>Ga0210040_10002976_pt1 | contig 23345 bp, 7 predicted proteins | sample CryGeyCG12114_NA_FD_185462 | JGI IMG/M metagenome (GOLD analysis project Ga0210040, IMG submission 185462) | Groundwater microbial communities from aquifer - Crystal Geyser CG19_WC_8/21/14_NA (SPAdes) (version 2) | ecosystem: Environmental > Aquatic > Deep subsurface > Groundwater | place: USA...
CGCAAGCTAACGAACTAACTGGCTAACCAAGGAATATGTTGAATATGAGAAGTAAAAAAAATACAATTTGTGGAAAACAACAGCTATAGCTTAAAATAAAGGGTTGCAAAAAAAAGGAGTCAAGCGAGTCCAAATAACTCATTTGAAATGGACTAAAGGGGGGAGAAAAAGGAAAGAAACACAAGGGATGAAATCAAATAAACATATTTTGCTATAGGTAGGCTGTCTTGCTGCGTCCACGTTCACATTTTAAAATAAGCCTTTGGTCTCTCTGGCTGAAGGAAATATTTAGCAGAAAAAGAGCACATGCAGTAGTTACATAGTTAGCACTGCCTGTATGTAGATAGATGGATATTAGAGGTCATGCACTTGTGGTATTCTTGATGTGTGTAGGCCAGATGCGGTCATTTGTAGAAAACAGGTTTCCTTCTTCTGATTCTTCTTCCATTATTATTATTCCAAATTTTTTTGGTACATAGCATATACATGGATCTTTTCCTCAGACTCATGCATGCAAACTAGGTAGTTGACGCAAACAAGTACGTTATTATTATGCGTACACATTGTACGAAATAATAGCAATAGCAACTAACTATATAACATTCGTGTGTGTATGTAACAACGTCCCAACCCAATTGTTGTCGGACATTGTTGAATAATAATATTGGTTCCTACAAGTATACGTGTAAACTTATCACTTACAAGAGAGCAAAAAAGTGCGTACGAAATCTATTGCGTATCTAGTCACTTTTTTGTTCTTGGAAATTGTGTTACTCCATCATACAATGTCTGCTACAATTTCGTATGCTCGCAAATGGCTTTCAACAACTGAGGAAGTAGTTCCCCCTGTGCGATTTTAACATTTGCAGTGTGAAATTGAATTCGTTATCGAAATTAGTTCAATTATGTATAGTCTACCAGTAATTAATAAAATGTGATGCAATGAGTTGATTTCTATAGTGTAAACTGCAGTCAATATTTTCATAGTTCCATCCTATCGTTCCTGAAGGGGATACATATATATATTTGGGTATAGGTGTGAACTCATGTTGTTGATTGATATCCATTACGCTCTATTTGGCTGCAAGGGGGTTTAGTACAAGGTGGAGTCGTACCAACAAAAATCAATGTTTTCTCTCTCAATTAAGCTCAAGTACTGTACTCTTGGATGGATGAGTATACCTGTAGCCTGTAGGGTGAGGATGCATTCCTCCCTTGCAATGTCGTGAAAATGCAAGGATTTTAAATGTATTTCTTGAGGAAATGCAATCTCTTTTGTATTCTGGTATCATCATCTTGTTTCATTTTTATCCTGCAAAACCTGTTGGTGATCATAGGGGTTGATAAGGAGTCCAGATAGCTGGAAGGAAGGAGAAACGGTGTTTGGACGAAAACGAAAAAGGATTGTGTGCAATAGCATCAAATGCAATTAGTCGTAAGAGAGAGCACTCTTTGCGTCATCCATGTAGCAATGGCTACAAGTGTCCACTCCAAGTTTTCCGAGATAATCATAATAATGGAGGTTGGTAATAATAATTCTACAACTCGTAAGTACTACGTACCAACTACTCGTATGTTAAATACACTCTGTGGCTTTTAGCATTCCTTTGATGATGAGGATTAAAATTGTACGTAGTGGTGGTAAACTTGCATTTCACAGGTGGATATGTAAGATGCCAAAAAAACGCGCTTCTTATGGCTCGTATGTCACAAAACTGGTTTTATCTCTATCTATATATATACTGTATGAAGGGAAACAATGTGGTGCAAGTACTACGTAACTCGCCCGGCTGTATGCGTAGTAGTTAAAAATAATACCAGAACAACACACAGGGAGAGAGACGCCTTCATAGTTTCCTTATACATGTTTCTGTAGGGATGAGTTGCTCTTGCTGCACGAGCAGTCTAAGTTGACCTCGAAGAGGTCATTCAAAGGAGTCAGCTGAAAATCTTGTGAACATATAGGATGCCAATGTGAAGTGATGATGAGAAATAAGGCGACTTTTGAGTCAGACCATTTATGCTGGTATATATATAAGCTAATAAATGCAATGCATGTGAGATAAAAAGTGTTTAAGACCAGTGCACTCACTATGAGCATACAATTGAACTTGTTTGTTGGGTGAAAAAAGGCGCCTTAACTTAACTACGTGATATTATGAACTGCAGACTGAAAGTAAGTAAGTATACATTTATCGCATAACCTCTCTCGGATCGCATCTGCAACAAACTACCTTATAGCATCTCCTGTTGATGAGAAAATCCCTGCCATTTGCGGAGATTTGACAGTAAGGGATAAAAACTGGTCTATGCTACTTTTTTTTTCTTTTTGTGGCTCACAATTGCTCTAGCCCTTGCGTCATGCAATAACAGATTAAACTGAGACTCCGAGTTAATGTTAGTTAGTTAGTGTGAGGAATGGAAATGCTGCAATGAGGTAATATAACATACAGGCTCACATGGGATTCCAAATGTACAGTAAAAGTATAATTTTTACTAGCTAGCTGGGCTAAAAGTAAGTAAGTCTAGTTCGTTTCGCTAATTATTTTTCGTGATAGATGATGAGTTAATCCTGAGAAAGCAAAAATATGAACAGAAAAAATAAAGCTCAAAGTTGGCTTAGCATTCAAGATTCCAATTGAAACCATTTCTGTCCTTGTAATCACTACTGGACGTGTTTCCTTAAGTGCTAATTCGTATTTAGATACAGTAATAAACTCATTTGAAATGAATAAATGTATAAACTTGAATTCTCGGTCCACACATGGATCCACAAAGGAATGCATAAAATGCTCATACAAAAAGGTTGCATACACTACACGTGTACTCATTCCAGTCCGGTTTCACTCCGCTTGCTCACTCCTTATGTATAGTACTACTCATTAGGAATGCATTGAGCAAGGCAATAATTCCTGCCAACATTATTTCTCGTCTAAAATTTTATTTCCGCGTCTTTTGCAGATCTAAGCCGGCAACTAACGACTATTTGGGATTCACTACTACCACATACTTACCTACATAAAAAACTTAACCCACACAGGCGTATACTATACATATATTCAGCCTACTGCTCGGCCACTACTAACTAACGATATGCAATTCAGTTGACGATGATCGTTCCTCCCACTTCAAACTTCCTTCCTAATCCTAACTAAACAAACTTGACGTGGAATTTGCAGCTAGGGGTGAACTAAAATTGCACCTGCCATGATGGTTCTACGGCATATTGTTGGTCCTCCTTCTGCCACCGTGGTTGTAGCCCGGACGAAAGAAGACGATGACGAGATGATGATGATGGGAGGCGGTAGTGGTTCTGAAGACGAGAATACTTCCACCACCGATAATGCCAAAATGAACATCCCTTCTAATAGTGGTGCCTCTTCCATGCATACAACGCCATCACCAAATCCAACCAATCACACAAATCCTCCGTCTTCCTCAATACCTATTGACCTGAGTAAAAAAAGAGTACGGACTCCGACTTCTGCTGTGTACGTTCGAACTCATCATCATCCCAGCGCCGCTGGGAGCAGGCACAGTGGACATGAACATTACCTGCCCAAAAAGAATGGAGGTTCTCCACCAATGGCTTCAACGGTTCCTTCCCATGTACAAGCTCATGGCCCATACTCTGTGGGCAGGAGTAACCCATGGGATGAAGAGAATGCATTTTCATCCCCTGACTCGGGTCTTCATGGAGAAGATGAGGAGTCCCAGCATATACACAACAGCAACACTACTAATATCCTGGATGGGAATCGATCTTCACCGTTGTCTTCGCAAAACTGTTCTCAATCACTCATCCCCCTGAGTCTCATACGAGCGAGGTACAATCATAACAGCAGTAGTAGCAGTAGTGGTAGTAATAAGAATGATACCCCACCTCGTGTTGGCCTGACTTCACCGGGGAATGAGAGGCCGGCAGGGAAGACCAAGATTATGAAGGAATCGAAGCGTGCTCGGCTAGAGGAAATGGTCACACATATCAAAACTACTAAAGAAAAGGATTCCGGAGATGAGGAGAGCAGTAGTACAGTTTCCTCGGGAGCCGGTCATCTTACATCTAGTGATGAAGTGGCTGAAGAGCGAGCTACGGACTTGACACGTCGGAGTCGACGAAAGCCAATCAGTTTGTTGCATAATCGAAGAAGAAAAGAAATATTGATGATGATGGAACAACAACACCATCGTCAGCATGAGGAAGAGGAGGAGGAAGAAATGATGGACGAACCGTGCAATTTGGTCAGTCCACGTAAGTTACTCTCCTCGTCAGCCATAGAGATTTCTCCTTCAGACGAATGGAAGAAGGAGAACACTGCAGCTGGTCTTCTGCATCTCGGTGCTCAAGGGATTATGAAAGGTGGAGGAGATGCTCAGTTGGATGAAGCTGCTGCTGCAGCCGCTGCCGCAGCCAAACTATATGGGATCGACCCAGAGGCATACCAGCAACAAATGATGCAGCTTCAGTTGACTTCTGCTGCTATGATGGGAGGGGCCAATGGTGGTGCGGGTAGTCCTGGTCCTGATTCTGCTGGCCTTATGAAGAACATGGGATCTTACCCTCCGTGGCTATACTTAGGATACTACTCTCAACTCCTGCATAGCTTTCAAGCCCAAGAAATTCTGCGTCAGTATGCTTTACAGTCTCAGGGGCTCACTCCGTCCAACCTAAGTCAGGGCGAAAAGGTTAGTTATCTCGATTCTTGATTCTAGTAGTTTAGAATTATAAAACTTAATTGTTAGTCAGTATGAAGTTTTCATCTTTGACAACTTACGAATGCGAACTTACCCTATTAGCTTGATCGAATGGAACAACGAGAATTTGAATGGAATGTCAACGTCCTTATATTGTATTTTCAGAGTCCTCCAGTGCCAAGAACATTTAGTTCCTCGGGCTACAATTGTCAGTCACCCCTGTCCCCTGCGTCCTTAAGTGAGGGACCACAAGGCATTGAATCTGACAGCTCTCTAGCTGGTCAACCCACAGGGGGTAATGGAAATGGGAAAAGGGCACCGAGGGCAATGACGGGTCGTCACGTTCGGACTGGAACCGGCGCGTCACCTTCCACACTTCAAACTTTACGTCAAAAGATTGAAGAACGACAACGATTGAAGGCTCAACAGATGCGACACGACACGATTCTTGGATCCCACATGAAGGTAAATAGTGGCGGTAGCAATAAGAGTTCCAATGCCACTGGGAATGCCGGCAAAGGGAGTAAATTTAACAGAAAATCAACAAATAAAAGTAAGTAAACAGTTGGTGGAGAAAGAAAATTGTAAGTGAAATTGTTGATTTGTTTAGTGAAATGAAATTGAAAGCATTAAGAACGCCAGAGCGATCGCAACATTTAGTGAGTTGCTTGTTGCATTCTATTGACTAAAATAGGCAAGGTAGATTTAGACGCCAATATTCAAGTCCTGTAATAATACGAAATATATTTAAGCACCCAAATACTGTTAACGGAAGCCAGTTTTGTAACCTACTCTCGTGTTTTTAATTTTATACCGTAGTTTGTGTAGGATAGTTAGGTAAATGTAGTTAGTTGTGTCCATATTGTTTGTTGGATAAAATTGGATCTTGTCTAGTGAGCATTTGTTTTGGATTTCAATAGCAATATATTCATAGTTTGGGTTAGCTGCTAGAAGACTTCATGTTGTTTGTTTTACATTTTTCTAAGTGAACACTAGAAGACAGTTCATTTCCATATTGATCGTTTAAAGGATTTTCTCATCTTAGAAAAATTAGTAATTTATTTGTGCCTGTATCAAAGTTAGTTTTTTTTCTTGATCTTTGTAGATTGATCTAACAAGTTGAATTGATTGCCAGTATATTCATGTTGTAATCAAATCATATCTCATCTAATAGTGGCCATGAATTGTTCTTCATGTAAACCGTTGTAATTCCAGTCTTGATCCGCAGTATTATTTGATTAATTCAAGTCATTCATTCCATTTCAACATTTAAATCATTTTCATGAGACTATATTGCCCGTTTGTTTGTGTTTATTGTTTCTTTAAAATGACTGATGATGTTGGAATCTCAAGTGTGACGACGAAATAAAAAGCCCATTCCATTTTCACAAATGTACCTTCCTCCTTTGTGATCTGTCTAACTAAAAACAATGTAGGGCGCGTTGCTAGCCCTTATATGTAATAGTTGCAACCTAAAAACATTGCGGCAGTTTCTATATCTTTATCTACTCAGTCATTAATATTTGACAAGCTTTGTTTGTTACTGTTAGTTTGTGGAATAGTCACGAAACCATCAAGCGTCAATCAATACTTATAATGAAATAATGTAATTGCTCAATCAGTGACAATAACACACAAAGACGAATCATCATAATCATATGTAGCACATGAAATATTACTCTCAAAATGAAGAATTATAGTTTGATTTCTTCAACGCACAGTGGTCGTGCCAAAATTGTATCTTATAATTTCGATTCTGATTTGTCATTTCGTTAAGAAACTACTAACTAGTTTTCTTTATGTATGCTATACATAGGTAAATAAATTGTTGTTATCCCTACCCGGGTCGTACGGTATATAGTAAAAGTGAACAATGTATGAGTATGTATAAGTTTAATCTCTAGCTCAGCACTCCAACCCTTGGTACTTGGGGTAATGTGACTCTGCTATACCTGCTATACCTACTCATGATGTACATTAAAATATGAGATGATTATATTGGTCATTCTGTGAATACTATTGTTGTGCCTTTGTACCTATGAAGTCTTGTAGTAGATATTGTTATTATTACACCGTTGTTAATGACTAAAAAAGTACAGGGACGTGAATTTTTCTGTATTATTTTCATTATGGGCCCTTTGATGCATCTAATAATATGCATGCCAAAAGCCAATATGTGCTGAGAAATATTCAGAAACAGTTTTGTTCAACAAATCAGTATTCAAGCATTTACGCAACTATCTAACGTTATAATTGCTGTAAGTTAGGTAGAGTTAGTTGCTCTAAAAAGGTATGTACAAAGTAAGATATGCCTTATTTATTTATTGTAGCTATGATGATACGCCATAAGATGCCGTTTGTCCTTCCTAATACATAAATGCTATTACAGATTTTATGCTAGTGTAATTTTGATAATAAGTAAATTATGTATGTATTGCACACAGACGATATGTAGAAATAAAGTGCCCAGTTTTTTCGTACCCTAAGAGGCCAAATATATGCTAGCTGTTGTAAATAGTTATTTGTTGTTAATAATATTTAATTATTATTATTATTCATATGAATGCTGGGTTGCTATCTATGATTATTTTATCATTTTTATGGATCAATGGATGTCCTTCATTGAGACAACTGCAGTTAGTTATTGATTGGTGGTCAGGAGGAAAAAAAAAACTTTAATTAGAAAATGTTTTTAAGACAGATCCTGTTCATGTAGTTTAGTTGATAATATTTCGGAGAAACAATATGATATTTATTTGACTCAATTCCACTACTGCATTCTATTATAACACAAATAATTTTGTTTTCTCGAAAATCTGTATAAACAGTACTGTTGAGGAGGAATAAATCTAGCAATGCAATTTTAAACGAAAAATGCGTATTGTCTATTGTTGTATCTGATTCTTGAGACTGGTTTCCAGATTTCCATATTGCACTTTTGAACACAGTTTATCGAGTGTTCCAATCAATAGTTCTACTACATAACTAACCACGTATTTATTATCATAGGCCATCGACCAAGTCAAGGTTGACAAAATGTGGAGTTGTTCAAGTCATTGATTTTGATGGAACAGGAAAAGAAAAGTAGGCTGAAAATTTATAAACTACAGAAATTTACATGCCATTGAATTTTTGCTTTGATTCTGAATTATATTCAATGTGGCAGAACGTAATTTTTTTGCATCCATACCTATAATACTACTACGGCACAAACACACTTGAAGCAAAAAGAGTTCATCAAAATACTGGTTCAAAATCACCAAGTCAAACTCATTCAAGATTCTTATGCAAACATGGATAGGGATTGACATTTGCATGATAAAATTTCGAAAGCTTCCATATTTTTTTAACGCAGACTAAAAAGTGCAAAGCCCTTTGTTTGTACTCTTCCAATGTTTATTGTTTTTCCTGCCAACAAAAAAATCTTTCATTTACATATGCTATAAATCATGAAATCTGGAATTTATAGTCAATTACGCAATTATCTTTATATGCGTCTTCAAAAGCTAAAAATAATAATTGCCTTCCTACTGCATTTATTTATAAATATACGAATTTTTCTTTTTACAACTTTTGTCAACAAAAGCTGATTAGCATCTATAGCTATTGTAATTGTGACGGACAAATAGGATACATTGGAATCTCTCCGCATACTTCTAATGATTTTGTCTTAGTAGTCAACAATTACACTAAATAGGCAACAAATTTACGCACTAACTTCCTATCAATCTCATGCAACTAACTAGCATTATTGTTATGGCTGTCTGTCTAGACTATCAGTGAAAAACATGTTGCACGAGATGATATAACCATATGGAATTTCATATTCTGTGTATAATGTCCGTTTCTGCAAAGAGCCGATGCACAAGCTGTGTCTGATGATTTGCGTCGGCTCTCGAAAGTAACTCGGCAAACAACGTCTGGTTTGAAGTAAGCAGGTCAAATGCGGTGAGCTGGTAATCATGTTTCATGAGCAGCTCATTTTATTCTTAAAATCATGTACTATGAGCACTTTTACCTGTGAGAACGAATCAGCCACGCAGCATCTCATACAACGACAGGAACGTCGCCTCGCATGGTAAAGAATGTGGATTTACATATCGACTTTTTGGCAACCATTGACAAAGCTTCGTGGATCTTGGAACTGTTGGTTTAAGTGATGGTGAGAAAAATAAATCTAAATAAAAAAGCGTACGTGGACAATATGGAGAGCAATTTTGAATTTTAATAATTCATCAGATATGATGTATACGTGATAAAAACTTCTTTTTTTTTTAGCCACTGCAGAATTCATTTTTATATGCTTTAATTTTTTAGAATGACCATTTGGTGGCATACACCCATATCGCTTTCATTAGACCAGGTGATAAGTATATGTGGAAGTTATCACGTATGCAACCTGTCATTGTCTTTAGAATGTGCCAAAAGTAGAAATAAAAAATGAACCATCAAAAACCGCTCTTGTCACATCGACGGTGAGTAGGTAGGAACCAGAATTCCTTACTTGATTATTCAAATCCTGTTTTTTTTTTTGCATGTGGAAAAAAACGTAACTTTTTTTCTTTCTAATGTGGTTGAAAGAGAAATTCATTTCATAGAAACTTGGAGTTTTAAATCCTACGGGCTGTAAATCACGTCTGCATACTAACCAGTCATTGAGAGCCAGTCAGTAGCGAAAAAAGCAACGAATTATATTCTTTAATTAGCATGAAGGATATTTTAATACGGGACGGGGAATGGTCTGTTCGAAATGAAAATTAAACACGCATAAAACTAGATATAATAGCATGCACAAAAGGCATTAAAGCATTCTAGAACTCTACCTTCAGCTTACCCGAAAAAAAGGAGCTCACTACTATACAAGTCCAGGGCTTAAATAAACAAATGCACAAAAATTTAGAAAAACATTGAGCATTAAATGCTTAAGTCTACTATAATATTGTCGATATTATGCATTGTAATTTTGAAAAGCCCAAAACAAAATGCACACTAGATGAACTGAAAAATTAGTTCCAATCTTATGGAATTATCATGTATGTAGAAGCACAAAGATGAGTTGAGGTTCTGCTCCTTGCTTGCACCCTGGATTACAAACAATGGGGTGCATTCTTATGGATTACACAGGCAAAGAGGCCTAATAGCGAGCGAGCAGAAAGAATTGGTTTTTTTGTCTCCTTTTTGTACTCTTCTTTTTATTATACAGTTTTGGTTGCAGAGAGTTCAACTGAAAAGAGCCCAAGGGTCATCCGTGCATAGGTTTTAGATGGAAATTCGTGCAAAAGTTAATAATAGCACGGGAGGAGTGAAAAAGAATGGAACAAGTTGCCGTGTTCTCGTGAAAACTGGTTTACCTTGAGTGCGAGTGCACAGAGCTGAATACATGTGCCTCAAGTCCAACGTAACATCGTCATCATCATACTCATACTCCAAAAATATATTATGCTATAACAAATTCTTACTGTGTATGTAATCCAGCAAGTAATAATAATCATAGCGAATAGTGGCTTGGAAATTATTTTCATTGGCCGTTAAATTATAATCTACTTCAGAATAGATGATGAATATGAAGGGCAAGTTTTTATTCGGGACAAAATTTTTGCTTTCATTTGGAAAAACCATTTCAGGAAATTGATATTTTTTGCACTATGTAGAGATGTTAATTTTTCATTTAAGAACGAAGGAATGAGTTAATAAAGCGCAAGTTTGATTCTCTCAGTTTTTTTGGCATTTGGAAAAATTGTTTTGGGTTTTGTTCTTACTCTACACGAACGAAGCGCAGATCATTGCAATGTACGCATTAGGCATGTATTACATGCTAAAGTATGTAATGATGCAGTACATAGATTGATGTGCCGTGAGTCAAAGATGGGTGCACTTTTTTTGTTGAACTGTTAAAAACAAGAAATTCAAACAATGGTAATAATAATACGCAATTTTTTCAGGGGGAGGGTTCATATATGAATTAGCTATGAAGGCAACAATGAAAAGATGTGAATAGAGATTTTAATGAGAATATCTAGTATTATTATAGGAAAAAAAATCTAATATTGTACTTTAGCGAGCTGTAAAAAAATTACCGCATGGTCCAAGTAAGTGAAATGCACAATAAATGAAAAAATGCAACCTTACTCGTGTTATTAAGACAATGATGAGATGCCCTTCTCCTCTACATTTTTTGTGACAAGAATAAAACTCGCTCAAGTTGTTCGTGTTGCGTACAAAAACCTTATTTATAAATAAATTTTTACATGGCATTGTATACTGTTGGATGAGTGATGACTGACCTTGTTGCTTTCTGTGCAATTATCACGCATGAGATAAGAAGCTTCATGTGAAGCTCATCCCAATGCTGGTTGAGCTCATAAAAGAGAGCAAGAGACTGAAAAAAACATATTAACTCATTGAGCAAAAATAACGCATCGCATGGTTCATCAGCTAAATTACCAAAGTTGTGAAATCCCATATTCTCACTATAACATCCCCTATTTGTAAGATTAATGATAATGAACAACGAAAGTAACGGAAGTAATATTATAAAGCAGTGGAGGTCACATTTTATGACAATCTATAACAATACTTAAAAAATCAATTAGTTACAAAAACAAGAAAAATTTATATTAGTTAACTACGAGTTTTTAAACTGCAATAACATGAGTATATCATAAAATTACATGTACACTACATACCTTTGAGCAATTTTTTTCTCAAGATCATGGATCAAAATATTTGAGTATAAAAGATATAAAAGTAATATAAGTATGCATAAGATTAGCAGATATTACAATCAACAATTCTAAATTTGTGGAAACCCCCAGTGCCCTCATTTTTCTACTTGACAATACTTACCTACGTGCCAGTAAAAGCTTCATAAAGGTCCAGTCATCCCTGCATTAGTTAGTTAGTTAGTTAGTTAGTCGGTTACTTTAGCAACAAGTTTTTTGTACGTAGGTACGTTGTAAAATAGACCAGAAAAAATGTTGAGCCAAAAAATGCCAGGTAAGATAACAAGTTCTTATATACACCATTACAATTACGAACATGCCATCATGACTTGTGTATACTTACATTAAGAGCGTCTGGCTGACAGAGTTATAAAAAGCAGTCATCATAAGTACATATGCACCTTCTTGCATGCAAAAGGAGCAGCTAATTTACCTGAGAATGTACTTTTTTACCTTTAAGTCTTTTCCCAGCTTCATCATATACTAGTGTCATTAAACAGGATTATCTAATCAAGTGTTGGTTAGTTTAGTTAGTTAGTCTCTCTATCCTTAACTTGCCCCAATCTGTAGGGGTTCATCCACTATGGAAAAGTAATGACCAATGGGAGACTTTATGGGTTATTTAGCTAGCTAGTCTACTTACTTTTAGACAATAAAAATTGATAAATAATTGACCACTACTTACTGCGTCTCATATTCTCACACAAGGATGTGATATTACGTGCCAGTGTGATTGATTATAATGGAATGATGATGAATGAAGAACTGTGGCAAATAATAATCATAAAAAGAAACGAAAAACAGCACTCGTATAATTACAAGCATTGAACTTTGGTGCCCTTGTCTGTGTAATCTGATGTTTGTTTTTGGTAGCCATCCTGCATGTGATGATTTCTCAACTCGACCAAAAAAAAATCAACAGGGCTGCCACAGATTATTCAAAAGTTTCCCATTCCTTGTAACAATGCATGATGATCCGAGCAAAATGCCATTGAGAAATAAAAAAATAGCAATAGCAACTATGCATAGGTATGCATAGTACTACTATCATGATTTTTATTATTACCAACAAGATATTATGGTCAAATGTTTTTTAACATTCTTTTACGAGAATATTATTATTCCTGGTGGAACAAGCACTACAAGTTTAATAATTTACAAATCCTTTGAGTGCGTCATGCTTCAATCTTTTGGAGAATTGTATTTGCGTAGATGAAAATTCCCAACAGCATATATAGTCAACCTATACGAAATAAATATTTTCTCTAGCCCTTTATTATTATTGCACCATTTGGCTTCATTTCGCAGAAATAGTTGGGTAGTTAGTCAAGTCAGCATCATTAGCTTGCCTTCCTGTGGCGCATTGTACAAGTAAGCCAAAAAGTTGCGTTTTTTCCACAACACAATGTCAATATTATTATCAACAGTATGAGTTTCTACGGATTCTAATTGGTTTCAAAATGCATGATTGCAATATTCATATCCAGACAGGAGAGCAATCTAAATCGGCATGATTTTTTAACTCACAATAGCATATGAAAGCTACTTAAATTGTTTAAGCTAATGATACACAATGGCATGATGTTAGTTAATTCGTCTTTTTTTTTGACAATTGTTTGACAAAAATCGTGGACAATTTACTTTGCCGTGTGACCAAAAGTTATAAAAGCTCGTAAAAGCTCATTTGTTCCAAATAGATGATGTATATGTGTACATGATGCATAAAAAGTTTCTCGTACTATGAAGACATATAAATTACTTCTCTCCTCCCGTAGTACGCAGTAATGATATAATTGCATTTCAGAGTGTCTGGGTCAGTAAATTACTTGAGAACGTAGTGCATTGGCAATTTAATTGATTCTTTGATAATTATGTGCTAATGAGTAGAGTATTTCCTTAGGGCTAGCATTTGCGTTAAATCGCTTCAATATCTATCCAATGCCAGTTTCCGATTTTAGTTCACAAACTGAAGTAGCATTCTGAATTTTAAAACATGAGTCAAAGTTGGATCCGTTCGTGAGAATGTGAAAGCAATTGAATTGACCAACCCGTATTAGTGATATTAGCTTGCGTAACACAAAAATTGGTCAAAATTAATTCTTGTACGAGACAATGAGTAGGAACGCCACACTATAATAACTTTATATAGAACAATACTTTCATGTTCATTAAAAAAAGTAATCAACCGATCATCACTATGATTATAATATCAGTTCCTTCCAAATGATGAAATATCAGTGTGCACAAAGTAAGTAGTTGTTTCACGTCACACATTGTGTTACTCGCTATTGTTTTAGGAAGTTTAATTTTGAGGTTTAAAAAACTATTTTAAATACAAATCTATACCGTTAATGTTAGTAAAAAGGTCAAAGAGCTTTTGCTAGTAGCAAAAAAATCGAAAGATTAACTTTCCATTCCTCATGCGTACACAGCTATAGCAGATAATGCATCAAGCCTGGGTAAACCGGGCTAAATACATGAACAATCCAAAAACTGCAAGGTTATCTTGATATGATGCAATGAAGTTCCTTTGGGTGATAATGATGATGTGTTTAGAATCCTTTTAGAGCAAGAACGTTACGTTGGACCATAAAAAATAGAACCATTAAGCTATAGCACAGTTCTCAGTCATAATTAAACATAATTTATCCATACGAGTAATTGCAGCCTTTAAAACTCTCAGTCAGTGAGAGTAATACAGCAATCTACGGTTTTACCATATTGTACTTTCCTACGCCAAAAAGTTGGGGAACATTACGACTTCATTTCACACTGTTTAGAAGAAATGGCCATGTTAATATGAAAAACATCAAGTTCATTATTAACTAAGTATATATATTTTATTAGTAACAAAGTTTATCGATCAACCTTCAAACACTAAAAAAGCTCGAACAAGTCAGCTAACAATGATAATCAAGTTTTCCAATAAATAAATATTGGAGTGGAGCCTAAAAAGTAGTATCAATTTCGAGAGCTTTTGAGTAACCTGTTTCCAGGAAAACCGTTTATAAATTCGGCTTTTAATCTTTTAAAAATCATATAAACAACCTTATTTTACTCATGTCTACTTCAGTACAACAAAAACAATGAATTACACTGCTTTCGAATACAAAACTAAATGTAATGGATTGAACGGAAGAGCTTCGATTAGTTAAGACTAATTACTAAATGGTATATTACATAGTATAGTAGTCACGGTTTTGGAGTAATGGATTTTGCTTCGACCGTTTTTTTGCACTTCTTTGAGCACATCAAATCGCACTGGTAATCGTTCTGGTAAATAATTTCAGATATGGCAAACACTGAATAACAGAAGTTGAAGTACAGAGTGATTAAGAGGAATTTCTTATCTGATCTCTTTTTACTCTTTTTACTAGCTAAGTTAACAAATTAGTTTCGGTCAGCTTTGGTTTTCTCAAGGATATTAATTAGTGACACGAAAATGCTTTGTCATGCAATTCATGAAGAAAATATGAAAATAATTTATTGCAATCTTAAATATTTTCCTAAAACTTGATTTTGACTCCATAAAAAATGATATTTTATTATCTCTTTTGACAAGATTGACACAAATACAATCTGATTTGACATTCATTAAATTAAATTACTTACTGTGGATCATCAAACTAACTAAGGACTCACTAAAACGTAAAATTAGATTTGATTGAAACTTCATTAATCGCACCTTGCACCGGACTCATTTCCGCGTAAATGTATAGAACAAGTTGAAATTGAAATAATAAGTTGATATATTTGAGTCGGTTTCATTAAAGAAATCCCATGCTAAATTTTGAGTATCATCCAACACAATTGATGTGCTGGAGGGTAGGCCCAATAATTTTTGCAACAAACAGCTGAACTGTACCACATCTTATGCATCCGTTTCAATCATCTTCTTCCAAATCACTATCATCGGGCTCCACTAAGTGCCCATTTAAATACGATGTAGTTGCCATCCGTAACATAGCAAAGTAGATCTGCAAAAAATAATCGAAATGCCACGTAAAGTTAAAACTCTTTAAACCAAAAAAGTGCTACCTAGTCATTTGTCTTCAACCATATGTTCTCAACGACACACACGATTACTGCTAAGGGAAATATTCCTAAAAATTAGATTGAAAATTACATTATTTATACGTTTAGTTTATTATATACGTAAATTAAAGTATAGCAGAAATAAAGCTTTGGAACATAATTTGACGGTTTGATTAGACAAAATCATTTTAATACATTTTTAAAATGCATTTAATGCAATAAAACTCGTTTCATACTAAATACTCGTGAATTGAAATATAATAAATTCTAAATTACTGTCTAAATATTGTGTGCATGGCATTGGCTAGAATTTTACACAAAATTGTGTGCTGTGTAGATGCCAGATGCAGCCTCCTTCAACTAATAGAGTACAGGCGACCCCTATAAGTAGCGAAACAGAGCTTTAGTAGACTACGGATACTCCAAATGGAGCCAATGCCAAAGCCAAGAAATCAAACATGCCCTCCTCCTTCCTTGTACATTCTCATGGCACAGTGTAAAAATGCCGATATATTTTTAATTTGTTAAGTAGCAAATAGTAAAGGCGCTAACTTTGTTTTCGTCTCTTTTATAAGCTTCCATGTCAACGTTGTATTTGAGAATTTTCATATTGTCAATAGAGAATTTTTTCCACACTGTGGACGGTTGGTACAGGACGATACGCAACCCAGTCACATCCTCCCAATCAATGGAGCTCTGATGAACAAAAAAACAACATATCAATGTTATAGCTTATGGATCATTGTATGGTGATGTGGTGGTGCTAATTAAAATCGATAGGTTTACAGAATTTTTTAACCTCACAGGAGAACAACTTTATTTGTTGTTTGCCGCAGTCAGTCAAATAATGAGGGCAATCCATTAGCATGTATTTCTCGATGGAGGATTCCCATTTTGGCTCTTCCCTTTCAGCATTGTTTTGTTCTGGTGATGTCAATCAAAGTTTTTCATACAAAATGAGTTTAAAGGGTAAGTTTATTTCTGTGATTAATTGTATGGTGTGTCATAAATAAATAGTACATAGCGATACCGGCACCCTGAGGGCGACATTCTGTGCTATACCTTTAACAGCCGACATGTCATTTCTCTTCAATTTCTTTACGGAAACAGAAAGCCACCCCGTGGCTTTGTTACTGAAGTTAATTTCAGAGAACTGTAAACAAATTAAAACAATAATGCCGAACAGGAAAAAAGCATTAATTTTTATTAACTAAACATATAATTTCTAACTCAAAATTTGTCTTCCCTAATTTTTTCGTCTTATACTAACTAAGAGAGATTGATGCCTTACCAATTAACCAGATACTAGATATTGAATTTGTACAGTTTATCAAAAAAATGATTTTCAGCCTACCGTAGATGGCTCCGGGAGCTCCAACTGCAAAATGTATCCCCCAGTTTTTCCACCTGCACTGTCTAGGTGAATTGGGGTCGGCCCCTTCATGACATAAGGAATACAAACTTTTTCCACGCAATCCATTTTACGCTCTTTTGTTAACTGTTAAAAAGCTTTACTTATGTACAGTTGTTTTTTTTTGAGAAATTTTAATAACTAAATTTAAATTCAACACACTACCAGATTTAATTTCTGTTAAATCAATATATTGAATAAACAAAAAAAGAACTTCTGATAGACCGCCAAAACGTGTATAACTAGTTAGTATAATATATATAAACACACTACTTGGATTTCCGGACCGAATCTGATTATTGATTATCTCTATATGAAAATTATTATTTTCTTCCAAATATTTTCAAGCAAAACTGGAAATATATTTAACTTATGTGAGAGCAAATTATGCTTTGAGAATTTGGGCAATGCAAATACGTGCACAAATGAGATTTCCCTTTCATTCAACAACACACAACCAGCCTACCAAAATCAGCCATTAAACAAAACCAATACTTCAACCAAAATCAATGGGAAACGGAAAACCATAGAAATTGATATACGATCCAATCAATCCAATCTGAAAACCAATGTAAAACCAAAACGAAACCAATGTGAAGGAGCTGCCCAATTTAAGAATTGTGAAAGCTCCCGCCTGTCGCTGGCGTCTATTTGCTCTCCATAGAAATTCCTATTGTAGATATTTCATTTAGCAAGCGTCCAGAACAATGGTTTATGATTATCAATAAGAAAAGATGACTAACGCTATAATCCATTTCACAGTTTTGTTTCTGTATCATTCAAAGGAAAGTGATAGCAGCATATACATTGATATTAACTTTTCCACTTTATTGTTCTTACTTCAGTTGATTGGCTCAACAATGAATGTTCGTTTTTGCATCATTCAATATAGGTATAATTTAAGCAGCATAAACAAATGAAATTACGGTCAACCCTTGTTTATATACTAAAAATAATATTCATATGCTTAATTCACCAGTTTACTTCACTGTGACTGTAGAGAGACGATATACACAAGCTGATTACGGATACAGACAGAAGCTTGCCTAAATATAAGTCGATCTCCGAGAATAGCATATAGCGTGAAGGATCTCGAAAAATATAGAAAACCCAAATGTTAAAGGAATGAATTATACAATTAAAATTGTTGCCTCAATGGTGTGAGTTTGCAAAAAATACATCTACTTTTGAAATTATCATCAAATACACTTAAGATTAAGGTTCACGCAGCAAATGTACATACGAAAGTAAAGTTAAAAATAGCACCGGCAGTTTTCATTTTATTAAATACCCCAGCAGCACCTTCTGTTTAGCATCATTCTATTGAGATAATAAGTAACAATAACGATATTCTTAATACTCTATCTTGAACGATAAGAAACATTTACAGAATGAAATAGACAGGAATCTCATATACTTCTGATGTAAATGGGAATTAAAAGGTAGTTTCGCAAAATTATATCTGAAGGGACCATCTTCATTCACAAACGTTCAGCAACCAATCACTGTATTTATATCAAGATGATATATATTTACACAACCAAAATGATTTAATTTCTCCAATCATAAGTTAGGGAGCAAAATATACAAGAATCTCAGTTTATAGTTTATAAAATGAGTTCATCCTTCCCACAGTAATTGTGGACCGTGCAATTCATTTTTCAATAGATATTTAAAGCGCTCATAACTTATTGCTATGAACTGGTGAAGTTCGTTTGCAACCAAATTAATTCTTATGTGGCTCAAAAATGCAAAATATTAGCTCCCTAATGCTCCCAAATACTTTCACAGCGTCAAAAAAAAACTAGAAAAATTTAACATGCAAAACATGGGCAGGAAAAATGTCAAGGGCCACCTAAATGTCTCAATTTTGAAATTGCTTACAAGTTAAATTCCATATGGAGTTTTCAAAATCGATTCTTAATGTGGGATCGACAGTTTGCGCAAAACACTTCAACTTTAATCTCAACATTGGGAGTTAATAATTTGGATTTTTAATAAACGTTTTATGGTAATTTTTTATAGCTATCTGGCAAGCTAATTGGCTGCAAACAATGTTCACACGTTCATAGAGGTTGAATGCATAAGTTTTTCACCCAAAAAACACGAATCGGATATTATGTAAGAGAGAGAGAAAAAGGTACTACAGAAGATACACAGGAAGGCAAATAACGTCAACAATAAATTAATAACAATAGTATTAGCAAACAATGCGTCTAACAGTATCGGCACTAATCGATCCGCACATTTTATAGTGCTAACTGCCCTGTAATTCTGTTCGCACGCTCCATGAATAAGGAATAATTTGAAGTGGAATCAATGAGTATCTCAAATAAACATAATGAAACTATATGGGTTAGTTAGCTTGTATGCTAAATAACATAGGGACCTTATAGTTGTGCTCCTCATATGTTTTTTACTTTGTGACACTGCATGGGGAATTTCATTGACTTCGTACATAATGAGAGTTTTTGCGGTCCAGCCGTCCATACAATATAATTACAATTCATATGGAATTAACATTTTCAATCGCCTTTTCGCCATCTAATGATCAACATACCACACATATCACACCACAAATTGTTTGATCCGTGAACTATTGTACGCTGTTGTTAGCTGCAAGCTATTTTCAGGTATTTAGCTCCATGTCCACTGTAAGGTCAAGGTTGAGAATTGACCTTGTTTAATTTAGTTAACTTAACGATCATTCTATGTCAATTAAACACATACATTTCTCTCATTATTTTTCTCATTCAAAGAGTTGTTTCATTGGATGTATACATCACTATTTCAGAATACTGAAACTAGCTAGATAGTAAAGCTCTTGACATTTTTAGACTTGTAACTAAAACTGGAAATTGACATGGTAAAATTTTTCTAGAGAACTAATCATTTAGTGTGAATAAGATAATAAATAAATAAGGCTCCCAGCTCTCTTCAATGAATGGTATTAGCTCCTATGAAAACTAGAAACTTTCTAATGTTAGCTTCAAAAATGTCTAGTTTTACTGACGCATCTCCAAGGCATCAAATTTGACAAAAATTAGCACCATGGAAGGGCAGGCTATTTAATTAGATTCTAAAAACTAAATAAATCCAAATGATTGTTCATGCGTAATCCAGTCTTTACTGCGGAGCATGGATATGGATACCTAACTAACTAATTAATTATATAACTAAACTCTGACACATAATCACTCTGACTCTGCCGGACTCCAAAAACTCTCATTGTAGTCTGATTATTAGTTAGTTTTGAACAAGCACATTTTGACAAGGAATATGAAGGAGACTACACTTATGTTTTGACCACACAGCTCTGCTGCTCCTATCACACATTATGACAACTGCGTATAACGGAATGCGAGATACTCGACTTTTGCAGCCGTTTAGTTGCAGACAAGTTCGTACATACATAGAGAGTCAGGCCATAATTTGATAACATTCATGCATATTATAAACCGATTTGAAATTGTCCTGCTTATATATATTAACTGTTAATTACTTACTACTATACACATCACGACAAGACTATTTGTAAGTAAGATCCTAAAAGTTCCTTTCATTAAGGAGTATAATTACTTTCAGACAATAAAGGAGATTTTAACAATAATGTGGCGTTAGTATACGGATCCATATTTCACGGCTACGGAGATAATATAGAGAGTAGTTAGTTAGTACGTAGCGAGATAGTGAGAGAAAGAGGCAATAACAATCATAAGGTAGTCCTCGTGGACATTACATCTGTTGTCGGTGCCGTGGTGAAAGATTAGCAGTGACGATGAGGTGCTATAGTTGTTGGCTAGTTATTTCATAATTTTTTAACTATCTGTGTCAGTCCAGGAGTGTAGGACTTTGTTGCCATTTTGACGCTGGCTCACGCTGAGGGCATCTCAGCATTCTTGCTACTATTATTTGGGGTGCTTGTTGAACTAGTCGTGATATTTGCAGAACCAGTCTTGGGGGCAACAGGAGCAGTACTTGAAGAAACTACACTCGTTGTGGTTGTTGTCATCGTGGATGACGCTAGAGGGGGCTCAGTGGTTTCTCCCGATGGAGTCGAGCTCTCTCCATCTTCGGATATGGCCGCAATTTTTTTGCTACTCTCATCGATGTCCATACTGTTTGAGCTGCTGAGAGCAAGTCTCTGCATCTTGTGCACCATGGCTATCGCATGCATTAGTTGCTGGAATACAAATAGACGGTCAACATTAGTTAAATTGCTTTGTATTACATACCACACAGGATCTCAATAGAAGTATGCACGAATTAATCAGTAGCCCGGTATGTGTACCGGTAGCTGAAAAATCCTAAATTTTCCCACAAAGGATTAAAACTCGCCCATACATAGAAAAATGCCTACAAAATCTACAAGACGAGAAATTATCCACCAAATTCACGAACAGGTTGTGTTAAAATGTCAAGTAGACATCACTTTAGTTCCATCCGTGTCAAAACAGAAAAATGTGAGTAACAAGACATTAAAGAATCTTGAGTCAAACCTATAGACAACTTTAGCAAATCTAAACTCTAAGATACCACATTTCAAGTGTTCAAATCCCTAAATCAATTCGTTGGATGCTAACAGTTTTACCGGAAGTAGATGATTTCCTTTTCAAACAACACATGAGGGTTACAAGGGCAGAATTTTATCGACTTTTAAGCATTATTCAATTCAAGGTAATCCCATTTTCAACACTGACTTGCAACTTCCCGTACAGAGGTAATTGCAGGGAGCGATGCTTACAATGGCGTCGAAATCAAATATTCTGTGTCCCACATCGATTATAGACCTACAACCAAACTGCAAAGATTTTAAAAGAGTCATGGAATCCGACGATCTAATGAAATACACTTTAGTTAGGACGGTTATGCCTGTGAAATACTTTTTTACTTGGATTTATCTACCAAGAAAGTTCAAGCCTCCTGCCTATCCCCATTCCACAGTCATCACAATAAATATAAAAGCTTTCACTACATGTTTAAAAATGCTATATTTTGCTTCTATTGGAAAATTTCATGGAGACAGTTGAATTCTCAATAGCAATTTTGCATGCAGGAAACTTGTCAACTTCAATAAAAAAAGGTCATGTTAACAAAACTAGAGTTGCATAGTATGAGAGGAAGTTATTTTTTCCAAGCAAGTACAATTTCTGTTCCACTTGCTTTTCAATTAGGAGATGCTATAGAAACGAACAAGGTACTCATATGACTCCTGCCGTTCTTGTGTTGAGAATCCTAATAGTCGAGCTAAAGCTTAATGAAATATCAAATTCCCTTTCATTTAAGTAAAAAAAAATGCCAATCAAGGAAATTGGAGCTTCTAATATCAAATTCCCTTGCATTAAAATTTATTAAATTTAAGCAAAAAAAATTTCAATCAAGGAGATTGGAGCTGTATTAAATTTAAAGGAGACAGAACGGAGTCAATTATGAAAAAAATGATGTCCTTTTCTCCTTATTTCATGTTTCTTTTCTCCTACTTATTTTCTCGTATTATACGATGTCACAACAGAAAGGGAAACACAAAAGTAAATAACCTGGCCTGCCCCTACACATTGCTACAGTCTTGTTCTCATATTTACTAGAACCTGGTGTCGTCTTCCGTCACGTTTGTTTAGCGTTACTCTCTCTATCAAAAACATTTAGCAACGGTTCGTTTGGTTTCTCATCACATTGGCAGCTTTATTTACAAAATAAAGGCTCCAATAATCAATAACTGGTTTCAACTATGGACAAATATGTCCGAATCTTGTGGGTGAAAAACTAACTAAATGTTGGGAAAATACAGAATTGTAAAAGATAATAGTCACAACTCATTTACAAATCTTTAATACACTTTATATTAACAACGGATGAAAAAAATTAACACTGAGATAAAAAAGAAAGCATTAGATGATTTTATGGGTAGAAAACCTACGCTCATTTCTCCGAGCACTGATAAATAAATAGCAAAGGTAGGCAATCACTGTCATTGTCATGGTCTTTATGAACGACGCTCTGTCTCACTTTCATATATGTAATATTCCACTGTTCACCAGAGTAAACAAGTCCGCTCGTGTGGCTTATCTGTGCAATCTAGTGACTTTAATCTTTCTTCAGATTGGGAACTGAGGAATAGCTTTGTATTGATTTCCCTAGACAATTTCAGCAGCTAGAAACTATATTGCGGTTAGAAGAGAATCCTTTTAAATTTTACAACATTTTTTTTCTGTGCAAAGACAAATGCTTATCCAATATACATGGAATGAAAAAACTTATAACTGCACCTTTATAACGTAACTGAAACTTAGAATGTTGTCATTGCTTACACTTCGGTATGCAAGGAGTAGAGAAAATAAACCTCAGCAAGAGGGTACAGACTAGAACAGCTGACTATTCTCAAAAGTAAATATTAGGACTTAGTACGCCTATGTATATTCGAGCAGTTTGTGCGCCGAAAATCCTTCAATTTGTGCTTGACATGACCTTAATGCATCACGCAC
>Ga0210040_10002977_pt1 | contig 23344 bp, 23 predicted proteins | sample CryGeyCG12114_NA_FD_185462 | JGI IMG/M metagenome (GOLD analysis project Ga0210040, IMG submission 185462) | Groundwater microbial communities from aquifer - Crystal Geyser CG19_WC_8/21/14_NA (SPAdes) (version 2) | ecosystem: Environmental > Aquatic > Deep subsurface > Groundwater | place: USA...
ACGCACTCCCTGCAGCAGCCGAATCAAAGCTCAGGCGTTACGGGCGGCAAGCCGGCGCTCATCGAAACCATTGCCAAAGCTGCCATCGCGGTAGGGGCCGACGGGCTTTTCATCGAAACGCACCCGCAGCCAGGCACCGCAAAATCTGACGGGGCCAACATGCTGCCGCTCGATCAGCTGGAGGACCTGCTGAAAAAGCTCATCCGCATCCGCCAGGCAGTTATATAGTGAAGGAATAAAAGCAACGGACAAAAGCATCATATGCCTTTTGCCCGTTGCTTTTTGTTTAGAAATGCAACGTAAAATGTTCTTTGGGTTGGGTTGTCCGGAAAAAAACGAGCCCGAAAAAGAACAGGTCTACCGTTTGCTTCACCTGCGGGTGCTGCTTTATCTCCTGCCAGGCCTGTTTCATCTCTGCAGACCAATAAATATCATCCAGCACAAAAACACTGTTCTCGTGGTGCTTGGTCAGGCAGCTTTCAAAGTAGCGCATTGTGGGGGCGTAGCGGTGGTTCCCATCGAAGAAAGCAAAGTCAAGCTGCGTGACGTGTTGCAGTTGCTGCTCCAGTGTCTCGTCCAGGTTACCTTCCATCAAATGAATGTTCGTCAGCGCAAGTTGTCGGAAATTTTCCCGGGCCGCTTTCGCAATGTTAGGGCAGCCTTCAAATGTGTAAATCATACTTTCCCTTCGTGCTTCTCCCAGGTAGGAGGTGGTAACGCCTAACGAGGTGCCCAAGTCAAATATAGTAGCGGGCTGGAAGTGGTTCACGAGCCGGAATAGCAGCTGCCCGTACTTCAGTGGTTTAGCTGACGTGCGGGCAATGTCCCTCACCTTTCGCTGTTTATGATTCACAGTTTTGGAACCGGCACCCAAATCGGTCACCTGCAAAGTGCGGTTGTCCTGCAGCAGTTGCAGCCGGAGGGTCTCAACGCGGCTATAAGCGGGGAAGTAGCCTGTGTGCAGCAACACGTTGTGGTACAGGTCAAATATAAAAGGGGAGTGGACACCGTGCAGCTTATATGCCCGCGCCCGGTACAGCAGGTAATCAGCGGCTAATCTAAAGGGAGACACAGGCGATATCGTGAGGCTTTATGTGCAAACAGAAATAAAGGAACAAAACTTCAGCACTTGTCCTGTACGTACCGCAGCCTGTTTTCTGCCTGCTGGTTACATCTAATTGAGTTTATAGGGTACAACCAGAGTAAACTCTGGGATTGTTACATGAAACTGGCGGCCATCAATCATACGCTCCATCAGGTAAGTGCCGCGCATTTTGCCAATGCCCGTTTTCAGGTTGCAGCCCGACACGTACTCGTGCATCTCACCGGGCTCCAGCACCGGTTGCTGCCCTACAACGCCTTCGCCCTCCACTTCGCGCACCACGCCGGTGGCATCGTGGATATGCCAGTGGCGGCGCAGCAGCTTTACGGTAAACTCACTGTGGTTCTCAATCTTGATCTTATAGGCAAAAACAAAGTGCTGCTGCACCGGACTGGAATAGTCGGGCAGGTAGTTGGCCGTAACGGTTACTTTTACGCCTTCTGTTGTTTTTGTATCCATGTTCCAGAGTTTTTTGTATACTTAGATACCCTTGCAGTGGCTGCATGTTGTTGCAAGGGCGCTATATGCTTTTCCTAACCCACAAGTCTAAAATAGCATGAATGTAAAGATAGAAGAAAGCTGGCAAAATGTACTGCAAGATGAATTTGAAAAGCCTTATTTCAAAAATCTTGTGTCTTTTGTTAAAGACGAATACACTTCGCAAAAAGTTTATCCGGCAGGCAGCCAAATCTTCAATGCCTTTGAGAAGTGCCCCTTCGATGCGGTGAAAGTGGTCATATTGGGCCAGGACCCTTACCACGGCCCAAACCAGGCAAATGGGCTTGCTTTCTCGGTCAGCGACCAGGTGCGCATCCCGCCATCGCTACTGAATATTTTTAAGGAAATCAAAAACGATATAGGGAAAGACATGCCAGCCACCGGCAACCTGGAGCGTTGGGCAGAACAGGGCGTGCTGCTGCTGAACGCCACGCTTACGGTGCGGGCAGCCAATGCAGGCTCACATCAGAAGAAAGGCTGGGAAGAGTTCACCGATGCCGTGGTACAGAAAGTGAACGAACTGAAGGAGCACGTGGTGTTCATGCTGTGGGGCGCATACGCGCAAAAGAAAGGCGCCTATATCGACGAAAGCAAACATCTTGTGTTAAAAGCCGCTCACCCATCGCCTTTCGCCGCAGATCGGGGCTTCTTCGGTAGCCACCATTTCAGTAAGGCTAATAAGTACCTGCAGGCGCACGGCGAGGAGCCGATAGAATGGTAATAACCTTTGGTAACTATATTTTTTACTAATCCATTTCTGTACTTAAGTTAAACTGTATGTTGAAGATATACCACAATCCGCGTTGCAGCAAAAGCAGGCAGGCGCTGGAACTTATCCAGAAATCCGGGCAGGAAGTAGAGGTGGTTGCATATTTGAAAACACCGCCCACTGCCACTGAACTGACTGATGTGCTGCAAAAGCTGCAGTTAAAGCCAGAACAGCTGCTCCGAAAAGGAGAAAAGCTCTATATCGGGCATTATAAAGGGAAGACTTTGCCAGATGATGCATGGGTGCAGGTAATGGTGGAGCATCCGGTGTTGATCGAACGGCCTATCGTTATCAAGGGCGAGAAGGCTGTACTGGGGCGGCCGCCGGAAAAGGTGCTGGAACTGCTGTAGTTATAATGGTTAACAACATTTTGTATAAAGACGACACCTGAACTTCAATTTAAGCTTTGTGCGGTTTTGCCTCTAGAAGAGAATCCGCCTATAATTGTACAGTTTTCTTAAGCAGCGGAATCATCTTCAGCAATAAGGTAAGAGCCAGAGACAGCAGCATCAGGAACAATGTGTACAGCAGGTCCATAGACGTATTGGTGCTGATAGCAAGTCTTTTATAGTAGTCTGTTAGCCAGAACCCAAGGGGTACATGCAGGAAGTAAATACCTAAAGTATTTGATCCGATGAGGAAGGCTATCTTTTTCAGCCTCTCGCTAGTTAAGGTAACTTTGAGTAGGAGTATATAAACAGCAAACGACATGGCTAATGTCATTACGGTATCGTAGCCTCCCCAGATTATATCATACGGCTCCTGTTCTCCCAGCGATTTAATAATACCTATTCCGAAGAGCAGCAGGAGCGACAGCAGAAACAGCCCATAGTACGCGTAGGTGTGGTAGGGGATGCTGCCAGCATACCTGTTTATCAGGCCGCCTATTATAAAATAGACCAGGGCAAAAGAACAGTAAGCATAGAAAGGGCTGACGTAGTCAAAAAAGTATACTTCTGATTTAGTAAACATAGCTATTCCGGTTATATAACTGGAGGCATTTAAAATATTAGAAGTTAATTCGTTACCGAATGTGAAGAGGAAAATAACGAGTGTCAGGTAGATGGTATATTTGCTTTCTTTCTGGTCGTAAAGGGCTTTTATGAAAGGAAACAGTAGGTAAATGTAGATCATCGCCTGCAAAAACCATAGGTGCTTGGTGCGGTACTGCCTGAACAGGAAAACAGCTTTAATGAACTCTGTTATGGAAGTTATTTCATTTCCTGCTTTTTGTGTCAACAGCAAGGTGAGGGTGCTCCAAAAAATCAGGAGTAAGAAAATCTGACCTGTTTTAAGCAGGTGCTTTTTCAGATCATACTCCCGGTTCAGTAGGAAGGCACCATTAACCATAAAAAAGAGCGGAACGCCCATGCTGGATATGCCTGAAATGAAGTAGAGGATATAACTGCTGCGGCTGGGTTGCTGGAGGAAGTCATAATTTAGGGTGCCAAAGTGGTAAAGGCAAACCAGGAATATAGCAAAAGCTTTAATCAGGTCGTAGTTGTAGATTCTCTTGCTTCCCATTTAAGGTCGTGTTAGTATACCGGCACCAGACTCGGGGCCTGATGTGTTGCTCAGAAGCCTATATACTTATATTGGTCTATAGAGTTCAATTAGGTTTTATGTAAAAGCAATGGGCCAGATGCTATCAACATCTGGCCCATTGCTTTTATACAAGATATAGGAAATCTACTCGATTGTCTTGAAAATCCGGTTCCAGCGAATTCTGTCAAAGAAGCTCCCTTCCGGGTTGGTTGACATCCAGATCATCACCGCTTTACCGACCACATGATCTTCCGGAACGTAACCCCAGTAGCGGGAGTCGAGGGAGTTATGGCGGTTGTCGCCCATCATAAAGTAATAGTTCTGCTTAAAGGTATACTGGCTTGTCTCTTTGCCGTCTATATATAGCTTGCCGTCCCGGATTTCTGCGTTCTCGTTATGCTCATAATCCGTAATCACCTTTTCGTAGAAAGGCAGAGACTCCGGTGTAATGGCCACCGTGGCACCCTCTTTCGGGATATAGATTGGGCCGTAATTGTCTTTGTTCCACTCATACTTGCTCGGCACATGCGGGAAAACCTCCGGGTCAGCTTTACCAGGTAGGTCTTTAAGCAGGATGACGTCTTTGATGAAGTCCAACTGCCCGATCTGGCTTGCGAGTTCCGGGGAGGCATCCACTACATAACCATTCTCATAAGGAATAACGTCGCGGAGGTTAATGTTGCGGTCCTGGAAAAACTTCTCTGACAACTGCGTGTTCGGCACCAGCAGGTATTTGTACTGCAGGCCGTCCGGGTTATCCGTGGCTTTCCCGTTGATATACACCTGCATGTCTCTTACCTCCAACGAATCGCCGGGCATGCCTATGCCACGCTTTATATAGTTGGTGCGCAGGTCTGCAGGATGCTGCTCTTCCGGCGGATAGTTAAAAACCACCACATCGTTGTGCTTCACCTCTGAAAAGCCAGGCAGGCGGTGTGACTTCAGCTGTATGGCATCCGAATAAGCCGGGATATTTGTACCCCATATGGTCTGGTGCGTCAGCGGCACCTGCAGCGGCGTCATGGGGGTGCGCGGGCCGTAGTGGAGCTTGCTCACAAAAAGGAAATCGCCAACCAGCAACGACTTTTCCATGGAAGGCGTTGGGATAGTATAGGCCTCAAACGTAGCCCATCGTATTAAACTGGCTGCCACAACGGCAAACAGGATGGCGTCACCCCACTCGCGGGCAAAGCTTTTCTTTTTCTTCGGGGCTTTTGTCTGAGGTTCTTTCTCCCAGAATTTTACGTTCATCTGCAATAGCTATGGTTACAGGTTTAGCATGTCTTTCATGCCGTATACGCCTTCGCGGCCAGCAAGCCACTCTGCTGCCATCACGGCACCTTCGGCAAAGCCAGCCCGGCTGTGGGCTACATGCCCAAGCTCAATCTGGTCAACGTCAGAGCTGTAAGTAACAACATGTGTGCCTACAACGGCAGGCGCACGCTCAGACGCAATGTTTAATTTACTTTTTTCAGCGGGATTATCTGCCACCCAGCCTTCTAAACTTGAGTAACTCGCCAGAATACCCTCTGCCGCAGTAATGCCGGTGCCGCTGGGCTTGTCCACCTTCTGCAGGTGATGTATTTCTTTCACCGCAACACTATAAGCTTTATATGCCTGCATTTTGCTGGCAATGTACTCATTAAAGTGGAAGAAAAGGTTTACCCCAACGCTATAGTTGGAGGCATAGAAAAAAGCACCGTTGCTTTTCAGGCACAAAGACACCGCTTCCTCAAATTTATCTAACCAGCCCGTGGAGCCTGACACCACCGGAATGCCGTGTACCAGGCAATAGCTGATATTGCCAAAAGCCGCCTCCGGGTGTGTGAATTCAATGGCGACATCTGTGTTCCGGGCAGTGAAGTTTCTCAGCTCTTCAGCATTTTCATGGTCAATGGTGCCGACTACCTGGTGGCCTTTGGCTAAGGCCGTTTGCTCGATGGTTTTACCCATTTTGCCGTAGCCTATCAGGAGGATTCTCATTTAGATCGTGAATAAAGTGTTAGCGATAAGGCAGGGGCCATGGAAGGAGTGGTGCCGGCAACAGGTAATATATTTGGCTGCACACGCAGGGTCAGGTTGTCACTCACATCAAACTCTTTCAGGTGCGCGTTCACGTAAGCTTCGGCAATTTGCAGCGCATAGGCCCCAATTGAGAGCAGGATAGTCAGGTCGCGGTTGCGGCGGTAGTAATCGCGGCGGTATTTAATGTTTGTTTCTGCTGTGGTTCCGTTGCTTACATTCAAAGAGGGAAACTCCGGATTGTCTGCATACTCATCAATAGTAGTCGGATCGTTGTCTGCGCGAACAAGCAAGGCATTTCTGAAGCTTTGATACTTCGTGTTATTATCAATCAGGTAATACCCCAGTACGGCCCCCGTGCCATATACAAGCGGCAGTTTCCAGTAGGCTTTGTTATAGAACTGACCGCCGCCGGGAAACACGGCAGACCAGAGTGCCGCCTTCGCCGGGCGATCCAGGTTCCTGATATGCTTGAACTTGGCTAAAAAGAAGCCATCTTCACTTACAGCCGTGTCCGGCACCATCACACGCACAGAATCCGGTCCTTCGGTAATTACCTGTCCCTGAGCCGGGGCAGGCGCCATATACAGCAGTATCCCGATCAGCAGTGCCGCAAAACTACCGTTTAGCCTCATGTTTCGTCTCAGTAATTTAAGATCTCCAGAATCCGGTTCAGCTCATCCACGGTCACAAAAGGGATTTTAATCTCCCCTTTGCCATCGTTATTAGCTTTTACCTGAATTTTGGTGCCGAACTGCGAGGAAAGCTTTGTTTCCACGCTCTTCAGCTCTTCATCGTATTTATTAAAGTTGAGTTTCTGCTGCGCATCCGGCTTCCTGTTTGCGTTCTGAAGGTTACGCACCAATTCCTCTACCTTACGAACGGATAATTCCTTTGCCACCACCTCTTTAAATACATCCAGCTGTTTCTCTACTGTATCTATATTGATGAGTGCGCGGGCATGGCCCATGCTGATGAGGTTGTCGCGCAGGGCTATCTGTATATCCGGCGGCAGTTTTAGCAGGCGCAGGTAATTAGTGACCGTGGTTCTTTTTTTACCGACGCGGTCGCCGAGTTCTTCCTGCTTCAGGCTGCACTCCGACAGCAGGCGCTGGTAGGAGAGGGCAATCTCAATGGCATTCAGGTTTTCACGCTGAATGTTCTCAATCAGGGCCATCTCCAGCATCTGCTGGTCATCGGCTTTGCGTATGAAGGCAGGTATAACCGTTAATCCGGCAAGTTTAGAAGCCTGGTAACGGCGCTCACCGGAAATCAGCTGGTAGGTGTTCTGGTCGAGTTGACGAACCGTAATGGGCTGAATAATGCCTTGTACTTTAATAGACTCAGCCAGTTCCTCGAGCGCAGTCTGGTCGAAATGCGTCCGGGGCTGGTAAGGGTTCGTCTGGATTTGATCAATAGCTATGTCTGCGATGGTGTTGACTTCGTTAGTGATGGAAGATTCGGTTTTGCCGGTATACTTGTTACCCTCCAGAAGAGAGCCAAGGCCCCTGCCGAGGCCGCCTTTGCGCTTAGCTGCTGAATTTTTGTTGTCAGACATGTAATCGTAAAAAGTTATTTTTCCAGCGCTATGCTGTTCTTTTCTGCTATTTCGCGGGCCAAGTTCAGGTAGCTTAGTGCTCCCTTGCTCTCTGCATCGTGCAGCAGGGCGGGGATGCCAAAGCTGGGAGACTCGCTCAGCTTCACGTTGCGAGGTATGATGGTGTCGAACACCATCTGCTGGAAATGAGTCTTCACCTCATCCACCACCTGGTTCGACAGGCGCAGGCGCACATCGTACATTGTCAGCAGGATGCCCTCAATCGCCAAATCCGGGTTCAGGCGCGACTGAATGATTTTGATCGTGTTCAGAAGCTTTCCCAAACCTTCCAGGGCAAAGTACTCGCACTGCACCGGAATCACCACGGAGTCAGCGGCCGTAAGAGAGTTCACCGTTATCAAACCCAATGAGGGAGAGCAGTCTATGATAATGTAGTCATAGCTTTGCTTCAGCCCTTTCAGGGCCTCCCGCATCTTCTCCTCCCGGTTCGGCACGTTGATCATCTCCACTTCGGCTCCCACCAAGTCTATATGGGAGGGGATAAGGTCGAGGTACTCGATGTTTGGCGACTGCAGAATGATCTCGTTGATGTTTTCATCCTCTACCATGCACTCATATATGCTGCTGGTAATGGTGGCCGGATCAAATCCTAAACCCGATGTGGCATTCGCCTGCGGGTCAGCATCCACGAGTAAAGTTTTATATTCCAAGGCTGCCAAACTCGCTGCCAGGTTAATGGCCGTGGTGGTTTTTCCAACACCACCTTTCTGGTTAGCAACCGCAATTATTTTTCCCATCAGAGCATTATAGGTTTATAGTCTGACCTATCTCCATCAATATAAGTTCCTTGTCAGCCAGCTGTGCTACTTCCTTCACTTCGTCTTTGTCAACTTTGATGTAAGGGAAGGTGTCGTAATGCATGCCGATAAATTTATCTACCTGCACAAAATCTGCAGCCAGCACGGCATCATGTATATCCATTGTGAAATTGTCGCCGATCGGCAGCAGCGCGAAATCCAGGTCATACTGCTCCGGTATCAGTTTCATGTCATAGGTCAGCGCGGTGTCACCGGCAAAGTAGAAAGTCGTGTCTTCTGTCTCTACCACAAAACCTGCTGCTACGCCGCCATTCGAGCCATCAGGCAACGAACTGGAGTGTACTGCGCTGACCATTTTCACCGTTCCAAAAGGCAGCGTTACTTTCCCGCCTATGTTCATCGGGTGTGTGTTCTCCATGCCTTTTTTACCATACCAGGTGGCAATCTCATGAATAGCGACAATTGTCGCTTTGTTATTGCGGGCAATCTGCTCAGCATCATGCACATGGTCCTGGTGGCCGTGCGACAGCAGGATATAGTCTGCTTTTATAGCGTCAACGTCTATCTGGGAGGCAAGCTCGTTCGGAGAGATGAAGGGATCGAACAACACACGATGTCCCCCGATTTCAAATAAGAAGCATGACTGACCGTAGTACGTTATATTCATAATGTTGCTATTTTAGTGTTTTATATATCCTGGCATGATACCGGATACTTGCACAAAGATACAATTTTTTTACCCACCATGAAGGATGCCTTTAGAACTCGCAGCATATATTTATACACATTTCTGATGCTTTTGCTATCCTGTTCGGAGGGGCTTAAAAGTGAAACGGACAAAAGAGTGTTTCGGTATAATCAGCCTGAGTCACTTACGTCGCTAGACCCCGCCTTTGCCAGAAACCAGGCGAATATATGGGCCACCACGCAGTTTTTTAACGGGCTGGTAGAACTGGACCAGGAGCTAAAAACAGGTCCGGCGGTTGCCAGGAGCTGGGAGGTCTCAGCAGATGGCCGCGCCTACACATTTCACCTCCGGGATGATGTTTTCTTCCATGACAGTGATGCTTTTCCTGGAGGGAGGGGCCGCAGGGTAACTGCCAAAGACTTCGAGTATAGCTTTAAGCGCATAGTGGATCCCGCCACGGCGAGCACAGGAGCATGGGTGTTCAACGACAAGGTACTGACAGGTCCCTCTGGTGCCATCGCGGATACGGCCTTTCTAGCCCTGAATGACAGCACATTTAAAATCTACCTGAACGAGCCTTTCATTGCCTTTCTTGAAATCCTGACGATGCCCTATGCCTTTGTAGTGCCACAGGAGGCAGTGGAGAAATACGGCAAAGATTTTAGGGCTCAGCCCGTCGGCACCGGCCCCTTTCGGTTTAAGCTGTGGGACGAAGGGAATGCCATTGTGATGCTCCGCAACCCGCACTACTGGAAGAAAGACGAGGAGGGAAGGCAGCTCCCGTATTTAGATGCAGTGCAGGTTTCATTCATCACAGATAAGAAGTCTGAATTCCTGACCTTTATGCAGGGGAAGTTAGATTTCCTGTCGGGTATTGATGAAGGATCGCGCGACCTGATACTGAACAAAGACGGCACAGTGCAGGAAGATTTCACGGATAAGTTCACGGTTCAGAAAGTCCCTTACCTCAACACAGAGTATATAGGTTTTCAACTCGACCCAGAAAAGCTGAAAGAGGTGAATCCAGCTTTGGGAGACAAACGGGTACGGCAGGCCCTGAACTATGCGATCAACAAAAAGGAAATGCTCGCCTACTTCCACAATAACATCGGCATTGCCGGCCATTCCGGTATAGTTCCGCCTTCACTGCCGTCCTACAGCGACAGCGCAGTGCGTGGCTACAGTTATAATCCTGAAAAAGCGGTGGAACTGCTGCAGGCGGCGGGGTATAGTGCACAGCACCCCCTGCACATGCGCTTAAGCACGGTGCAGGAATATAAGGAACTCGCCGAGTATATGCAGAAGAAGTGGGCGGAGGTAGGGGCACAGGTGCAGATAGACATTAACCAGGCGCCGGCACACCAGGAAACAGTGGATAATGGCCGGGCACCGTTCTTTATGAAGTCCTGGCTGGGCGATTACCCGGATGCAGAGAACTACCTGGCCCTGTTTTACAGCAAAAACTTTTCTCCAGCCGGGCCTAACAAAACCCATTTTAAAAACGCACGCTTCGACAGGCTCTATGAGCAGGCAAAGCTGGAGCGGGATACACAGAAGCGATGGAAGCTATACCAGCAAATGGACCAGATTGTGGTGGAGGAAAGTCCGGTGATCGTGCTGTTTTATGATGAGGTGGTGCTGCTGACGCAGAATAATATACGGGGTCTGGAGGCAAATCCGATGAATACGCTCAAACTGGAGCAGGTACAGAAACTGTAGGCTATATAACTCATCAACAAAAAAGCGGCAGCCGAATTTTCAGCTGCCGCTCTTATTAGGCACACATTAAGGTGCTACTAAGTTTCCCTTACAGGTTGTTTGGGTTTCGCTTGTTATCCCTGTTCGGATTGTTTCTGTCCACTTCAATGTCGTCTATCTCGATGTCTGTCTTGCGAACTGTATCCCGAACGGTTTCATCGTGCATGGTAGTTTCTTTACCTAAACGCACTTCTTCTACCACGCGTGCTTCTTTGTCGACCATTGGCACTTCTGCGTGTTCAATTATTTCTGTTTCGCCTTGCTTAAAGGTCGCCAGATCCTGCTCACTGGCCGGGCGGTTCACGGCATTACGCTCTACACGGATATGCTCTTCCCGCAGGCGCAGATGCTCTTCCACCGGTCTCTCAATAATGCGGCTTCTCACACGCACACCACCGGTTTCTACTTCACGCTTTCCTACTTTCATTTCCTCCTGTACCACTGGTATAGAGTTATTTATCCACTTCGGTCTTTCTTCGCGTGGCATTGTTTTATATTTCTCTGCACGGTCGTTCACGTCAATGGCACCATACTTATCGAGCAGTTCTGCGGCGCGCTTGGCCTCTTCATCAGATTGCGTGTGCACGGCTACGATAGAGCCATGTTGCGCTACTTCTGAATATTTCTTGGACTCATCACTGTTATCGAATAATGAATCGAAAAAGCCGGTGTCCTTGTCTGTTCTGTTTGAGGCAGATGCATTGGGTGTGTTAGCGGCAGTGGTTGCATTTGTACTGGTTGTGTTCACGCCAGTAGTTGCACTGTTTGTGTTGATCGGGTTACCATGCCTGTCAGTTGCGCCTCTTACGGCCACATCGATTTTGCTGTCTGGTATGCCGTTCTTCATTAATTGCTGTGCTGCCATCTGGGCATCTACTCCGTAATCGAAAATTCCTATTACTGTTTGTCCTTTCATAGTTTTAGTTCTCCTTGGTTTAATTGTGTTATATCTAAAGCCTGATTTTCAGACTCGTCCTGGGTTGGCTTCGTTCGAATCAACCCGCTTTACGTTTACCTCTTCTTTGCGAAGGGTAACCTGTTGCGATTCATGCGTTTCTACCCGACGCTTTGTCACGTGCAGTTCCTCCACCAGCTTCAGCCGCTTCACAAGAACCAGCTCTTCGTGCAGGACGGGGATAATCATGATATCGCCTTCATAGCGAACAGAAGGTGGAGCTGAGTCCACATATTCGTTGATCGCCACTCGCTCCACGCTCACTTCCTCGTGAACAGTGGGAACATCAACAGAAACCTGCTCTTCGTGCACATCTTTATATACATGCACGCTACCTGTCTCTATCGTTTTCTTATCTATTCTCACCTGTTCTTCTACAACAGGGATGTATTGGGTTTCATTAGTATCACGGGGTATGTTAGTGCCCGCCGTGGAAGAGGCATTTAACGCCTCTCTCTCGTTGAATGAATCGTCTCTCAACGAACCGTTGTCATGGATGGCCTCAGCTTCACCACTCCTGAGCGGTGAAGTAGCTTCGGTATCAGCAGCAGGCACAGAGGAGGTTTGCTGCTTGCGGGCAAGCTCACTTTCCCTGAGCTTCTGCTCAAATTCCGATTGTATTTTATCTCCTCTGTCTTTCATTTTATTTGATTATGGCCATATCAAAATATAGCTTTGCTGAGTTCATGATCGTTAAAACTTCTATATTTTTGTACGGGGCAGTAGGCTAATGGTTTGGAAAATTAAAGTTTGTCCCTTACTGCTGTTGCTCCATTTGGCAGCGGCAGCTTATTAAAAATTTATTGTGCCGGCGTGCTTTTCTCCTGAGCCCGCTGCTCCAGCAATTCGCCAAGCCATGTCTTTAAAGCAAGCAGTTCCTGTGGGCCGCCTTTCTGGTGCTTCACCCGTTTTACCTCTTTCCCGTTCTCGTAAAATGTCAGGTAAGTAGAGGATATATCGGACCACGAAGAGAGATAGCTGCTCTGCAGGCCATTGTATTTTAATACTTCTATGCGGGATCTGAGTTGCTGCAGTTCCGGCACCGTTAGTTGCAACTGCAGCGTATCCTGGGCCAGTGCGTGCTCGTAAGGCACATAAGATGCACTGCCGTCTGTGTATATGGTGGCATTGTAAGCAGGACAAGTGCCAAAGCAGGGCGTTTTCTGAAAAAGCAGCATGGGCAGCACAGGCTGTTGCCCGGAAGTGACATGTGGCGCAGAAGAGGTGCTGCAGCCACTACAAAGTATATGAGCGGCTATATGTAGAAACAGAAGGAACTGTCGCCTTATATGGTAAGGATTGTATATCATGGGTTAGGTGGAGGGAGCCTTTTAAACTTTCCATCAGTAAATTCAAAGGCCTGCGGCTCACAATCCGGGCACTCAGCGTAGTTTAACGTAGAGTCCGGCGCATCCAGTATAAAAAGCTGGCTGTCGGGGGAGTAACTGGCGCCTGCGCTGCCTTGCACTTTATCCAGCACCTTACCGCTTTCCCGGTCCACAACATAATGTATCTGGCATCCGGTGCCGCAACCTACGGTCACCACGGTATATTTACCGGCAAAATTAACGCCTTCCTTCATTGCTTTATTCAGGGCTGTACGGTAGGTGCGGGCATCGCTGTGGCTGGCTTCATCCAAAGGAGCAAGGCGGCCTCTGTACATAGAACTCACCTGATACTTTCCGCTTGTCCGGTACTCTTCCATCGTGATGCGGTAGCGCTGGTACAGATCAGGGTTCTCCCTGTCAGATATGGGCATTTCAACGGAGTCTTCCGCCAGCTGCTCCTCCAGTTGCGGGTGCGTGCTGGCAATAGAGCCTTCGTCCGCTGCGCGTTGCTGGCAGCTGAAAGTAGCGGCAGTTATAAGCAGCAGGGATGATTTACATAGTTCAGAAGTTATCTTTATCTGCATAGAGTTTCATACGAGGCAGGCATAAGTGCGGCCATAAAAAAGCCTCTCCGGTTAGGGAGAGGCTTTTTACAAGTAAATTTTAAAGCAAACTATTTTTTTGCTTTGCGTTTCTGCTGCTCTTTTTCTGAGGCTTGGCGCATGGCTTCCTGCATGCGCTCTGTGAAGGAGGGGCCTCCGGTTTTCTTCTTCTCCTTTATCTTGTGCTTGTTGTCTTCCAGCCTCGCCCGTATTTTGCCTTCATCCACAAACTTGCGGATAGCCGCCTGCTGCCCGAACGTGACGATGTTGGACATAAAGTAGTAGAAGGAAAGACCGGCCGGGTAGGAGTTCAGCACGAACATGAAAATGAGCGGCATCAGGTAGCTGTAGAACTTCATCGGGCCCTGCATCGTGTTCACCTGGTTGTTAGACCAGGTATACAGGATAGTAGAGGCCGTCATCAGGAGCGTGAACATACTCACGTGGTCGCCATAGAAGGGGATGGTGAAGGGCAGTTTGGCAAATATATCGTAGGTAGATAAGTCTGTCGCCCACAAAAAGGCCTCCTGGCGCAGCTCGATGGAGTTCGGGAAGAAGTTGAACATCGCGAACAGGATCGGAATCTGCAGCACCATCGGGATACAGCCACTGACCGGATTAACGCCCATCTCCTGGTAGAGCTTCATCGTCTCCATCTGCGTTTTCTGCATATCGCCGTCATTGCGCTCTTTAATCGCGTCAATCTCCGGCTTAAGCACCTTCATCTTCGCCATCGACACATACGACTTATAGGTCAGCGGGAAGAGAATGGTTTTGATATAAAGCACCAGCAGGATGATGATGATGCCGTAGCTACTGATATAATTCTCCAGGAAATCGAAGGCCGGAATGATCAGCCACTTGTTTACATAGGAGAAGATGCCCCAGCCAAGGTCCAGGTTTCTGTCGAAGTCAAAGCCGACGTGCTTCAGGATTTTATAGTCATTCGGGCCGAAGTAGAACATAAATTCGCCTTTGCCGGTCATCACATCCTGCGCCGGGATCAGTATCTGGGAAGAGAGCGTTTTTACGACAGAAGAGTCAGCCGGGTCCACGATTGCCTCCATTTTGGCGCCTGCAAACTGGTTGCCGGCTACAATGCCGGCCGTAAAGAAGTTCTGCTTGTTGGCCACCCATTTCAGCGGCTGCTCCACCGTTTCCGATTCGGTTGCCTCAGAGATGGACAGCTTTTCAAAATCCTCCTCCGCAGTATAATAGTTGATGGTGGACTTGGCGCGGTTCTGCTTCAGGTCTCGTTCCAGTTGCTTCAGGCGGTCGTTCCAGCTAAAAGTGATGGTGTTGCCACTTACCTGGCGCTCCAGTCCTTCAAAATCGAGCTTATAGCCCAGCATAAAGCTTTCGTCGAAGAGGGTATATACCTGCTCGATATACTGGCCGTTGCCAAGCTGCGCTCTGAAAGCCACTGTTTTCCCTGCTGCGGCATCTCCCTGCCCCTGCACTTGCTTTACCTCTGACGGCGTGAAGTACAGGTCCGAAAGCTGTACCTTGCTGCCGTTGCTGCTGGTGAAAGCCACATCCGTATTGCTGCTTTCGCTGTCGAACAGCACCAGCGGCTCTCCCAGGTATGTTTTGTAATTCTTCAGCAACACTTCCTGTACCTGGCCGCCTTTAGTGCTGAAGGTTACGCGGATGTTCTGGTTCTCTAAGGTGGTTGTTGTCTCTTCGCCGGTTGCGGCGGCGCCAAAAGCACCCAGAGCGGTCGCTCTGCGGGCCTGTGCCAGCGAGTCTTCTTCTACAGCTGCCGGTTGCACCTGCTCTACCTTGGCTATTTCCTGAACTGCCTGCTGTTTAGCTGGCTCCTCCTTACCCGAAAAGAAGAACGAGTAAGCCAGCAGCAGCACGGCAATCAATCCAAAGCCAATCGCTTGATTTCTATCCATTTAACTAATTTGAATTTTGTGTATATGCGTTTAAGATTTTGCGCGGTTGATGGCCGCTTTCACAAATTTAACGAAAAGCGGGTGAGGGTTTAAAGCGGTGCTCTTCAGTTCCGGGTGGTACTGCGCTGCCACGAACCAGGGGTGGCTCTGCAACTCCACCACCTCCACCAGACCAGTGTCCGGGTTAATGCCCGAGGCGATCATTCCTGCCTGTTCAAATGCGGGTAAGTACTTGTTATTGAACTCGTAACGGTGGCGGTGCCGCTCCGAGATTTTATGCTTTCCATATACAGAATAAGCCTTTGATCCTCGTTTTAGTTCACAAGTATAAGAACCTAATCGCATAGTTCCTCCCATTTGGGTCACTTGTTTCTGATCTTCCATCATGTCGATGACCGGGTGCGGCGTGTTCGGGTCCATTTCAGTGGAGGCGGCCCCCTCCAGGCCCAGCACGTTGCGTGCAAACTCCACGGCGGCGCACTGCATGCCCAGGCAAATGCCCAGGAAAGGGATATTGTGCTCCCGCACAAACCGAATAGCCTCTAATTTTCCTTTGAAACCGCGCTCGCCAAAGCCCGGTGCCACCAGCACCCCATCCATCTGCTGCAGCAGGGTGCCTACGTTTTCTGCGGTGATGTTCTCCGACTGGAAAGACCTTATATGCACTTTGCACTCGTTGGCAGAGCCAGCGTGCACAAAAGACTCGATGATGGATTTATAGGCATCCGGCAGCTCCACATATTTCCCTACCAGCGCAATGGTCACTTCGGCTGTCGGGTTTTTCAGGCGTCCCAGAAACTCTTTCCAGCTGTCGAGGTTCGGGTCCAGCCTGTGCGGCAGCTTAAGTTTGCTGATCACGCGCTCATCCAGCTTCTCCTTGCGCATCAGCAGGGGCACATCGTAAATTGTCTCCGCGTCCAGCGACTCGATAACAGAGTTAGTCTTCACGTTACAGAAAAGAGCGATCTTTTTGCGCATCTCGGCCGGGAGCGGGTGCTCTGAACGGCACACCAGTATATCCGGCTGTACACCGGCCTCAGAAAGAGAGCGCACAGAGTGCTGCGTCGGTTTCGTTTTGAGTTCGCCTGCTGCTTTGAGGTAAGGCACCAGCGTGAGGTGAATAACGGCAGTCTCATGCACGCCAAGTTCCCAGCGGAGCTGGCGCAGCGCCTCAATAAACGGCAACGACTCGATGTCGCCCACACAACCGCCTATTTCTGTAATCACAATGTCAAACTCACCTGTCTGGCCCAGCAGCAGCATGCGGCGCTTGATCTCATCTGTGATATGGGGAATCACCTGCACGGTTTTGCCCAAGTATGCGCCTTCACGCTCCCGGGTGATCACGTGGTTGTAGATGCGGCCGGTAGTGACATTGTTCGCCTGCGAGGTAGGCGTGTTGAGGAAGCGCTCATAGTGGCCCAGGTCCAGGTCAGTTTCAGCGCCGTCTTCCGTTACAAAGCATTCGCCGTGCTCATAGGGGTTCAGCGTGCCCGGGTCGATGTTGATGTAGGGGTCGAATTTCTGGATTGTTACAGAGAAGCCTCTTGCCTGCAGTAGTTTAGCAAGAGAGGCAGAAATGATGCCTTTGCCAAGGGAGGACGTTACGCCGCCTGTAACAAATATATATTTAGTAGCCATAAGTTAGGGTAAAGCTTATGGGCTACAAAGATACGGTTATAATCCGATTAACCTGATATGCAGTTAAGCTTCTTAGGATAACTTTCTTAATATTCAAGCTAATTGAGAAGATTAAACGGATTGTATCCCTAATACCACCGGTGCCGGATTAGGAAGAGAACCGGATTATATAGAAGATTAGGTTTACTCAGAACTCGATCGTCAGCTGATAGCCTTCCTGTTTGTCGTGCTGGTAAAGGAGGCTGGAGACCGCAATGCCGAGCAGGCGCACCGGGTAAGCCGGCAGTTGCGGCATGCGCAGCAGGTCGCGGGCAATGGTGAAGATGGCGTCAGCGGAGCTGAACTCGCTGAGGTAGGTTTTGCTGCGGGTGTTCAGTGTAAAGTCGAAGTACTTGATTTTAACGGTCACTGTTTTGGCGGTGGCTTTGAGGCGCGCCATGTCCTGGGCCACTTCCTCTGCCAGGTATTGCAGGCGCTCCAGCATCTCCTGTTCCTCTGTCAGGTCCACGTCGAACGTGCGCTCTGAGCCAATGGACTTCCGGATGCGGTGCGGCTGTACCTCGCGCTCGTCCTGGGCGCGGGAGATGCGGAAGTAGTAGCGGCCAACTTTTCCGAAGTTTCGCACCAGTTCTGCTTCTGTGCGCAGCCGCAGGTCGGCGCCCGTCATAATGCCCATGCTTTGCATTTTCGCCGCGGTCACTTTCCCGATGCCGTGAAACTTCTCAATTGCCAGGCTTGCTACCAGATCCTCCGCCTTGTCTGGGGTGATGAGCGTGAAGCCGTTGGGCTTGTCCATATCGGAGGCGATTTTGGCCAGGAACTTATTGAAGGATACACCTGCCGAGGCAGTGAGGCCTGTTTCTTCCAGAATGCGCGCCTTTATTTCTTTGGCGATAATGCTGGCCGAAGGCATTCCGATTTTATTTTCCGTCACATCCAGGTACGCCTCATCCAGTGACAGCGGCTCCACCAAATCGGTGTAGGAGAAAAAGATTTCCCAAATCTGACGTGACACGGCACTATATACTTCAAACCGGGGCTTCACAAATATGAGCTGCGGGCAGCGCTGGGCTGCTATCTTAGAGGCCAACGCTGAATGCACGCCAAACTTACGGGCCTCGTAACTGGCCGCTGCCACCACGCCACGCTCCCTGGAACCGCCCACCGCCACCGGCTTTCCGCGCAGATCAGGGTTGTCGCGCTGCTCCACCGACGCAAAAAAAGCGTCCATATCTACATGAATGATTTTCCGGATAGCTGGGTACAAAAGTTACAAAGTGTGGAGGCAAAGGTACGAATTTAGCCGTGTTTATATACCTAAACATGGCACCTCAAATAGGATCAACCGCTTGTGCAAAGCCTGCTGCTGTAGCTGTTCTATATATTCAGAAAGAAACGCATCAGCTCTACTTTTGCTGCTTGTTCAGCTCTAGATAAAAGGTCGCCAACAAGAGAAATAGAAGGATCAAAGGCTTTTAAAAAACATACCAGCCGCTTTTGGACGTATACCTGAGCAGATTCTAAGGAGAGTATCTAACGATATGGCAGAAAAGGTTTGGCTGATAACAGGTGTTTCCAGCGGTTTCGGACGCACGTTGGCCGAAGAGGCGGCCAGAAGTGGCGATAAGGTAATCGGCACGCTGCGGCAGGCAGGGCAACTGCAGGAGTTTAACGGCATCAGGCCGGGTAGCACCATCGGATACCTGCTGGACGTGACCAACCATGATGGCGTAAAGGCAACTGTAGCGGCAGCCCATCGGCACTTTGGCAGAATCGACGTGCTCGTGAACAACGCCGGATTCGGTTTCCTGGGGGCTGTGGAAGAGGTGTCTGTAAAAGAGTTCCGGGATGTAATGGAGACGAATTTCTTTGGCGCTTTGCAGGTAACGCAGGCGGTGCTTCCTTATATGCGGGAGCAGGGCCAGGGGCACATCGTGCAGATGTCGTCGGTGGCGGGCTTTCGGGCGTCGCCGGGATTTGGCGCCTATAACGCCAGCAAATTTGCACTTGAGGGTTTTAGCGAAGCCCTTGCCAAAGAAGTGGCACCTTTCAACATTAAAGTAACCATAGTGGAGCCGGGGCCTTTCCGTACCAATTTTGCAGGAGCCAGCATCGGGTCAGCGGCAACTAAACTTGGAGCATACGCGAAAACTGCCGGTACTTTCCGGGATTATATCACCGCAGGCAATGGGCAGCAGGAAGGCGACCCTGTGAAAGCAGCACAAGTCATCATCGAAGCTGTTCAGGCTGCTAACCCGCCCCTGCGTTTGCCGCTCGGCACCTATGCATTTGAAGCTATAAGGGTAAAGCTCGCCCAGGTTGCGCAGAACCTGCAGGCATGGGAAGCCCGGGCGACAAACACTGACTTTACCGCGTAAAGTATATAAGTAACTTGATAGCAGCTATATAGATGCTTCAGGTTCAGGCCAAACAACAGTACTTGCATTAGGGTTATTGATAAAGAAAAATTACAGTATATAAATTTCCTGCACCTAACCTATAGAAAATGAAGAAGACAAACAGTAAACTACCGCTGCTCGCCTTGCTGGCAGCATCCACCCTTTGGGGTTGCAACGAGTCGCAGCGGACAGTGGAGGAGGAGAGCACCGCAACTGCCTCCACAAATTTTAACCCGGATGCTGACACTGTGACCACGGCCACCAATGAGAACCTGGTACTCCCGGCTCCAGACACCACCCACCGTGCAGAAAAGAGGAGTGAGACCATTGGATGGTCCGAAAATCAAAAGCCTACCGCCCCCGCTGGATTCACCGTTTCCAGGTTTGCTGCCGATTTAAAACACCCGCGCCGCATTTACATTGCGCCGAACAAAGACATATTTGTGGCAGAATCCGATGACGAGGAAAAGAGCGCCAACCAGGTGACACTGCTCCGCGACGCGAACAACGACGGCCAGCCGGACACCCGTACCGTTTTTCTGTCGGGGGTGAAACAGCCATACGGCATGCTGGTGCTGAACGATTATTTCTACGTGGCGCTGGTCGATAAACTGATGCGCTATCCCTATAAAGAAGGGCAGACTAAGATAACGGCTAAAGGAGAGCAGATCCTGAGCCTGCCCGCCGGTGGTTACAATCACCACTGGACGCGCAACATCATAGCCAATCCGGATGGTACTAAAATTTATGTGTCGGTCGGTTCTGCCAGCAATGTGGGTGAATACGGCATGCAGGAAGAAGAGCGCCGCGCCAACATTCTGGAGATAAATCCTGATGGTACCGGTGAGCGCGTTTATGCCAGCGGCCTCCGCAATCCTGTGGGGATGGACTGGGCTCCCGGCTCCAATGTGCTATGGACGGCGGTAAACGAACGCGATGAGATTGGCGACGAACTGGTGCCCGATTACATGACGAGCGTGGAAGAAGGAGCCTTCTACGGCTGGCCCTTTTCCTATTACGGACAGAACATAGACCCGCGCCGCAAAGGCGAACGGCCAGACCTGGTACAGAAAGCAATTGTGCCGGATGTACCTTTGGGCGCGCACACAGCTTCGCTCGGCCTGGCTTTTTACGACGGCAACTCATTTCCGCAAAAGTATACAAATGGGGCCTTTGTGGCGCAACACGGCTCCTGGAACCGTTCTAATTTCGCTGGCTATAAAGTGCTTTTTATGCCTTTTCAAGATGGCCGCCCCAGTGGCAAGCCTGAGGATTTCCTGACTGGCTTTATCGCAAACCCCGAGAAGAACGAAGTGTACGGCAGGCCTGTGAGCGTGGAGGTGATGACAGACGGATCAATGCTTGTCTCAGATGATGAAGGCGGAATTATCTGGCGCATCACAGCACAGAAATAGGTTGTTCATCCAAAAAAGTAACACGCTATATTGTCAGGAAGCCCTTAGGACGAAAGATCACCATTGAGAGGTTGCAATAAGGCGCGCTTTCGTAGTCTTCTCCGCGGGGGCTGACAAAATAGCCACAGCCACAGGTCTTTAACTTTTCTCATTAGGAAAATTACTGCGCTCGGCATAGTTATATAGGTAGAAGCTCTCGCGTAGGAACCGTATTTTTCTTAAACTAAATGCAAAGCCATGTTGTGGATTTATGCATTACTTTCAGCTTTTTTTGCGGCCCTCACTGCCATTTTCGCTAAGATCGGAGTGTCTAATGTGAACTCCGACCTGGCAACAGCTATCCGAACCATCGTAATACTGCTGGTCGCCTGGGGAATTGCCTTTGCCAGGGGAGAAGTGAGAGGTATTCACACCATCTCAACCTACAGCATGTCTTTTTTGCTGCTGTCTGGACTGGCCACCGGCCTGTCCTGGATTTTCTACTTCAAGGCGCTGAAACTGGGAAAGGTGTCGCAGGTGGCACCCGTTGATAAACTGAGTGTGGCGCTCACAATCCTGCTTTCTGTGATCTTCCTGAAGGAGGTGCTGACGCTGAAGACGGCCATTGGCGCGCTACTGATCATAGGCGGAACGCTGGTGCTCATTTTCTGAGTCTGAGGCATTCTAGTAATATAGCTTAGCTTAAAGCACTCAGGCTATATATAGAGGCAGCAAAAAATAGTAGTTACCCGTTTTCTCTAACTCATATTTCACCACCTTCGCCTGCCTTGCCGGTCTCTTCCGTATATTTTCTCTGTTCGATTTTCAACAATAGCCTTACTTTTGTAGTTTAGGAAGGCAGATTTACTTTTCAAAAGCAACTTTAATGGCTACTCTACTTGATTTAATTGGCAACACCCCTCTAGTGGAGTTGCAGTATATAAATACTAAGCCCGGTGTTAAACTTTACGGTAAATTAGAAGGCAATAACCCGGGAGGCAGCGTGAAAGACAGAGCTGCCTACGCCATGATCAAAGGTGCTTTGGATCGGGGCGAACTTAAGCCGGGTACAAAACTGATTGAGGCTACGAGCGGCAACACCGGTATTGCCCTGGCCATGATCGCCCGGCTCTTTGGCGTTGACATAGAACTGGTGATGCCGGCAAACGCGACGCAGGAGCGCGTGCTGACCATGGAGGCGTACGGAGCTAAGGTTACCCTTACACCAGCGAACCGGTCTATGGAAGGCTCCATTGATTATGTGAATGAGCAGGTGGCAAAGGGCGGTTATCTCCTGCTGAACCAGTTTGCTAACCCGGATAACCACATTGCGCACTACCGCACTACCGGCCCCGAAATCTGGCGCGACACGGAGGGGCAGGTGACGCATTTTGTATCCTCTATGGGTACTACAGGCACTATAATGGGGGTGTCGCGGTATTTGAAGGAGCAGAACCCTGCTGTTCAGATTGTTGGTACGCAACCTGTGGAAGGTTCACAGATTCCGGGCATTCGCCGCTGGCCCGAAGAGTACCTGCCCAGGATATTTGAGAAAGAGCGCGTTGATATAACCATTGATGTGTCGCAGGAGGAAGCCACGTCGATGACGCGCCGCCTCGCCCGGGAAGAAGGTGTATTTGCCGGAATGAGCAGCGGCGGTGCCGTGTTCGCAGCCACGAAAATAATCGAACACCTGGACGAAGGCGTAGTGGTCTGCATTATCTGCGACCGCGGCGACCGCTATCTTTCCTCTGATCTGTTTGCATAAGCGAAGCATATATAATTGGCAGAAGCCGGAGAAACAGGTGCTAAGTTTTCTCCGGCTTTTCTTATTTGAGCAGTATTCTATATTCAGTACACGAGGCAAAGGCAGTGTTGCTGTTTCCGTTTTAGGTTATCTGGCTTTAGCTGGCTGGCAGCAGGTTGTTTAATAGGAAGCATTATTTTTGATGATTCATAGCAGAAAAGAGATGCCGGGCTAGCAGCAGAAATTAAGTAAGATATGCAGGAGGCGAAAACAGCAGAATGAAAGTTATAAGCGCTTCTTTAAAATAAGTGCACCATATTTGTTCGTTTACGTGTATATACATATAATTTTGAAGTCAATTTAAAAGATCTTATATGGCTAAGCGAAAAATAAAACAGGCACATAAAGCAGTGAGCGCACCCATTAGCAATTTAATCACGTACCGTGCGCTGCCGACGCGGGAAGTGGAGTATATCGACCCGTTCCTCTTTCTGAACCACCACGGGCCGCAAACATATGGCCCGAAGAACAGCGGCTTGCCGTTCGGCCCGCACCCGCACCGCGGTTTCGAAACACTGACCTTTATTATGGAGGGCGATATCATGCACCAGGACACGGG
>Ga0210040_10002978_pt1 | contig 23341 bp, 28 predicted proteins | sample CryGeyCG12114_NA_FD_185462 | JGI IMG/M metagenome (GOLD analysis project Ga0210040, IMG submission 185462) | Groundwater microbial communities from aquifer - Crystal Geyser CG19_WC_8/21/14_NA (SPAdes) (version 2) | ecosystem: Environmental > Aquatic > Deep subsurface > Groundwater | place: USA...
TTAAAAAGAAAACACAGTAAATGTACTGGTAGGCGTGGTGGATAGTGCTTTTTTTAGGTCCTTACCTAGTGGGAGAATAAGATGGGCTGCAGATCCGCCAAAGTAGATAAAAAGAAACAATTTAGCTCAGAGTTGGACCCCCATAATATAACAAATTCAATACTTGGAGGGAAAACATGTCCTACATGTTAGTTAATAATATGACTTACCTTGTTGGAGAATACGAAGGGCTGAAAAAAATAAACAGCATTGCATCACAAGATGGGTCAATTTCAATTGAACTTTGGTTGAACGTTAAGTATCATAAAAACTTATACATACCTGGTAGGAGAGTACGATGGACTTGTAGGAGAATAAGATGGACTGCAAACAAAATTAATTCAAAATAAGCGTGATGGTCATGGTCATGATATGAATGAAAGGTATGATATGAACTTATTGATGCTCAGTAAACAGAGCATAACTATTACCTTGTTGGCGAATAAGATGGGCTGAAGAATGCATGAAAAAATAAAACGTAACAAATTAGTATTTGCTGATTTGTAAAATTAATACCAAAATGAAAATAATATTTCGCTCATACCTTGTTGGAGAATAAGAAGGACTACAGAAAAAAAGATAGGATTTAGTAAAACAAGTATGTAATCCGAATTGCAAAGACAAAATATAATGTAATTAAAAATGTTAAAAACCTGGTAGGAGAGTACGACGGGCTATAAAAACGAAAAAAAACAGTTATTCAACATGATTTTTACAAGATAAAACAGCAACAATAAGATACGAGTACAAATGCATTCTTATTCTTACCTTGTCGGCGAATAAGATGGACTCGTTGGAGAATAGCTTGGACTAGAGAAATGGGCAAATAAAAACTCAGTTAAACAATATGGAACCCACACAATATAAAATTTTTCTGACACTAAAACAATGTGAGCTACACTGCACAGTCACAGTCATACTAAGGTTACAACAATACCTGGTTGGAGAATAAGATGGGCTGCAAGTTAAAAAAAAAACCATCGTCAAAAGCTATACTAAACCTTTTACTGAAGTGAGCATTGGAAGACTGTCAATTCAAACTTACCTAGTAGGAGAATAAGATGGGCTGTAAAATAAGGAAACGAGATTTAGTTTTTAGAACTATACTATTTAATTTAAAGTTTGATTATTCATGTGGCTAGTTACACATACCTGGTAGGGGAATACGAAGGACTGCATGTCACAAAAAATTACAAAGAAAAAGTTATTACCAAAATGTAGAATCACATTTAAGCACAAAAATAACACAAGGGTATTTTTTACAAAGAAAACATACCTGGTTGGGGAATAAGACGGACTGCAAAAATAATGAAACAATATTACATTAATGCATGAATAAATCACTATTATTTTTAACGTAAAATGTGTATGAATATTTTTCATCAATTACCTTGTTGGAGAATAAGATGGACTGCAAGTTTCATGAAAAAATAAACAGATTATTAGATTAAAATAAAGTTAAACAAAAATCACACCAATAACTAATAGATTAGATATTTGTGAAAATGAGCAGAACTCCTCGTAACCACTACAGTCTTCACTTATTTTTCATACCTCGTAGGTGAGTAAGATGGACTGCAAAGAACCAAATACAATTTTAGTTTAAGTTTCATATATAATCTACCGTCTAGAAATAAATAGCAAGATCACAAGTTGCAAATTAAGTTACCTGGTCGGAGAGTAAGATGGACTGGTTGGCGAATACGATGGACTGTAACAAAGAAAATACAACAATGTAACAATCATTGTTTTTGTGTTGGCAAGCAAAAGAAATATTTTAACTATTATTAATACCATAACTCACCTTGTAGGAGAATAAGAAGGACTAGTTGAGCACAAAGGGAAAAAATTATAACTCATTAGAAAGTGCAAAATTGTTACAAATATTAAAATAAGAAATTATCGTAACCACAAATACAATACCTTGTAGGTGAGTAGGAAGGGCTACAAAAAACAACAAAAAATCAATTTAAAATTTTTATAACACTAATTTAAATTCAACTAAGCACATTTTTTAATTCAGTGCTTACCTTGTTGGTGAATATGATGGACTGAAACGGAAATAAAAAAGAAAGTAATCATAGTAAAATTCACAAAAAACAAGAATGATAACAACAACGAAGTAAAAATGTCGTGCAAAATTACCTTGTTGGTGAGTAGGATGGGCTAGTAGATGAAAGAAACAAAAAAAACATACGTCAATATACACATTAAAAATTTCAAATATGAGGAAAAAAGGCGAATATTTCAAATATGTAATTTACCTGGTTGGTGAATAAGATGGACTATTTGAAGAAAAAAAATCATTAATTAGCTTTAAAAAATAATCAACGCATAGCGTAAAAATACAAATATAATAAAAACAAAATTTCAACCTGGTTGGTGAATATGATGGACTGCAAGAAAACAGAATAAAATATTGCCATATTAGATATTGTGAGACTATGACAAGAAAACCCACAAAAATGTCAAGTAACTAACACAAACCAAATAACACGTACCTCGTTGGAGAGTAAGATGGACTGGTAGGAGAATACGACGGGCTGTAAAAAATGAAATATAAACAAAAATTACACACCAAACACCATCTATATTGCTATGTATATTCAAAGAACCTAGAAAACATACCTTGTAGGTGAATATGATGGACTTCAGGGACAAACAATAAAATTAACAAATTAGTACAACACAAAAATGTAATAATTACGCAACTAAAATACTAATTGCTATGAAACCTAGTGTACGCAATATAATTCAATTGGTTGCTTTTGAAAGTTTCATACCTCGTAGGTGAATAAGATGGGCTGTAAAGACAAGTAAAAAATATTTTCAAAATCAAATCCATGATACATTTCTATTCATTCACTCCAATTGATTATGGCTAAAAGTTATACTTACCTTGTTGGAGAATATGATGGGCTGGTTGGCGAATATGAAGGCCTGCAAAAATGAGAACATCAAAGTAAATCAAACCAAACAATGAATAAACTCCAAAGAATGAACTCAACTCACCCTGAAGGACTAGCAGGAGAATGAAGAGGAGAACTAGGACTCATTCCCGGACTTGAAATCATACCGTAGCCAGGAGAGCTAGGACTATAACTAGGTGAAACACCTCCCGGACTCCCCGGAATGTAATGATGACTTCCAGGGGATCCCGGACTGCCAGGTCCACCTGGAGATCTAGCAGGTGAAAACCCACTGATGTCCGAAGCAGCAGATGGAGAAAAGCCTGGTCCTCCTGGAGTCATTCCACTAGCTGGAGACCAAGCATCCCCGTACATAGGAGTTGCACCTTGGATCCACGGAGTACCTTGAGGACTTGCTCCACTCGGGGTAGCAGCTGATCCAAAGAAAGTGCCACCAAATCCCAACATTCCTTCAGGTCCAGCAGCCATCGGCAATTCAATGCCATATTTGCACTTGTCAGCATCCAGGATGAGATCAAAACATCCTGTTCCCATTCTGGGTAACTGACCTAAGATAATGTTTTCAGACACACCTCGCATCGGATCTTGCTCAGCGTGGCTAGCCGCGTCCATAAGCACGTCCACAGTCTCTTCAAATGAGCAACGCATCAACGGACCAGTGTCTTGCCGATTGATTCCATGACGTGTGATAGCCATTAAATGACCTTTGGCTGTCATCACATCACAAAGTAAAGCTAAATGCCGGTAGTTCACGTACAATCCGTAGAATTGAAGTACAGTGTTCATTTCCTTCTCCACTGACTTACGGACAGCTTCAATACCCAACACCTAAAAAATACAGTGAACAAATCATATATTTAATTAGTGAAGTCGAAGTGGGATCTAATAAAAGCAGGTTCGAAATCTTAACAGCGTTTTAATTTTTCGTTCAAACGAACTTACCGTGAAAATTTCGCAAATGTCATTAGAATAAGTTCTAATCGGATCAACATCCTTTTCACTGAGCACACGCATCAAACTGGTTCCATCAGTCTCAAGAAGCCATTCAGCGATGGCCTTAAATTCCCCAGTCTCTGTAGTAATAATTCTCTTCTTTGAGTCAGTTTGAGGCAAATGCATGTACACTTTGCTGATAGACTCAATTCCTTGAAGTGTCATGTCAGACAACATGTTGGCTTCAATACAACGCAAGAACATGTCATCCTCCATTTTATCTGCCGTTTCATCCTCCTCGGGATTGGGAGCTCCAAACTTCGTACCATCTTCGGCATTCATTATTCGAATTCGGAGAACAAGTTTCTCAGCATTGTCGTCATTGAAAATACAGTTCAGATCATCTCCAAATCCAGCGTTAATTTTTTCTGCAATCTGCTCCATCGTCAGTTTTTTATCTAATAAAAACATTAATGGTAAGCCATAGCTGTACAAACTTTTAAGCTAACGAAAAGTTGAAAAGACACCCTCAGGCCACCCTCTTTAAATCTTACCAGTCATTCTTTTTCGGTCTAACTCAATACGAAGCAACCATGGCGAAATTCGTGAAGGGTCAAAGTCAGGCATTTCATAGTATACGTTTACAAACTCCTGATCTTCATGAATCACAGTATTTTGAGGATCAGGATCATAATAAATGGCGGTATTTGCTGTCACTTTTCTAAGAGTTGTATGCTCCAAGCGACAGAGCACGTTTTTAGCCTTTTCAGCATCTCGGGCTGCAGCACCAGTCAAAAACACAGTCAAGGATGGAGCCTTTGGTTTCTTACTGATGTTAATGATTTCCTGTATGAATGATAATCATCACATTTAGATTTTTTATTCCTGTACAACTATGTAAAATCGAAAGTAGGGATGAAAAATTTAGTCGGCGCCAGGATTGAACCCGTATATGTCCCGCATATGGTGCGTCTCGCAAGGTATTACGCGTTCCACTAAGTCGTAGCTACAGAAAAATGCTTTACCTTTAAACGGGGTACACCTAATGTTACGTTCTTGGAGGATACACCAGCAAAATGGAAAGTATTGAGCGTCATCTGGGTTGCAGGTTCTCCCAATGACTGTGCAGCCAAAGCTCCTACCATTTCTCCAGGCTGAACTTGTGCTTGCTGAAATCTGGTTTCAATTTCACCAATCAACCATTCAAATGCTTCAGACGAAAGGCGAAATTCTTCAGCCACCCGTTTGGTGCACAAAGTGGAACGTACAAGACACCGGAACAACAATGTAGCGTTTTCATTAGCCTGTGTGGATAATCTATCCTCTCCGTTCACTATAATACACTTCTTCAAAAGTTTCTCCACACCTGTAAATAATTGAAAAACAAATTGCAAACAAAACTATACTATACTTGTTTCGTTACCCAAAAATTAAAAGTATTGCACATTGCAATTACCTTCCACAACTTTTACAGGATTGAGATCAGTTGGCGCCCGTTTATTGATATGGAAAATGTTTTGCACATTCCAAATCATTCTTTGAAGATTGCATGGCAATACAACTTTGTTTTCACCAGTAGGGAATATTTGACGCAATACAGCTCGATCTTTCTGCAAAGCTTCCCATTCCTTTTCAATGGTAGAAATTACTTCACCAGAGCCCATAATATCGCGAATCACTTCCTCACTAAATATTTTCCTGAGATAACGTTCGTTCGTAGGATCAAATTTGAATCTACTTTCGAAATTCGAGTTGGAGAGCTTCACTGTAGGTAGGGTCTGAAACTCTACACCTTCTGCTGCTAAACCATCTTCACCATAACGCAACTGGATCAACTGACCCACAGAGTTACGGATGGTTCCGTCGTAATGAACCATTACAGACTCCATAGCCTTTATCAGCCGCCGTTGAATATAACCAGTTTCAGCCGTTTTTCTGCACAAACAAGAGTTTACTTCATAATCATTTGCAAAAAAAATCATTTATCAACAATAAATAATCATTTTTGCTTACACAGCAGTATCAATAAGACCTTCACGTCCTCCCATAGCGTGAAAATAAAACTCTGTGGGGGTAAGTCCAGCAAGGTACGAATTTTCGACAAAACCTCTAGATTCGGGACCATAATCATCTTTAATGAAATGTGGTAAAGTGCGTTTACGAAAGCCAAACGGGATTCGCTTTCCTTCCACGTTTTGTTGCCCGACACAAGCAATAACCTAAAAAATATACCAACCGTTAAAAATATTCTTAATTAACTCCATTAAAAGTCGGTCAACCAAAATCATGCGTCATGCCATTACTATACCTGAGAAATGTTAATATTTGAGCCCTTGGAACCAGCAACGACCATAGCTTTCAGATTATTGTACTCTGTCAAAGACTTCTTGGCAGATCCTCCAGTTTTGTCACGAGCATCATTCAAAATACGATTCACTTGATTTTCGAAAGTTTGCCTCAATGTATTACCAGGAGTTGGTTCCAACTCCATGTTGTGAGCTTTCTGAATAACTTCTATCACATCTTCTTTGGCTTTCTTGATTGTTCTCTGAATTTCCAAGTATGTTTGCGGATCGGCAATAGTATCCCCAATACCAATACTATGTCCCTCAAGAAGCAACCAATTGTTCACGACAGTCTGAATGTTTCCGTAAAATCTTCCTGCGACTTCATGGCCCAGTTCAGCAAAACAAATGTGAAGCAAAGATCCCGCTGATGTTCCCAAAGTTTTCTTACACAAGATGCCCATAATTAGTTCTCCATGTTCAACCATGACTTTTGTATCACCGGGAGAAATCCATTTGTATGGTCCGTCGTCTTCATCATCTGGATGAGTTGCATGTGTTCTGATTAGATTCACATTACCAGGAATAATTAGAGTAAATAGTTGTTTTCCTGTCCACAGTGGTTTTGGCTTGTGAATTGCAGGTTGTGGCATTTTCCCGTCCCAAATGGGAAGATGCATAAGCAAATTCATCATTTGCTCCTGAAAGGACAGAAATCAAATCAATCAATTATCCTACATATCTTTTTATGATTTCATATGAGATTACGATTGAGTATAAACTCTATGTTTTCTCGTCTAATCAGAAAAAAATTGGAGATAGTTTCAATCACTAAAGATCATAACTAAGATTTTCATCATTTAAGATTTTGTAATAATACGTATACAAGAATGAAAAAGAAAGTTTTTCTGCCTGGTTATACCTTGTCCAAAAATACATCTCGCTTCGTCATTTTACGCACTCCAGTCAATGTGTCCTGCACAATACCCATGACAGGTTTGTTGGCTTGCGGAGTAATAATTTGTCTGGTGGTAATATGCAAGTTTTCCACTTCAGCCCGAGTCTCCATTGATTGTGGTACGTGCAGATTCATTTCATCTCCATCAAAGTCGGCATTATACGGAGTAGTACAACTGTAAAGTAGAAAGGATACATTTACCATACTAAAATTTGTAATCCTTTAAACTTGAATCAACAAAACTTACCTCAAATTAAGACGGAACGTAGACCAAGGCAAGACTTTCACACGATGCCCCATCATGGACATTTTATGTAAAGTAGGTTGCCGATTGAAAATGACCAAATCTCCATCTCGAATATGCCGCTCCACCTACAAACAACACAAGTCCACTCAACATTTGCTCAATTAAGACATTCAGTAAATTAAATACTAAATTTTATAAGATTATAAGACAGTATTCATTATAAAATTAAGTGTATTTTGTTTTCTTTTGTAGCAACGCGTGTGTCTGAAGCAGCATGGAGGCTGTTCAGGGCATAAGAGATGCTTTTAGGAAAATTTATTTTCGAGACCTTTAGCACTAAAATATCATTGGATAGATTAAAGTCAGTGACTCAAGGCTCGACAAACTATTATTTAAATCCAGTCCAATAGTTGGATACAATACTTGTTTATTGTAGATACTCGTGTGTCTAGAGCAAAACTCATTCTTCTAGGGCATAAGAGCAGCTATTTCTTTTCGAAACCCGTAGCACTAATGAACAATTGAGCATTGCAATCAGTGACTCTAGGTTCGAATCAGTTTTCCTACAAAATACCTTCACTACAAGTGACAACAATATGAGAATGTAGCTATGTAGCAACCCGGTTTGCCTGGAATAACGCAAAAGATATTCAGTACTTATTGGAGCAGCCTTATGCCATAAGCATAATAATTTCATTTTCGAGACCTTTAGCACCAATAAAATACAAGAATCTTATCGGTGACTCTAGGCTCGGCAAAAATTTTCTGTACTAATTATTTTAATTAAATAGATGAGATGAGGTGCAGTGGTGATTTTGATACCTATGAAATTAATGAAATGAGGATACTCGGGCGTTAAACAAAACAATTCTGTTTAGGGCATAAGGGCAGCCTTAAATGAATAAATTATTTTCGAAGCCTGTAGCATTAACAAACTACTAAAAATGGAAATCAGTGACTGTATGTTCGAATCATTTTTTGTGGTATTTACTATAAACATTACTAAAACAGCCAATTTTTGGAGGAGAAAAGTAACTGAATTATGTGTGTAGCAACCCGGTTGGCCTGGAATAGCGGAGAGAAGCTATTCAGTACTTATTGGAGCAGCCTTATGCCATGAGCATAAATTATTAATTTTCGAGACCTTTAGCACCAACAAGATATGTAAACCATACCGGTGACTCTAGGCTCGGCAAGAAAAATGCGCGAAATAAATATTTTTTTTAACAAAAAAAGACTTTGTGTGTCTAAAACAGCAAAACAGAACTAATCTGTCTCCAGTCTACGGCATAGCAGAATCAGCCTTAGATCTAATTTATTTTCGAAACCTGTAACACTAATAAACAACTGAATATTGAAATCATTGACTCTAGGTTCGAATAATTTTCACTCCCTACTTCTAAATTACATTGACAATAAGTTAAATAATGTAGCAGCCCGGTTTGCCTGGAATAACGCAGAAGCTATTCAGTACTTATTGGAGCAGCCTTATACCAACGATATAAAATATTCATTTTCGAGACCTTTAGCACCAATACGACATTAGAATCTTATCGGTGACTCTAGGCTCGTTAGCTAACACAACACAAAAATCTTGCACCAACAATACAACTCAGTAACTTTCACATTCAGAGCCTGAGAACCCAGGATTTGAATTGATTTAACGATTAAATGCATACCTTATAACCAAGTTGCAAATGCAGATCTGAAGGCTTCGGGTGAAATCGCAAATCGATTCGGTCTCCATTGGATCTGATAATATATTTTGCTCCCGGATACTGATTATTTCCCCGAGCCACAAGATCCGACATCCTAAATTTTTAAAATTGAAGCCGTACGTTCAGAAATTCCAACAACGAAGCATAAAGTAAGAGTAAGTATACCTTGTGCGGAAAAAGGAGGTAAATTTTTACTGTCCTGTGTGTGTTAAATTTGTGTAGTAGGATAGGATAAAATTTACCTCCTTTTTGCGCACAAGGTATAAGTAATGTTTTATTTTTCACTCTACTTTTGAATGTTGAACGGTGTCACTATTTCGGGAAAGGTCAAATTCTGTGCAATACTCCTAGGCACCCCGACTTGATCAATTCGCAGATTAGGATCAGGAGTGATGACAGTACGAGCTGAAAAGTCCACACGTTTTCCCATCAAATTTCCACGAATTCTGCCTTCCTTTCCTTTCAGTCTTGCTTTGATTGCTTTCAGTGGTCGCCCAGACTTTTGCATTGCTCTAGGAAGATTGGGCATATCGTTGTCCGTCAACGTCACCACATGGAATTGTAACATCTTCACATTCTCCATAAGAATATGTGCAGCAGCACCAGCTTGTTCATTACGAAGAAGCTCATTGTTTGCTTTAATAATATCGGCCAATTTGTGAGTCAAATCGTCCTGATTTCTTGCTGAGCCATACATAACAACAGCAGGTCTCACAGGTAAAGGTGGAACAGGTAATACTGTAATGATCATCCAGTCGGGACGTGCATACTTAGGATCCATTCCCATCACGTAACATTCTTCATCAGAAATGTGTTTGAAAATTTCCAAGATGCGCTCAGCAGTTACGTTCACTTTTCTTTCTTGGTCATCCTCATTCACATTTTTCCATTCAGCAGTGATTTCAAGACCAGCTCTTTTCAGTCTTGGTTGAAAACGACCACAGCCTCCATGCCCGGACTTCTTAGCCTAATATGAACCAATAAAAATTATTTTGCATCTCGCTAAATTACCAAGCACAGCCAACTACAGTGATATTAGCTTTGCAATACAACGTTACCTGACCAGGCTCTTCTTCTACCAAATTGGATGGATCCATTTCATCCCCACCTTCGCATATGCTTTTACCTTTACAAAGGTCATAAACAAAAGCCAATCGTCTTCGGGGTTGCCCTTTAGTTTTCAAAACGATTTCACGAATCTTTGGGTGGTTAGGCGATACCAACATTTTGGAGCAGTAGTAGCAAACACATCTAACAATCTTCAACGTTTTAGTCAAGAATCCAGCATGAAATACTGGTTTGGCCAGATCGATGTGACCAAAGTGTCCAGGGCATTCACTAAGATTTCCAGCACATGTTTGACACCGAGAATTACGGTCTGTAACTCCCTGTCGGGGATCCATTAATCCCCCAAGTTTCGGTCTTCCCCCCTCATAGATTTCAGGAAACCGGATGCCCCCTTCGGTTACCGACATTCGCCGCTAATAGGTAAATGAAAGTAATTTATTATTGTAGACTAACTTAATATGCTATGTATGAATTTTGTGATGCTAAATTGGTGTTTAATTACAATTTCATCAGGAGCGAGAATCCCGAACTGTACTTTTTTGACAGTACGAAGGGGGGCCCTCGAATCGTTAGTTACAAGAGCCATATTTCACGTATTCCGACTCTTTCCTGAAGTAATCGGTATCCAGCAATAGTAGCCCCCAGAATCCCTGCCCCGTCAGAGAGCTTTGGGGGAGGGAACACTCTAGACAACCACGAACTCTCAGTCCTTACGACTTCAAATTGACGAAATAGAAATACTGCAACACCACATAAAACCGTTAATTTCTAGAGCCAGCAATTTAATTGTAAGTGCATTAGAACAGTCACTGGGTCATAATTCCAAAGCTATTTGATGCAATCAAACAACCTAACCAACCTACATTCAATACATATCAACCAACAATCACTCCTTTACTTTCTTTCAACCTGTGAATACAAAACCCAAAACTTAAACGCGCGTATGAATAAAATTTTACTTGAAAATCCATCGACTATATGGCAAGTAACTAACTGACCGTGACCGACAATAAATCAACCGAAAGCAATCTTACACACAACCCTGTTTATTACAACATCCGGTTCAACAATCAATCAACAACCTACATAGTTCCGCACTATTTACCCAAAAATCACCATACAAACTGACCTACTCGCTAATTAATTAACTAATACTTCTTACTTTCCGGAGACGGTAAACAGGAGCATGCACTTTTCCCAACGGGCAAAATGGCAACTGTACCTTCTCCTCCGAGCTCCTGAACCAAAATAAAAATCAACGCCACACGAATTCAAATCGTATGTGTGAGAGCAGTGAAACCTCGAGCGCCTATCTTTTCCATGTTATAGTGGTACGTAGCATTATCGCTCATATGTTGCACCTTATGAGGATGGAATTGTATTGTAAACGCCGTCGCAGTTCAATTTTAGCTTTGAGACTTATATTCAACAATTCAACTTTTTGAAGGAATGGATATGGATATATGATGATGGAATTGGAACTACATTGCTATAAACATACGCCCCTGTGAATCTATAGTTCCTCGTTATTTTACGATTTTACGTGATGCTGAAAAATACTTTAATTTAATTTAAAAAGATGAATATTTGCTTTTTATCATTAAAAAATGGTAACATGATTTTTCATTTTGTCAAAGAATTTGTAAAGATCTATGCATTTAATATTAAGGGAAAAGTCGTTGGGGTTCAATGTATAAGTTTGAAATGTTAAAACTAAACTCTTTGAAATTCAATTGCATGAAATTGTAAAACAATGAATAATTATGACAATATTGTACTGTCCGTTTCAATGAAATACGGAGTAAGTTCTTTAAATAGTTACCTGGCAGAGTTTGTTTATCATTGAGCAAAAAATAAAAAATTAATAATATAATAAATTCGTCTTAATCTCATCATGGTGACTATAAATCTAGAACATATTTTGGTTGCCCAGGCAATTTTTACGAAATTTGCCTTTTTCACGGTGATCATCCAACAAGCCTAGATAGCCAATTTAACATTAGGAACTCCGTATTTCATTGAAACGGACAGTAATAGTTGGAATTTTGTGTTTGAAAAAAAATTAGTTTTAAAAAAAATATGTGGGGCGCATAGGTCCATCTTTATACCAATAGCCCTTTAACATCTTGTCAAGCTTGAACGCCAGGCAGGCCAATGTATAGATGTTGTTCTTGCATTCAATTCAGAATCCGCCGGGTAAATCCATATGACTTTTTCGAATAGTAGGTGTGTTTTTATTATGTGAGTTTCTTGATCATCGTGCCTGGCTTGATAGCCTGTTTTTTTAAATTTCGAGTGATTAAAAGATTAAAATTGAATTAAATGTCATAAATTAATTAAGTGTAGACATTAGGAGCAGTGGCTGATAGAATTAAATTTGGGAATTAGCACTGCCATCGTTTGTTGTTTAATGTGTGTGGTGTAAAGTTTAAAGGATATCGAATTAGGGGGTTTTTTGGTGTTTACATTTGACAACTGAACAGTTAGTGTTAGTTAGCTTTGAAGTTCTCTATTTTATAACTTTGTCTGGTTTTTTCAGTCATTTTCTATCACCAGCTTCCTGAAGCCCGTTAATTCTTGGATTTCAAGTCAGTGAATGTATCTTACATCATACTTGCTTCGCTAACACGGAAATTATAGTCCTCCTGATTAACCAAGATGTAGTTGGTTTTCAACTAATCGCATCGTCATCGTTGTGTTTTCAGTAATCACCGATTGTCTTCTACTTCTAACTAATTGTGGGTGGTGGACCTCCTGGTAGTTTTATACAGTTTGCTACTCCCTCTCATTGATCGATGTCAGTAGATCAAGAAATTAACACTTAAATAATTTGCTCAAGAGCACTCAGTAGCAGTAGCACCTCCATGCATGACGTTAATCATCTTTCTATGCATTGAAGGCATTTCGTAAAATTGAATGTATCATGTCGAATTCTACGTCATCTTCGTCTACCACAACTGATCTTTCTTCATCCATTCTACCTGAAGGGTCAGAATCGGATCATACACTTGAAAATGAGCCTGAAGATGTAAAGAAGGTTCAAGCAATTTTAAACTCTTCAAGAGACTCCACAAGTTCTGCTAGTGGCTCAAATGATACATTGGTAGGTTGTGACCAAGAGAAGTTAACAGATTTTAAGCCCCCTCAAGATTTGACTAAGGACTTTTATACTCCGTCACAAATTCCGGTAACAGTTTTGAGTATGGAGTCCAGTGAGGAGATCAGTAAGGTGGAACCAACTAGATCTATTAGTTCCATTGAAGAGCCAGCGGGCGTAGCAGAAATGAAACCAGAGAGATCAATTGAAACTGAGGAACTAGCAATTGTTCCAGATTTGGACGACGAAACACTGTTGGAAAGTTTTCCAGTTGGAGATATGATACGTTTGGAGGAAATGATTTCTAACCCCCGATGGGTCGTTCCTGTTCTTCCTGGTGGCCAATTAGAAATACTTTTGGATGCTTCAATCCAGTTGTGCAAACGAGGCTTAGACATTAAAAGTGAACATTGTCAGAGGTTTTTTAGGGAAGGTTTGACTGTTTCATTCTCCAAAATTTTGACAGACGACGCCGTTTCAAGTTGGAAACCTGAGATACAAAAGTGTATTCTAAAGAACTCTGAAAGACTAGTTGATTTAATTGTCAGCAAGTTGAGTCAGGACTGGTTCCCATTGCTAGAGCTTTTGGGGATATTATTTAATCCCAGCAACAAATTTCATAGTTTCAATGGTACGAGACAACCTGACCTGATATCGGATCCTCCTTTATCGGATGACACTGTTTTTGCAAGACCTCCTGATAGTAGATACCCTAAAGGTATGCAGTATTTATATTAAACACTAGATTTCAGAAAGTAATGTTAATGAGTTTTATTTTCAGGCTGGCTTGTGGATCTTATAAATCGATTCGGATACCTAAATGGTTTTCAGCTAGTGAGAGAACGCTTTGAAAGAAAGAGTGCATTGTCAGTTCACTTAGTTTTTACCATCATTCGACCGTTTGGTTTATGCGCTGAATTTCTAACTCGCCACACAGTTGAGGTTTATTTTACTCCTGTGATACAAGCTATCCTAAACTTTTTGGATACTATGGGAGATGAAGATCTAAAGAAAGAAACTGCCAAATGTGATGTCATCTCCAATATTGTAAAGTTCTTAAAGGCTCTCAAAGTGCGCGTTGACACTGATGATCAGATGAAAGATTTAGAAATATTCCGCTTACGCATGATTTTAAGAATGCTACAGGTAATTGTTAATGCTTTTGGTTACTCTTTTGAAATATTTTTGTTATCTCAACCTCTGACTTCTCACTTTGTAAGGTTTCTTCCTTCAATGGAAAAATGAATGCATTGAATGAAATTAACCAAATAATTCAAAATGTCACTTCCCACTACACTGGTCACCATTATCGCTTAGAAGAAGTTGAGTATTTGTCATCCAAAAGAATCGCTGAATGGTTTGCTGAGAATCAAGTGCTCCGTATAGTGCTGAAGGATTCCCTTCATCAGCCACAGTACGTTGAAAAGCTGGAAAAAATTCTCAGATTTATTATCAAGGAGAAAAACTTAACTCTAAAAGATTTAGATGACATTTGGGCTGCTCAGGTAATGTATTTTTTAGCTTGCTCATTTTTAAAGTTGATCAAACATCAAATGATTTTGAGGTTACGTACAATGGCATAACATGATAGTTTTAATTGTATTTTAATGTAGGTTGGAAAGCATGATGCGATTGTAAAAAACGTGCACGATTTGCTGGCAAAGCTTGCATGGGATTTTAGTCCAGAACAGCTGGACCACTTATTTGAATGTTTCCAAGCAAGCTGGAAAACTGCAAACAGAAGACAACGAGAGAAACTACTGGAATTGATTCGTAGATTAGCCGAAGATGATAAAGACGGTGTGATGGCTTTCAAAGTTCTTACCTTATTTTGGAATTTGGCTCATTCCACAGAAGTTCCTACTGAAATTATGGATCAAGCATTGACAGCCCACGTCAAAGTTTTAGATTATAGTTGCTCTCAGGTAATTTGTCTTTTATTTGTAATTAAATGTTTACCATTGATTAAATACGCATATCTCTATTTTAAATTGTTGAATTCTTAATTTTTTAGCGTGACAATCAGAAGCTCCAGTGGCTAAATAAAAGTATGGACCAACTTAGTGGAGGAGATGATATCAATTGGGTAGTTCCGGCCATGAAGCATATGAGAGAAATATTTAACTTGCATCCAGAAGGCTCATCTTCGCACAAAGCTGCTAGTGGTACTTCTCGGCAATCTGTGATTTCTCGTATGCAGGAGGAAAAAAAACTCGTAGTCATTGTCTGTGAATCCTTAAGAAATTATATGGAGAAAGTCCGAGTCTACATGAAAGGTAGGTAGTTTATGGAAAGTATTTGCGTACTAAATGGTTGAATAGAAAATTAAATTTATTTAAAAATTTTTTTTAGATAAAGGTGCTCTTGACCCACAAAATGTGAAATTAGATGGACGTTATTCACATTTGGATCAAATAAGAGAGCGATTAAACTTTTTGAAGTATTTGCTAAAGGTATTGTGTTGATCATTGAAGTATATTTTATGTGTATACATTCACATTGAATATTCAACAAATGATTCTATTGTGAATTCAGGATGGACAACTTTGGCTGGTTGAAAATCAGGCGAATTTAATATGGGAAGCTCTAGCTGAAACACCCGTGTTTGCATGTGATCGGGAGTTCTGCTTTGAATGGTTTTCAAATTTGATGGGGGAAGAACCAGATCTTGAACCGAATGTTACCCGACCTTTTTTCGAGCGGAAAATACTTAATTTCGACGCTACATTGCTTACTGACATAGGAATGGAGTAAGTAATATTCTCTATTTGCGATTTGCGATAATAATTGAGCATATTTATGATATTAAGTCGATAATTTTAAATGGTTTTGTGTACCACTTAGCTGCTTTGAACGATTTTTTAAGCACGTCAATGTCAGTGAAAAGAAGCTGGTGTGCAAAAGAGATGAAATGCTGATGGAGGACGTAAGAATCCTTGAATTGTTTTAATTATTTTATTAGAGAATTGTTAGAGATTGTGCATTGTTTGATTGTTTCCGTACTTTCTATAGCTGGACTTAAATGGCCTGGACTACGTGTGGAAAATTATTTTATCTGGTAGTGAAGATATGGCTAGTCGTGCGATTAGATTTTTGCGTCTTATTTGGACTGCTTTGGGACCAACATTGATGCCAAACCAGTTAGATGTTCATGAAGATTTTTTAAGTTCATGTATTGATAGACTCCGAGGATTCTATGATACTATATTAGTACTAGAGAAAGACAAAGACTCCACAAACCGTGTTCGGCAAGAAGTTACAAGAGCTTGTCGGGTTTTAAGAGTGCTGTACGAATACATTGTTGAGTACGACTGTGAATATGGGGAAGAAAGAGCTTTTATACCGCTCTATAGGTAAATATAGAAAACTTTTTTGACCGGCTCTTATATTCCTTAATGATAAGATTTTATGAAATATTTTTCATTTACAGAGCGTCACGGGGTAAAAACTTGACCGTAGCTGTTCGCGTATTAGGTCCTGGTGGAAGAGGTTTTGACGAAGTAGATGTTTTTACTCACATTAATGAAACTCCGGCTGGTCTGCGGCGCCAGGTAAACTATAAACTATTTTGCAACTGCAACTTTTAATTATGCGTTATTATGGTGGGGGGGTCAAAAATGGTGTGATCTGATTTTAAGTTCACTGGTGGATTACTCAATTCTCAAAGATTATTTATTTTGCCCACAGATAATTCGAAAATTGAGAGAACATTTGCAGCTTCAAGCTCCTTTCAAAGTGGAACTTTATTTTGGAGGGGACAGTGCCGATTTTTCGGAAGACAGGAAGACGATTTTCCAACATGGTATTCGAGATAAATTGGTGAGTTGCGTTTGACGGTTTTTCTCGTTTTTGACACTTGAAAAAATCAAGATTTTTGTGTGTAGATGCTACAAGCGAAATTGACTCAAAATAATTTGACCAATTCCCCTGACTCGAGTGAAGAAAGTTCAGGTGGCAGTCCTAATCATTTTAGTGGCGGTGTAGATGGACCTAACAAAGAGGCTGAAGAAATGCTTCCATCTGTGGTTAGCTATTTAATTTTACTTGACTCTGCGCTTTCAATTTTGTTTCGCTTTAATGATAACATGATGATGAATAATATACTTGCATTTGCAAATGAGCTACTCTATAATGTATTTATGCTTTCGGATGTAGATGATGTCAAGGGACAAGAAGAAAATGGAATTTCTGTGTCAGCTGTGCAACATGGGTTCTACAATTGTGGAAGAACGACTTCGAGAAGCAGCTAGATCGCTTTTATCAGCATTACCAGCCTGCAGACACACGGAAGACGCTTTAAAATCAGCGTTCATGACAACACCAGCATTGCAGCAAGAGAAAAGGAGTTATGTCATCCTATTTAACTCTGATCCAGCTGTGGTTCTATACCGATTAGAGGTGAGTACAGAATTGATCAATGAATTTCGTCTTTTCCTGTCCCAGTCTCTTTACCGATGGAACGGCATTGTTTTTCTAGGTTCTCTATGCTCTACTATTTCCAGCGGTCAACTATGGCTCTGCAGAGACGATGCAACTCTTAGATTTATTTTTTGTATCGGGTGGAGCAACCATGGTGGTTGAAATGCTGACTAAAAATAATTTCATGCCTTTAGCTGATGTAGCTACCAAACGGTCCGCGTATTTAACTGTACTAAAACTAACGAAAGCTGTGTTGAGCATAGTTGCTCATTTAGTCATACAATACGAGTCCCATTCGAGTCAAGGAAGTGGAAGTGAGCGACTGCAGGTTATAAAAGAAGCTGTCAACTCCATTCCTAATCCAAATTATGAAGTTGTATTGAGACAAGTATCCAAGAAAATTGCTCATTCGTTATTCGCCATTGTTAAATCGCCAGACGAGTTGAACAAGGAAAATGTCCGTGGGATATTAAATACTGCTCTAGAGGGGAATCTACCAGATACGGAAACAATCAAGTTAATTATTCGTTTAGCCAGTGCTACTTCTTCAGACTCCCTAGCATATTTTTCATCCGAACAACATCATGCTAATAGGGAACCAACTGAGGATGACACTTACGGTAATTAAAATGAAACTTAAATTAAGTTACAAAATCTAAAATTAAATTTGCAATTGGCTGAGATCTGAGATCATGACTATAGACTTACCCTTATTTTTTATGTGCAGTGTGTGAAGAAGCACTGGAAACGTTAACTTTGAGTTTTGTACTGAATCCTGGAGCATTGGATCAGATCACTAGTGAACAAAACTGGAAGACATTTTTTCGTCAAATACTCTTTTATACGTATGGCCGTGCTATCCGGAATGCGGCCAATGAGCAATTTTATGCCATTGCTACCAAATGTGCAGGCATTTGCAACAACAGTGTTCTCACTTTGTTCATTGCCCAGTTGTTTGAGATTGTTTCGAGTTGTGTTCGAACCATGCCAAACCAATCCAGGGATGTTTTCTGTTTGTTATGTAATTTGCTACGATTTTCTTCCAATCATGGAATCCCTCTCTCCAAGTATAGGGTTTACTTGAACTCGCAAATTGAATGGCTCAGGCAATCAAAGGTATAGTATTTGGTTGTAACCATTGTTAATACTGTCATATACCAAGCTGTATTCCATCTGTTTGTATACGGGAACACGGGTTGTTCATGATTTTGGTAATTTTTTCAGGAACTTGTCAAGCTAAATGGAGAAGGTTCTGTGCATGAAGAGCTTCATGAAGGACACATTTGTATTGCTAGAGAACTTACTTCGTTTCTTTCAATCGAAGAAAAACGTCAATTGGGTAGCGATAGTGAAGGGGAAGGTGGATCGTTGATAAAGGTATTTTTAGGAACTTTTTAATGTGTTGTTAATTCGAAAATGAAGGAAATTCGATTTTTGCAAAATTTCACTTATGATGCCAATTTCTTAGGAAATCCTGGAAGAATTTGTTTTTCCGTGGTCCAAAGCTTTCTCAGAAATGAAACGAACTGGGGAATATATGACAGATTCTCCCGTTATAATTTGCTCCGTTCCAAGCACACAAAATGCGATTCTTGATCTAGTCGTTTCTCTTTGTGCGGGGTCTTGTGAAAATTTAAAGCTGACTGTGGATATTCTTACTCAGTTATTCAACTATTCAACAGGTGAGTATGAGTTGTATAGTTATTAGGTGTGAGTTTTAGAATATTATTGTTTTGTTTCACTTTGAAATCTAATTTTTTTTTGATGTTCCTGAAGAAGGGGACGCAACATTAACTGAATGGGAGTACATTCCACCAGTTGGTAATAGGCCAATGGGAGGATTTGTGGGTCTCAAAAACGCTGGGGCTACGTGTTACATGAACTCGGTTTTGCAGCAATTGTTTATGGTGGAAAACATTCGTAGAGGTGTACTAGGAGTGACTATTAAATCAGGAGAAGGGAATGACGAAGATACTACTTCTGATTCAGATCGTCAAGTGTCAGTTACTTTCAACTCTGCAAATCAGCAAGGTCAAATGCCGCTTGACCCAACTGCAGACGATCGGAAATCTTACAATGTTTGTATCTTGAAGCAAATTCAATCAATTTTTGGTCATTTGGCTATGTCCAAGCTGCAATACTATGTTCCGAATGGCCTATGGAAACACTTCAGGTATATTTTTTTTGCACTTTAGTAAACTGTTAGCTAAAACGAATTTTTGATTAATCCAGTCATATTCACTCAATTGACGTGGTGTAATAATCTTGCAATATGTAACCTGTGGTTTGTTTTAGATTGCAAGGGGATCCAGTAAACTTGAGGGAACAGCAAGACGCTGTTGAATTTTTCATGGGACTGGTGGAAAGTGTTGATGACGGCTTGAAAGCTTTGGGTGAGGAGCAAGTTATGTCCAAAAATCTTGGCGGATTTTTTTCTGATCAAAAGATTTGTAAGGAGTGCCCGCATCGTTATTCGAAGGAAGAACCATTCTCTGTTATTTCCGTTGATATTCGAAATCATTCAAATCTTCCCGACTCATTAGAACAATATGTGAAGGGTGAATTGTTGGAAGGTGCTGATGCTTACCATTGTGAACACTGTAACAAAAAGGTATCAACAAGTTTCGTACTATCACTCTACAATGCTCTATATTTGCCATTATTCATCCAAATAAAACCATAATTGTTAAATAATCCTTTTTCAATAAAATTTCAGGTTGTTACTGTCAAACGACTGTGTGTAAAAAGACTACCTCCCGTGCTGGCAATCCAGTTGAAAAGATTCGAGTACGATTATGAGCGGTTATGTCCGATCAAATTCAATGACTATTTTGAGTTCCCCAGGGACCTTGATATGGAACCATATACAGTGTCAGGGCTAGCCAAAATCGAGGGAGAAATGATCGACGCTGATGATGCTACTTTGTTAGGTCAAAATGTTTGTTCAACGTACAAACTTACAGGCACAGTTGTGCATTCTGGTCAGGCATCTGGTGGCCACTATTATTCATACATTTCGTTCAAGTGAGTTTTAGTCATTTGATCAATTTATTCAGCAGTCTGTGTCTGGTCAGGGCGTAGATTAATTTTTGGTTTTATTTGCAAGATGTCCTGATGGTCAGTGGAGATGGTACAAATTTGATGACGGTGATGTGAGTGAATGTCTTATGCATGACGACGAAGAATTGAAAAACCAATGCTTTGGGGGTGATTATAACGGAGAGGTGAATAAAAAAAATCGCTGATAGTATAGACCTTATAGTAGTGTTAGTTTTATATGTCAATGTTTACTAATCCAGGTTTTTGATCATATGATGAAGCGCATGAGTTTCAGACGGCAGAAGCGTTGGTGGAACGCATATATCTTGTTCTACACCCGCACTGATGTCTTAGACTCGAATATCAGTACCAAACTTAGCCAGATGTCATGTATGTGATTTTAAGTGTTGTAAAATGTACAGTTGTAACAAATTTTGAACTGAACCTTTTGTTTTTAGTGTCAGACAGGAGACTAAAAATACCACAGCATATTGAGCAAAACGTGCTCAGGAACAATGTCGAGTTTATGCATCTGAGGTCGCATTTTTCTGTGGAGTATTTTCAATTTGTTAAAAGATTGGTGGGCACAAATAGTTTGATTTTCTCAAATCCAGTTGAAGAAATTTCGCGGGTATAAAACTTATTTATGCTTATTTTTTGTATTAGACATCAGACCATTGTTGACCTACTGTGTTTATATTGTAGGAGGAACAGGAACAAATAGCCTTACTTAGTATTAAAATGGCTACTCAGTTCCTCTTTTCGATTGGGTTCAGAACGAAGAAAACGTTGAGAGGATTGACTAATGACTGGTTTGATGTGATAAATCCTTACCTTAAAGAGTCTAAGAATGTTCGGTTTTGGTTTGCAACTCATGGACTATTCAGAGATCAGTGCAGGTAATTGCTCATGCAATCTTAAGTCTTACACTAGTTATGCTTTAGTTTAGTATGAGTTTGTAACTTACCTTGCTTTGTTTCTATTAGAATCGGGGAGTTTTTACTGGAATGCCCAAGCTCTGATGTTCGGCAGGCGTTCGCTAAAATTCTCATGATGTTAGCATGCTACTCAAAGAATGATGGAGTTTATGTTCCGTCTGTACCAATGGCAACTTTAAGTAAGTTTTCTATTAACTAGAAATGTTATTTACTCCATTAGTTGTACAAAAGATAGAAGAAGATTCATTTTAATGATTACAGGTCGAAGCTCTAATAAAAATGCTTTCTTGTGGGAGTACATATTAGAAGCGGTTTTGAATTTGCTCAGAAGGGAAGTTTCCGAATACGGTCGCAATTTAGGTCAATATTTTGGTTTTTTCCTTCTTTATGCTAATGGTGGACCTGAAGAAAAGATGCAGCTATTAAACGTTAGTTTTTGAGTTTTTGCCCAGTTTTAATTTCCGTTGTGTTTGTTACCATCTAATTTTTGTGAAATTTGTGAATACGACTTCAGATGGAAGTTCCCTCTACTTTCATGCTGGTTGCTGTGGATGAAGGTCCTGCTCCCCCTATTAAGTACCAATGTGCAGATTTATCTAAACTCTATCAAGTTGTTTCTTTGTTAATACGAAGTTGTGATGTTTCTGAATGGTGTAAATCCCAAGTTGTAAGTATATCATGATTTATGATTTAGCACATTTTCGAGATTGATGTAAGGATGATGGATAAAATGCTTAATTTATTACTTTATTTTTTCTTCAGGACGCATCTTTGACACCAAATCCGTTCAGAGAACCATCTGTGGTAGAACCTTTATGTCCATTGTCTCAAACTGTTTGTGATCATCTTTACACTCAAGGGTAAAGCAACGTCAACTCATTTGCTTGTTTTTTAAGTTCAATTTTTTGTTATAGAAATCCATGTGATTCTTATCATTGGTTTGTTTATAGGTACGGGTGCCCAACGTATATAAAGAAAATAATCGACGAAGCATTTGCAACAGATGACACAATCCAATTGTTGCAATTTTTATCATGGGAAAACTCGAGTTTTTCCCAAATCGTGCTGTGTGAAGTGTTAAGCCATATTGGCTATTCATACACAACCGAAATGAAATCATTTTTAGAACTGCTTATGTGTCTTATTAAAATTGAGGATTCTTGGCAGACTGAGCGAATTAACATTGCTCTCAAAGGTATGTTTTCACTGGTTGTTGTACACGGATATTTTTTTCTCTGCTATAAATATGTTTCATTCTTTCACACAGGTTTTCCTGATGACAAAGACGGTCTTATCGACATTATTCATCGGAATCGGCAGAGTCAACCAAAACGATCTTACCTCTTCCTCAAGTGTGTTGCGAATTTCATGGAGCCTAACAGTATAGGTCATCGTGTGTTGGCAGCATCTCCAGAACTGTACCGTAAATGGAATGCTTCTGTAGATTGGCTTGTACATGAACTGGACCGACGGCATGCTAACACTGCTCAAGTATACCCTTACAACACTGCAAACTGGTCGCCACCATCAAACGAGAATATAAATGGCTCATTTTTCTTGGAACGATCACTCTCTGCAAAGAACACGTTGGACCGTGCCGTAAAATTACGGATTGATCCAGAACAGGTACTTTTTTCTTCTTTATTTAATTCTGTATTTTTTAATTCTTA
>Ga0210040_10002979_pt1 | contig 23319 bp, 9 predicted proteins | sample CryGeyCG12114_NA_FD_185462 | JGI IMG/M metagenome (GOLD analysis project Ga0210040, IMG submission 185462) | Groundwater microbial communities from aquifer - Crystal Geyser CG19_WC_8/21/14_NA (SPAdes) (version 2) | ecosystem: Environmental > Aquatic > Deep subsurface > Groundwater | place: USA...
TTATAGTTAATAAGTTTCTACTACTAGTACTACTATACTATAGTCTTTTCTTATAGTCTTAACTCCTTCTACTTCTTCTATTCTAGAGCCTTTATAATTTACTACTAACCTAGTTACTTATACTCGCGGCTATTCTTCTAGTATTACCTCTTTTACTAGTATATAGCTTAACTCTTAATACTATACTACTCTTAATATCTACTTAACCTTAGTATAAGATCTTATAAGTTAGCCTATTTCGCCTTTATTCTTTAAGCGTACGAGAATTAATTCGAGTTAAGATATATAACTTACGAATAAAGGTATTTTATAAAGTAAGAAGTCTACTAGTAACGCGAATACCTAGTAGTAGTCTATTATACGAGTAGTATAAGTACGCTATTTAACTACTTCGTAATAGAGATTACGAAGTATAATTTTCTTTATTTTAGTAATAGAGAGCTTTAGCGCTTTAAATTATAACGATAAAGGTACTCTTATAAAGCTAAAGTTATTTATTTTTCTTACTACTATAGCGTTCTTAAATAACTTAAAAAAAATTTAAAACTTAAGCTAATTTCGTCTTTACCTATCTCCTTAAGTATTACGAAATACTTACTTTAGCTTATTTAAAGACTACTTATAAAACTCGTATAGTAGCCTCTTTATTCTACTCGTTTTATTTATAAAAAGCTAGGTATTATTCTTTATTAAATAGCCTCTTTACCTAACTTAATACTATAGTATATCTTTTTTAATTCGCGAGTTTACTATACTCTTTATCTTAAACTATTATACTATTAGGTTTATAGCGAGTTTAATCGAGTATAGTAGTTAAGACTTCTTACCTTTTCTTATATAGTACTTTATAAATAGTAATACGTAGAAAATATTATAAATTCGTAATCTTATAAGAAGCTTAAGTTAGTATATAAGCTTTAACTCGTTTAATAATACGTATTAAGTATATATATAAATCGAGTTTCTTAAATAGCTACTCGATACGAATATTTCGTAAGTTAATATTAACTATCTCGCTAATATCGAATTTAATATAGTAGTAATACTTATTATAATACTACTTTTAATAATTTTACGCTTACTTAAGTATAGCTTTCGCCTCTTACTTAACCTCTCTTACGCGCTTTAGCTAGTCTATTATACTTATACTAACTTAATCTTTATTATTATTCTCTTATAGTAAGAAGTCTAGCGGTAGTATATAGCTATTTATAACCTCGAATAGAGCTTTTCTCGTACTTATATACTTTACGGTATTATAAGCGTATTCTCCTACTAGTAGTAGCGCTACCTAGTTATTTTATATATAGTTATAGTAGTAGCGTAAGTACTACTTAAGCGTACTATTAAACCGCTTCGTCTACCTATTTATTTATAGGTAATATACGATTAAAAGCTTTATACGAATACGTAATTTAAAAGCGATATTCGTAATTATCTTTATAACGAAGATTAGTTCGCGATTTAAAATAATCGCTTATAGTATTCTTTAATCTTTAATAATATACTATATCTAAATATCTACTAGCTATATAGCCGTTATATCCTTCTATATAAGAATTACCTTAACTCTTTTTAAGAGTTAATTATAGACGTTAAGAATTAAATTAAATTCTATACTATACTACGCCTTTAAGCACGAGAGGTTAATAATTATATTTATCGTTAACTCTACGTACTTTTCTACTAGAATTAGAATAGGTTATAGTAAGCTCGCTAGCTTTATTCGCTATACTCTATTCCTCTAGTATACTACGTAGGTCTTATAGTAGTCTTTTATATCCTTACTTATCCTAAGCTACTAGTACTTCTTATATATCGCTATATAGGTCTTTTCTTTACTAAAGTAGCCTATTAAGAGTATATTATAGTACTACTTTATTAGCTTAATTTATAAGATTTCTATATTTAGAATATATAGTCGCTTTTAGAAATATAGTAGTCCTTCGTTATCTTTTTAACTCGTAAAAGCTAGTTATAAGACTACTATATCTTCTAATATACTACTACGTAAATCTTTAACTCTATATATAATCGAATTAACTTATAAGAAAGTTAATAGCTTCTCTTTAAGCGTACTCTTAACCTTTACCTAAATATCTTTATTCTTTAACGCTTTAATAGCGTCCTCTCGCTTCTATAATATAAACGTTTACTTTATTCCTATACGAATAATTTTAATTATAACGCTTTACGTAGCGTTTAATTCCTCGTAATAAAGGATTTTCTCGAGTTTATTATCCTCTACCTAAAGTACGAAGCTAGATAGTACCGCTACCTCTTTCTTTTCTAGTACTATTCTTAGCGCCGCTTATAGAGCCGTTATTTATATATATACGCCTTCTTATTACGTATTATCTATTAAATCTAGTCTTTATAATAGCGCGTTTACTATAGTATTATCCTTTTTTAAATAGTATACTATCTTAAAATTAAATACGAATAGTATAAGCGACTAGTGTACTTACTTATAAGATAATTTATCTATTATCTAGAAGTACCGTAGATTATTATAATTTATAAGTACTTCTACTATATATATTACTCTCTTTAAGTAGTATTACTAATACTTAAAACTCTTAATAATTACGAGTAACTTTTAGTTATAAATCTTATAGTTTTATTTTATAAGAAGTATCTTCCTTAAGTAGTATATAATAGGGCGCTATTACTCTTCTTCGTCTTATTATATTAGTATACCTACGACTATAAATCTAAATATATCGATTTTTAGCCGCTTCTTACGATCTAGTAAGTAGTAGTATAAGAGAAGTAAAGAGTAAAATTACTTCTTTAACTACTAGAACGCTTCTTAAGCTTTTATAATTAAAAACTTACCTACTTACTTATTTATACCTTCCTTTTACGAGGCTTCTTCGACCGTCTTCTTACGCGTTTTCTACTTCTTAATTACTTATTCTTTTAGTATATCCGTTAATAGCCCCGCGATACGAGAGAATACGAAGATAAATCGATAGTAGAAGTTATAGAATTCTATAAATACTAGAATTTCCCTTATAGTCTTTAGTTTAAGCTAGCTTTCTACTACCTTTACGCGGTTTATCTCTATTATAATCCCCTTTATAAAGATAACGAATCTAAGAAATCTAACTTACTATACGCTAAATTTACACTTACTAATTTTTATATAAAGTCTTATAGTATATAACGCCTATAGTACTTTATAAATATACTTCGTATATTCCTTATAGGATTCTAAGAAGATAAATACATCGTCGAGGTATATAATAACGAAAGTATCTAGGAACTCCTATAGATATTTATAAATATAAGACTAGAAGCTCGCTAGCGTATTTAATAGCTTAAACGGTATTATATAGTACTTAAATAAGCCGTATTAAGTACGAAATATTATCTTCTATTCGTCTCTCTTACGAATTTATAAACGGTAGTATATATTACGAATATTAATTTTAGTAAAGACTACTACTCTACTAAGTTAATTAAGGATCTCGTCTATTAGTAATAGCGGATATATATTTTTTCTTATTACGCGGTTTAGCTTATAATAGTTAATATAAAGACGTAGCTTACTATTTACTTTTAGTACGAATAGTATTAATACTTTTATAGAGGATTATAAGAGTTAAATAAATCTAGTTACTAAGTTCTCTTATAGGTATTCGCGTAGTACCTTAAGCTCGCGAGAAGATAGAGAATATAACGATCTACGTAATATCGTTTCGCTATCTACTAACTTAATTATATAGTCTTTCGCTTAATATAGCGGTAGTAATACCGCTTCGCTCGAATAAAAGACTTCTACTAAGTTATAGTATTCTCGCGAGAGAAGCTATTAAATATCGCTAATTTCTAATTATATATTATCGTCTTTACTCTTTATACTCGTATTAGTAGAGCCTTATAAAGCTTTAATAGCCGAGTTTATTATAATTATATAGGCGATATATACGGTACCTTCGTTCTTCGTAAAGAAGATCTTTATATCTTTTAGTATAATATACTCTAGCTACTAGGTAAAATTACCTCGTACTTAGTCTACTACGAGATTCTACTAGTAAAAAAAGAGTATTCTTAGTATTATATTAGCGACGTTTATATTAAACTTTATAAAGAGAAAGAGTACCTAGGTATTATAGCTCTTATAAGTAGTATCTTTAAGTTTATATTTTAAAATATAGCTATTAAAGGTAGTAATAGGTCTATCGTTTACTATTACTAATCTTATTATAAGTTTAATACCTAATAACTTATACCTCTTTACCTATTTATATAAAATAAGATTTACCTCTATACCGCTATCTAGTAGCGCTTTTATATAATATCTTATAATCTTAATATTAATAGTAAGAGCGTTCTTTAATATTAAGATCGTCTTTTTATACTTATTCTCGGCTATTATAGTAATCTTATAGGCTCTAAGCGTTATTAACTTTACCGGCTTCGCCTTTATAGCTAGCTTCGTAGTAGCTTTATAAATAGCTACTAAGACTACTTCTTTTAGCGGCTTCTTATAGTCTCGCTACTTATACGCGTACTTATAGTAGTTATAGTATTATAAAAGGGAATATTAAGTATTAGTAAGCGTAGAAGCCGCGTTTATATTTCGCTATCTCGCTTAGCTATTTTCTTAGCGTAATATCGAGTCTTAAGGTACCTATAGCTTACTTTTCTTCTCGCTTCGCTTCTTTAAGCCCTTACTCTTCGTATTAGAAATAAGGTCCTATAGATTTACTATACGCTACTAGAGTTCTATTAGCGACTATAAGAAGTTGAGTTACTTATAGATCTTTACTCGTATCTTCTAATTTAGACTAAAGAAGAAGAAGAAGAACTTAATAATATTAAGGTCCCTTTACTCTTCGCTAACTATATACTATACTCTTATTAGCCGCTAGTAATACTTATTATATAACTTATTCTTAGCCTTATAATAGAAGATTAATATCTTTTATACTTATAGTCGCTAGATTATAGAATTATTTAAACGAGATTCTAACTACTACTTTAGGCGATTAAACTTTATCTTCTTCCCTTCGTACTAATTTTAAAACGTAAGGTACTTTATAAAGACTAGCGTAGCGTATAACTCTACTTATAACTACTTACTAGTAGCTTTAAAGTTTATAAAGTTTAGCTTAATATATATTATATATTTATCTATAAGACTCTTATTTTATTTTTCTTTACGAGAGTATTTCTTCTTCTCTTTTTAAAATAAGATTATAATACGCTTCTTATAGCGAACTTAATATTCGTCTTAATTAGAGGATTTAAAGAAGGATTCTTATAGTCGTTTACTACTTATAAATCGTATACTTATACTATTTATATATAAGAAGAGTCGCTCTCGTATATAGTTAGTATTACTTAAGCGCTATAACGCGACTTTCTCTTCGAGTACTCTCGTTTAATTAGCTATCGCTAGGCGCTTTTTAAGTATACTAATACGATCTAAAACCGTATTAAGAACTTCGTAAATATTTATATCTCCGCCTATAGCTACTACCGCGGCGAACGTTATACGAGACGACTCGAGTTACTCGTTATCTATAGCTAAAGTAACGTCTATTACTATATTAACGAGATTAAGTAGTAATAAGACGATATTTTCTACCTATAATACGCTCGTAAAGAGAGCCTTTATTACTATAAGGTCCGTACCTTTATTAGTAGTATAGCTACTTAGAAGCGTTCTTTTAGTACTTACTTTAGTAGTAAGATCTACTATCGTTAGCCTAGTAATAATCCTTTATAGCGGTATTTTATAAATACTAGGCCTTCGCTTACTTTTATAAGGAGTAATAAAACTATAAGAGTTAGTAAGAAAGCGTAATAACTATAAATAATATAAATATAAATTATCGCTAGTTAAGAAAAAGAAAAGTCTTATAACGCGTATAAGAGAGTACTTATTCTCTATTATACGTAATAGTAAATTCTTCCCTACTAGCTTCGCTTACTAGCTATATAGACTCCGCCGAGAGGGCCTTATAAAAAGACTACGTAGGCGTACTTATTATAGTATTTAAAGACGCTAGCTAGAGGTACTACCTACGTAAGTAGATTAGTATTAACTTAAATACCTATACTATTAGTAAGATCGTCTAAATCTTCTTTTAGTATAAGTAGTTACTAGACCTTATTTAGCGGTATACTAATAACTCTTTACTTATTATTAATACGATCTTTCGTATTAATAATAAGGGAATACCTTTACTAATTAGTATTAGTAAGTCTAGTATTAATTATATATTTCTAGTCGCCTTTTTATAAATACTAAAGGAAGACGTAGAGTTATATAGCTTCTTTTTTTAGTACCTGCGTAATAAGCTCTATTAGGGTATTCTAAAGCCTATAATAGTGCTTATTAACCTCTTTATAAGTATAACTAGTACCTATAATCGCCTAAAGTACCTATTAAACTTATAGCTATAATATTATAATTAGTATATAGTCTAGGCGATAAGAGGTTATCTTTAAGGTATAAGTCACTATACTAGCGACTAAATAGACTAACTTAAGACTCTCTACTAGGCGTATATTAAATCTAATATCGAGTAGTACCTAGCTATTAATTAATAAGCACTAAAAGACGCGCTATACTCGTTAAATAAGAGTTATTTAGTTAATTAGCGAGGGCGTAAGTTAAGATTAATATAGTACTATACTAAGTTCTTTACTAATCTTAGATAGTACGCGACCTCTTAAGTCGAATAGTATAATAGTAGCGTTTATAAAGTCCTTAACTATTAAATCTTAATCTATAAGTCTACTTAGCGACTAATCGCGTAGGTTAATAACTTCTTTAGAGACTTTAGCGAAGAATTAAAACGATCGCGTATAAGTAATATAGTAGGTATTAATAAGAAGTACTTTTATCGCCTAATAAGATCTATTATAATATAAGCTATTTAATAGTAGATTAGATTATAGTAGCGAAGGCTAATTAATAAAGAGCTTCCTCTTTATATAAGCGCCTTTAGAAAGTAGTAGCTACTTCCCTATATATACGATATAAAGTAAGTATATAAGGGTAGTTATCTAATTACGAAGCTATTAGTATACCTATAATAGTAGACTAACGAGTATATAGTAGCGAGTAGGTAATAGTAATCGTAAAATAGTATTACTAAAGATATAAAACCTCCTTCTTCTTCTTTAAACGTCGAACTAGTACTTATAAATATTTAGAAGCTATTTTATAATATAATAGCTATTAGTAACTAACTTTTAAGTAATACTACTTATAGATATAAGCGATAGCTATAGATACTACTATAAAAGTACCTTAACTATAGCTACTTTACTCTTATCTTTAAAGAGCTATCTATAAGTATACTTAATAATTAACCGCGAGTAGCCTATAAGAAGCTAGCTATTAGGGCTAAGCGTTTAAAGAAAGAGGTACGTAGGCTAAAGAGATTAGCTAATTATATAAAGAGAGATAATAGAATCCGTACTATATAGTAAGTAGTAAGAGAGAATATATAGTAAGATAGTATCGCTAGCTATATAATTATATACCTATATAGCTCTTTCGTTAACTATATATCGTCGTTCTTCTTCTTCTTCTTATTCGATAATAAGCTACTTATTATAGTTTAAGACTCGTAGGTTAATACTAGCTATTTATAGTCTAAGCCTCTTATTTAACCTCCTCTAGCGTTAATAGTACTACTAACTACTATAGTAGTAAGGATAATACGTAAAAGAAGAGGTATAAGCTTCTATAGTACGCTACTTAATAGTAATAATTAAGAGATTAAGAGAGCTAAGTAGTAATATAACTACTAATACTAGGTTTTACTCTTAGAAAGCTATTCTTACGAGGCTCGCTTAGACGTATATATATAGACTAAGTTAATAGCTAATAGCTAGCCTAGTAGTAATATATCTACGTTTAATCGAGCTCTATAAGAATAGCTTTTTGCTAATAGTAAGTCCGTAACCTTAATACTACGAATTATCTATATTAGTCGCTAGCGTAGCTTTATTATTAGAGTAAGGTAGTAGTAGTAATAACAATCCCTCTTATATTTAATACGTGCCGGCTTAATTTTTTCCCTTATACAATTTACTATAACAGCCTGATCTACGACGGCGAGGCTAGAATTACATAATCGGGCGTTGGGCGTTGGGCGTTAGGCGGTCCGGAGTCAAGTCCGAAAAACAGGATAGCGAGATCTGCCTGGTCGGTGACTGAACTGTTTCTACGGAGCATCAGAGACACGGCATCTGCTGCGCGAATAAGCACTGGATTAGCCGAGCTTTAGGAGCAATATGAGAACATCAGTCTCGAGCGACGGTTGGTAACCTCTAAATGCTCGATAATGCGTGCGAGTCGTCCGCTACTGGCGTACCCGTACATGAGCCGAGTGGTTGAGCCGAGTGGTTGAGCCTGTGTCGTTACATATCAAGTCACGACAGCATGGTAGAAGATGTTTAGATATGAACGGAAACAACGAAGCTCTATGAAAGTCGAATATATTTTTGTCCTCAGACAGCTGAGCTCAGACGGGATACGCGATCGATAATAGCATCCTTCTTGGACATTATCGTCGCGGTTACCGTTTTATCCTCATCCCCATTTACCATTGTCCTTCACAGTAAGCCCTTGATTTGCCCTTCTCGCGGTACCCCACCTCACCTGCTAGCTGGTCTAAGAAGTCAAGAGCGCGCGCTATAAATCTTCCCTATCTCCTCTTTGGTGGAGCTTTCACGGTGCCTTTCCAGGGGCTGCTTCCCTGAACATGGTAGTCTCGACGTCGCAGGCATGGCGCCTCTATCTCGTGCAACGATGCAATCATGCATGGCCTCGGCAACTCACCGAAGCAGCACACGGATCGCAATGCTGCACGAAACGAAGGCGCCATGTCCCAGCCTCTACTCATGACGTCCTGCGCGCTGCCTTTGTTCTGTGCCATGATTCTGCTCTTCAAATTTCGTTCTAGCCAAAGCTTGCTTGTCTCTTGTTCTCCAGCCAAATTTCTACCGTGCGTTCTCCCCCTGTTGCTTGTAGCTCTTCTTACTCTACTCTCGTCTTCGAGGTCGTTGGGAGGTTGGCCACGTATGTTCTGCTGCAGTATGTTATGCTCTCTTGTTCTCGGGCTTCATTGCACGAGGACCGGTCGGAGCATCTAGAGGAGATGAGGTCTTGCCACGCGGCCAGGCTTGGGATGATGTGGCTTGACGCCCAGGTTGCACCGATGATGTTGGAGCCTGCAGAGCCGTCTCGTGGTTGCCGACTTCGCTTGTGGCGAATTTGGACGCTTGGAGGCCTGATCGCACCGATGCTGCTGGCGTTTGGGGACCAACCACTGGACGCTCATCGACTGCGCTTTGGGCGAACCTAGATGCTCCAAGACCTGTGGTGCGTCCAACGATGTCAACGCCTTGCTGACCATTTCCTACAGTGCCAATGTCGTCCTGTGTCGGCTGGGTCGTGTTCTTCGCAGTCTTCATCTTTCGTCTCGTCTTCTTCTTAGCTTGTGGACCTTCCAATTGCGGTTGAGAGTCATCAGCTTGGCTGTCGGCAAAGGTCCCCTGCTCAGCCACAGTATCAGTCCTGCTCTTGCCTTGATTTTGGACCGCTCTTGCGTCTCGCTGTATGGGTTCTTCTCTAGGTGGCTGTTTGGCTGCCATGTCAGAAGTTGTATCTTCGCTTGAAATCGATTCGGTATTGGATGAGATACTCCAGCCATTGTTGAGCGCACTATTGATTGCAGAACCAGCCCCTCGATCTGGCTTAGGCTCTTGATCATGACTTGAGGCTTCATGTCCGAGCTCTTTCTTGCTCTGTCTGCTTTGGAATTGGTCTATTGCGCGATCGCCATTGTCCTGCTTTGTTGAAACCTCGGTATCTTGAAAATCGAGCAGCCATTTGCTCAGGTCTCTTACCATTTGCTCGATTTTGCGTTCGGTCTCTCTCTGGATCTGTTCATTGCATTGTTCAAGCTCGCCTATCAACTTCATGAGCTTCTCGTCTTTGCTCTGACCAGCAAGCTTCCCAAGGCGATCGATCAGGGAAGGCCCACTGCCTCGAGCCTTGTTAAGATCATGTCGTTCCATGAACTTGCCTAGCGGCGTTAGTGTTTCCAGAATGTGATTGAACTTCGATTGTGTTCTGCTACGCAGAGCCGCCTGTGCCGCTTTTTTTGCAGCGATTGCCTTGCAGACGAAATAGGTCCCAGCATTGAACTTAGTCGTATCTGCCCACCGAATCCGATCATCACGTATGTCGTCGAGTAAGGTTGCCGATAGCGCAGTAGGTCCGTGTTGAGCTTGTATAGGAAGGTCGTAAGCGTCGATGCTGTATGAGCCTTTGAATGTGCGACCTGATTGTGCAGTTCCCTTGCAGGCAATGTCCGGGTCAATGGTGATGATGAAATCGATCTTTGTCAGTGAGAGCTTTTCCAAGTCTCTTTGTTTCTTATCTGTCAGACGCTGTCTGATGTCTGGTGAAGTCGCCGTGAAGGCAGGGCCTTTGAGCTGGCTGGCAACTTCAAGACGTGTCGACCCAGCGGAAACTGAGTGTCGACGTTCTTTCGCGGCAGCCAGGTACCCACTGCTCGATTCCAAAGTGTCGTTTACGAAGCCACGGGCAGTCCGCTCGAAGTCGGTGGCCACCTTCGCTAGTCTCTGAGAACGCCCATGCGCATCCATACGTTTCCGACTTGTATCAAGTACGAATTGCGCATGTGGAGGAAGGCCAGCACATATCTCGATTTGCCTCAATCTGCTTCGCTCAATGTCGATCGTGGCTTCATAGTTTGCAATGCGAACCTGTTGTGCTTCAAGTCTTTTCTCATGGCCATCGATTGTAACTTTTTGCTGTGTGATCGTGGTTTCACGGTCTGCGATGAACGTCTGTTGTCTCGAAGCATTGGTTTCGTAACTAGCGACTGTAGTCCTCTGCTCTGTGATCGTGGCTTCGAGGTTTGCAATGGTCATCGCTTGCTTCCCAATTCGCGTTTCATAATCATCAACTGTAGTCTTTTGCTGTATAACTGTGGCTTCAAGATCTGCAATGATGATGTCTTGTTTCATAATCTTGGTGCTGTGATCAGCGATTGTGGTCTCCTGCTGTGCGATCGTGGCTTTACTGTCCTCAACAGCCTTCTGTTGTTCGGCATCCTTGCTTTCCTGGTCGGCGGTTGTGCTCTCACGCTGACTGATCGTGGCTTCACGGTCAGTAATAGTTTTGCGCTGTCTTGCAATGACACTTTCCAAATCAGCGATTGTGGTCTCTTGCTGTGTGATCGTGGCGTTCGCACCGTGGAGAAGTTTCAGTTGTCCGGTAATCTCGCTTTCCTGGTCTGTGATTGTGCTCTCGCGCTGAATGATCGTAGCTTCTCGCTCTGCAATTGTGATGCGCTGTCCCGAAATGACATTTGCCTGATCAGCGATTGTGTTTTCCTGCTGCGTGGCTGTAGCTTCATGATTCGCAATACTGATCCGCTGTTCAGCAATCTCACTTGTCCGATTGGCAAGTGTGGTATTGCACTTCCCAAGTGTGGTAGTGCACTTCATGATCGTCGCTTTACAATCTGAAACAGTGTCCTCAAGCTTTGCTACCTTGCTCTTGTACTCTTCCAACTCATCGCTCTGGCCTTGTAGGCGTGAGTTCTCCGCAAGAAGCTTGTTGTACTCCGTACCAAGTTCGCTGGCCTTTATAGCATCTCTCGCTCGAGCTTTTTGAGTTTCGTCCAATCGACCTTGTAGGTCTTTGAGTTGACTGGAGAGCCCAGTATTTTCGATCTCGAGTTGTTGGTTTGCCGTGCTGGCCGCCCGCTCTTGCGAGTCAGATGTGGCTTTGTCATCCTTCACTTGACGCAATTCGCCCAACAAAGTTTGTGTCGTTGTGGTGAAGCATAGTGAATTGCCGAGAGCTGTATGCATGACTGTAGCCTCAAGATTTGCTCTGTCCTGTGTCATCGCCCGGATTGTCTGAACTAAGGCTGCTTCATTCCGTGTCTTCTCAACCAGCACCTGTTCGATGGTAACAGCCTGCTGATCACATCTTCTTTGCAAATTGCTCATTCGATCGTCCTGTGTTCTGACCTCATCGTCACCGCGTTTTGGTCCGGCACGCTTGTCGAAGTCGTATCTAGCCTTTAGACCGACAAGCTCTTCACCTTCTTCCCACATGCGGCAGATTCGGAAGGCGAAAAAGAATGTCACAACCAGCAAAGCTGAAAGGAACAGAGCAAATAGTAGCGACAAAGTAGCTGAGTTCGATTTGATGGATTCATGAGCCTGCCACACGAGATCGTCTACCACTGAATATGGTGTTGTAATCGAAGCTGTGCTCGAATACGTGCCGAAGTCTGGCAGGGAGACGGTTTTTGAAGGGGCGAAGTAGGTGCTAGATGGGAGACTATAGTAGGCAGGTTGCTGATAGGATGGAGAGGTTTCGAAGACGGCGCGATATGCACAGTTTTGGGAGCAGACATGGTCGAGGAGGCGTGCAGGCAGCACCCTACCGAGCGCTCGGCCTATGTCAGCGGTCCAGTCCATGTTACGCGTATGCTGCGAACATAGAACTGCGAGTTGGAGAAGAAGGAGTGGGAAGAAAGGACGATCGAGGAAGGATTAATTATAGGTGGCAGGTTATGCCAAGAATTGAATTTTAATGCAGTGACAAGGTGGGGTTGGACGTGCGACTGAAAGTGAAAGAGAATGTACCTGGTGGTCTTAAGTGAAGGACTTGAGATTGTACTGGCAAGAGGTGTAGTGAAGAGGAAACGGAAATAGAGCTTACACATGCCCAAACTACTTATGGGGCTGCAGCTGCTGCGCAATCTGGTTTGAGTCATCTCGACATTTCCACAGGTGTAGCAGTCAAGTCATCAGATGTACACGCTGTATGTCGACATCGAGGATGAGTATCGCTTGCACACGAAGTGCTCCATAGAGGAAAGGCTGTCTGTTGAGAAAGAGTGTGTGGAGCAGGTATGCTTCTACCTGGAATCAATGAGCGGCAGAGCTCAGTCACGGCTTCTCGCCCAGGAGTCAGCTTTGCAGTTCTCGAGGGGGAGGGAGCATCATGAAGACACTGGACATCATGGCATCTGTTCGGCGCCCCAAAAAATTAGAGGCCGGAGAGGCGCCTTTTGCACCTTGCGGCACATAGTCACTGCCAGTCCCACTTTCAGCTTGAGACTATGTCTATTTAAGGGTGGATTCCGTCGTCAAAACTGTCTGAAGGTTAGTGCGATAAAGAATTTGAGGTGAAGTCGAAGGAGACGACATTGCACGTGATGGGATGAACTCATTGTCTGTACTGGGGGTAGTAAGACGCGTTGCGCGTTGAGCTTAATCGCACGTGACCTACGCTTCGCTCACTGTTTACCATTGGCGACAAACTCTTTTGACGGCCTCCACACGGGCCAAGTAGTGCCGTTAGTGGCTTCTCCCCAGAACTCAGATGTGTAAGCAAGACCTCTCCGGATAGCCTTTGAAGGCCGATCTGACGCAGCCATTCAAGCAAAATCCTGCAAAGATGTCACAGAACCGTTTGCTTATGCAATCTCAGGGTAGTCTTGTCAACACTAAGTAGGTACCAAGTAGGTCCTGTGCAATGTCGAGGCCGCGATCACCGGCTATGTCCTGCACTGCTCAACAACAACAATTATGCACTTATATTCGAGCTCGCACTCGAGGGGTGGTGGAACGACATGAGACGATCAGAGCATCAGTCTGTCATACTGTCGAACGAATTCAACATCATGGACCGCATCAAAGCTTTTGCCGTCTCGTTTCCGGAGGCTCACGTCACCGACCTCAAAGAGCGCCTCGCTCGAACTGCCTACCCAGACGAACTTGGCAACGCAGGATGGGATATGGGAACACCTTTGAGCGATGTACAAAGGATATGCGAACATTGGCGGACATGTTTCAACTGGAAGGAAGCTGAAGCACGTCTCAACGAGCTCCCACAATTTACCACGCCCATCCAATGTGACGGCTTCGAGGAGCTCTCCATCCACTTCGTGCACGTGAGGAGCCAGTCCGACAGCGCCATCCCCCTCTTGTTCTCTCATGGTTGGCCAGGCAGCTTCATTGAGGTCTCTAAGGTGGCCAGCTACCTTACTGAAAGTCAAGACAACAGGCCAGCCTTCCATGTCGTGGCGCCGTCATTACCCAACTTTGGCTTTTCACAAGGCACGAAGAAGCGCGGCTTTGCGATCGAGCAGTACGCCGAAACATGCCATAAGCTGATGCTCAGGCTCGGCTACGAACAATATGCTACTCAAGGGGGTAAGCACGGGAGGTTCTGATCTCTTGGATGGCATGCTGAACTCATGACAGGCGACTGGGGATGGTATGTGACTAGGACGATGTCTCTTCTTTACCCTTCCTCCTGCCTCGCAACCCATTACAACATGGATGTTGGGGATCCTCCTGCATCACTAGCGGATTCGCAACCTGACGATTCCCATCCATTACCTCCAAAGCCAACCAGTCGCGAGCTGAGTGGTAAGACACGGACGGCTTGGTTCGATCAAGAGGGATTCGGCTATAACATGCTGCAATCGACCAAGCCGCAGACGATTGCTTTCGCACTTGCGGATAGCCCTATGTCGCTCCTCGCCTGGATCTACGAGAAGCTCCACGACTGGGCGGACAATCGTGCTTGGTCCGACGAGGAAATCTGTTTATGGGTATCGATATACTGGTTCAGCACTGCTGGACCGGCCGCAGCATGTCGGATCTACTACGAGATGATACATGACAAGTACGGCAATTACGTGCCTTCTAACTCATTAGGTCAAGGCATTGAAGGTGCAGTGGCAGGCAAAACGAAGGTGACGAGGAAATGGTTGAAGCAGGACCATGGGACTGGCGTCAAAATTGGGCAGAGCCATTTCCCCGGCGACATACATGTCTTGCCGAGTGCGTGGACGAGGACGATCGGCAACGTGGTGTTTGAGAAGGAGCATGAAAGTGGTGGGCACTTCGCTGCTTATGAGGAGCCCGAGGAGCTGGTGGAAGACTTGCGGGTCATGTTCAGGCATGATGGGGAGGCTGGAAAACTGTGGGTATCCTCAATTTCTACAGAGTGACCTAGGCCTGAGCGCGAACCAAGCGTGCTCCCGCCACATCAGAACAAACTCCTTTTGGCTTCCTTGCAGATGTGAGAAGACCACTTACCTGCGGTGCTGGGAGCCACCTTCTGTTCGTCTACTCGCCCTCATTTTACTAGTAGGAGTTACCTACACCCCGTGCGTTGCTGGTTTTTAGAGCTTGTCCGCAGTCGCCGACGGCGCTCAATTCAGGCCAGGCTGCAAGCTCAACGTTGAGGCCTACAACTGATTTACTGGACAGCCCCACACGATCACTTTCTTTCCACCCTGCCTAGGTTCATTCTCCGTATGCGCGTAGTAGTATTTGTCTCTCGAAGGAATATTCATTGGACCGTGGTCTCTACACAACTAGGGCGAGAGACTAAGTGCAAAGCAGTCCATCCATCGCACGACTGGGACGGACATTGATACGTACCAACCAGGCGACGCAGCCAGGTGCGGTGCCATGATACACCTGAGCAGCACAAAAGATCGTACTTCGCGCAGCAATCGAGAATCGACTGCTAGTAGGTCGCTAGCTAGGCCTCACCAGCAAGGCTTTGAGAAGAGTCCTAAACACACAAGTAGGGTGCACATCCAAAATATGTTTGGCCAATCATTGCAGTCCCAATCATAACCTCTTCAGGCTTGATTGACACTGCACCCAAGATTGTCCTATGATTCATTCTCCATTCCATAAGACGATTTCCGTAGATCATGGGCGTTAACCTCATAGGAACGCTTTTACAGGAACGTTGATTGTTTTGCGTTGTTCATACGAAGGAAGAAAGAAAGAGTCGCGCTCGAGGCAAAAGATTTTGAGATGACTGGTCTTGGCAGCAGGTTGAAGCTAACCATATTCGGAGCACAATCACATGCTTTTCGAGCTTCTCTGCAAGCACCAGCGACGTCACTAATTTGCCGGCGCATTGTCCCTGCGCGACTGCAATCGAACTGCGACTCCAATTCCTGCAGATTTCTTTGGCCTTGCTGAGAGCAACGATTGCTGATAAGCGACAGTATTCTTACTGTGTTTTTGAGGATGGCTGCATGGTCATTGGGGTGTGCCGGGACATTCACAACATCAGTATCACCTACTGAGCTTACAGCACGGCAATGGCGGTCCCATTCCTTGGACGTCTTTTCTGGCGCGAATACCTTGCTTTATTTGGCTCCCTAATTCTGGTCGCATTCGAAGTAGTCGCTCGTGTTATTACACTTGGCCTCCCTCAGCCGATCATTCGCTTGTGCTACAATGCCTCCAGAGCTCTGTTCAATCGGCTGTCTTCGCAGAAATCGAAAAACGCAAGGTCACGCAAGAAGGATATCTCTCATTCCATTGCTACCTGTTCGGACTTCACCGAACTATGCGGCCTGTGGGGATACTATGCTGAAGAACACATCGTCCAGACAAAAGATGGCTATCTGCTGGGAGTCCATAGGTTGCCGTTCAGGAAAGGAGAAGAGCAAGTAGGAGCGAGAGTCAATGCTGGTCCAGATTCTATCAGCAAGCCGGTTGTCTACCTCCACCACGGCCTGCTAATGAATAGCGAAGTCTGGGTCTGCATCACCGAGGAAGAGAGATGTTTGCCCTTTCAGCTAGCGAACCAAGGATATGATGTCTGGCTAGGGAACAACCGGGGCAACAAATATAGGTATGGCCACGAATTAGTAGCGACCTTTCCTTTCGTTACACTAACAAGTGCTCGTACAGCAAGAAATCCACGAAAAGCTCACCCTCGTCTACCAAGTTCTGGAACTTCTCAATCGATGAATTTGCCTTCTATGACATCCCCGATACGATCCATTACATTCTTCAAACTACTTCCCAGTCCTCCCTCTCCTACATTGGATTCAGCCAAGGCACGGCACAAGCTTTCGCCACGCTAGCAATCCATCCGAATCTCAACGAGAAGGTCAATCTCTTTATAGCCCTGGCCCCAGCAATGTCACCCGCCGGTCTAAGCAATGGGATAGTCGATGCCCTTGTCAAGACAAGCCCTGACCTCCTATTCCTCACCTTTGGGCGAAAGTCTATCCTCTCTGCCGCAACAATGTGGCAGTCTATCCTTTACCCTCCCATCTTCGTGCGATTGATCGATATGTCGCTTGCTTTTCTGTTTGGCTGGTATTCTAAGAACATGACTGCGCATCAAAAGCTTGCTGCTTATCCACACTTGTACAGCTTCACAAGTACGAAATCGGTCGTGCATTGGTTTCAGATCATAAGGAATAAATCCTTTCAGATGTACGACGATGACTCCTCCGGGAAATTCAGCATAACGGCAACAAATCGATATTACAAACCCGCAAAGTTCCCAACTCGAAACATCAAGACGCCGATCGTGCTGGTTTATGGAGGCAGCGACTCTCTGGTTGACATTCGCGTCATGCTCAGAGAGCTGCCAAGGCATACCATTGCCACGGAAATAGCTCACTACGAGCATCTCGACTTTCTATGGGCACAAGACGTGGACAAACTCGTTTTCCCGCATGTCTTCGAAGCACTAAGATATGCGGTGTCCCACGCTAACGGCAGTGCTAATGGCACAAGCCGCTATTTGGCCGCAAAACTAGGCGATACGTCGCACCTCCACAGGCGGAAGGAGAGCGGCAGTCAATGGTCGGAAGATGAAGGTGGGTTATCCTCAGACTACGACACGATTTATGATAGCCTGACGAAAGCAATACCCGGCACGAAGAGTTACGCGCAGCAGCAGAGGGAGGCGCCATATGCAATGGGGTTGACGTCAACAGCTACACCAAGGCTAGATGGACCCAGTGCTGATCTGCTAAGGCCTAAGACGCCCATCACACCAGCAACCCCTGCGAGTCCTACCGCAACGTGGGTGTCACAGCAAAGAAAAAGGACACTCAACAATGTCGCTGCTGGCAGTTCCGACGAAAGTGGACCTGAGTCTTCGCGGCAGAAAACAACATCGAATAACGTTTCACTCAACGAGGGCACGAAAGAGGTACATGCTCATACCGTCATGAGGAAGAGGAGCAAACAGCTGGATGAGGAGCTGGTGAGTATTGGGTCTGCGTCTGGAAGGACAAGTCCGGCATCGGTCCCACACATTGGTACCAAGGGTATTGAGATTCCTTTGGGTAGGCCGACAACTGCAAATGGAACAATAGCTGGTGCTCGATAGGCGAGGCATCTTAGCTGTCCATTATAGATGTCGCGGAAAGTTCGACCCAGCTCAATCAACTCAGATAGTTCAATATGGATGAGTAAGGTCTAGTGTAGTATAACATAAAGATATTGTTAGATTGCAGCAGCAAGGTAGATAGAAAGAGCAGGTGAGCTCTTAACATGTCTCAACCACCGAGACAGTGAGGCTCGGGCTTGGCGTCACAGTAGAACGGGCACTTCATGGCTAAATTTCAGCACGGACTTGTCCGTTGCCTTTTGTTTAATACCGAAATAATGCTTCAACCACATGGTACCATTACGACGATATCTCTAAGACGCAACTTGCTCTGCGAACGGAAAAGGTGCGAAACATACCTACGCGTCCGCTTCGAATGAGTCATCATCCGTGCCACCTGCAGCCATTGAGCTTTCCAGCGCGAGATCGCCGTGTGGCATACTAGTCTAATGTCTGACGCTAATGCAAGAAACTTCTGAAGTGGAATAGAGTGGTAAAGAAGGCGTTGTTCTCCATGCTCGAGGATCTAAGTACCATCAGCCCTGGCAGATAAGCAAACGATACGACGCAAATAATGTATCTTGCCGCCACGGTATGGGTCCTACACACACAATGTATAGCTCTATACGAATTCCTCAGAGTGGTGAATCAGGAGGCACGAAATTGAGGCGCGAGATCAGAGTCGCTCCGCCGGCGTCCTGCCTCTCCGGATGTCCACCACCACGGAGCCGACTCGGCCGAGCCGTCAGGTAGCACCGGTCGGGGACAGACACTCGTGAAGCTCGTTGTACCAGCTTTGCTAACTTTGCTAATGGAATGGTCACACTATAAAGCAGCACGAGATCCTCTTTGCACAATACGGTTTCTCAAAAAAGCCAAACGACAAGCTCGTCAATCCTGCAGCGCAACGATCAACACAGAACATGCAATCTGAAAGAATCCTTGTATGTGGTGCAGGTGTAGCCGGGTCAATACTAGCCTATTGGCTCGCCAACCATGGCTTCCAGGTAGTCGTCGTCGAGCGGTCGAAGACGGAACAGAGAGCCGGACAAGGCCTCGAAATTGAAGAACCAGCGTTGAGTGTGGTGAAGGCTATGGGGATCTTGGATAAGCTCAACGAGAAGAGGACTGGTGAGATGGGGTTCAAACTTGTCGACGCGCAAGGTCGTCCGTGTGGCATCCTGGAGGCCGGTGGCATCAGTCCCACCGGTGCTCTGGAGATTATGCGTGGTGATCTGACTGAGATTCTCTACAAAGCTGCCGATGAATCCGCAAATGTCACCTATCGGTTCGAGACCACAATTCACAGCCTGAGACAAACACAAGACAACGTCATCGTCGATCTCGAAGATAGAAATGACAAAACCATTACGAGCGAGGAATTCGACTTAGTGGTAGGCGCAGATGGACAAAGGTCCCGAACGAGACAGCTTGTCATGGGCTCTCCGGAGGAGCTCCATTGTTTCAAGCCCGTCGGCGCCTTCGTAGCATACTTCTCGATACCCAGAGAAGACCAAGACTGGCCCTATTCCCAATTATGCCATTTCCCAGGTCGGCGAATCGTGTGGTTGCGGCCAGTGGGGAAGAACTCTAAAGTGACATCGGTATATCTCATCCACCTTCCCGATGTTGACATCCCCACCCTACGTCGCGCAAATGCTGCCAGCGACAGACTTAAGCAAAAGGAAGCCTTCGCTGAACTATATGGCGGCCTAGGCTGGGAAACGTCACGAGTCGCCGAGCAGATGATGAGAGCCGAGAACTTCTATTCCGACGAGCTTGTGCAGGTCAAACTTCCCAAGTGGTCCCTGGACCGAGTGGTGCTCCTTGGTGATGCAGCCTGGGCACCATCTCCGTTTACTGGCGAAGGAAATCAACTAGCAATTATAGGTGCTTGGGTGCTAGCTCAAGAACTGTCCCGTAATCGGGGTGTGGTGGCGTTTGAGATGTATGAGAGGAGACTGCGGGCGTATGTGGAGGGTGCTCAGAATATACCGCTTGGCGGTTATGCACCATACATCTTTATCCCGAATACTAGTTGGGGTATTTGGCTGTTTCGGACGCTGTTCCGTCTTGTTTCATTGCTGATACGTTTGGTTTCGTGGACGGGTTTGTCGAAGACGTTGCCAGCTGGAGACAAGTCGCATCTTGTGTTCGACTTGGAGATTGATGGGGCTGATACGAAGAAGCTACGGTGAAGCAGTCTACTGGATATTCTTCTTGCTGCCTTTCGCAAGTTGGGACACCCATTCGAGTTATTTCCTGCCCGCTCCATGAACGCTGAAGTTCTTCTATCCTATCGCTTTGTTCAAACTTTACACGGTGCCTCAGGACGGCGGTGTCAACCTCATCAGCCGAACTTCCCTTTGCCTGCAGTGTTGAATCGTCGCTGTTCTCCGCGTTTTATCTACCAAGCTTTTCAACCAAGCTTCTGAGCCATGCAAGCTCCCAATAACATTCAACTCCAAGGCCCCTCCCCTCGGACACTATAGCGATAATCAAAGGCTCGATCATAAATAGGAATGCTCTTTCAGTTGACACGAAGTCCACCCAGTCGTTGCAACATGTTATCAGTCGCGTTCATCGTTGATTTACCCTTGACGTCACTTACGCCTTTGCTGGGGTCGGCGCCAACGGAACATCCATCTCGGAACTGTCATCACCAACCCCGAACATTGGGCTCAACCAGTCGTGGCTGCCCTTCTCTGACTTATTCTTCTTTGGTTTCGTTGATACTGGTACCGTTGATTTCTCAGTCTTTGGACTGAATCGAGCCAGTCTGCTGCGACTCAGTCGCCTGCGGAGACGGTTGAACAGTAAGAAGGCCATTGTGTGGATCACTGTCTGAGGTCTTCCTTCTGCCGGTCCTGGATTGGTTGTATCTTTGTTGGTAGGCGAACTACTACCTTTCTCGAATAATTTCCGCTGGAACGTGACCTAAAGACTTTCTGCTTGGGTACAAGGATCTCTATGAGAAGTCTCAGACTATTCTGGTGAGCAAGTTCTCGGGTGATCGAAAAGACGACTGGTCAGGATTTGGCATGCGTTTGTGATTGTTATGACTGCACGCAGTGCACGGTACAAGCAGTCAGTCGCGTTACGGCACTCGAGGCTGAGTATCGACTTTGGTGTGATTGCATTCTCGTTTCCATTGTCACCCTCCTGCACATTCTTTGTCTGACAGACATTGAGTGATATCTATAGCTCGTACCGAGCTGCAAGACAATGAATCCATTGAGCAAGTTTAGCATTGCTGCCTGAGCCGCATACAGTGGTTCTATGGTGACCAGTGTGAAGCTCGTGTTCACCCTGGCTCACATCGACCAAAACCAAATCATTGTCCCAAGTTGCCACAATCGACTGTTCCAAAATGGCACACCAAACAGGAAAAGACTCAATGATCCGTATCAAGCAGAGAGACGGCACGTTCAAGAGCGAGGACCTCGAAGTCGTATTGAGCAGGCTCTCAACCCGACTCGAAGGCACGAAACTCGACTCGTTGAGTTCCGCTATCGTAAGTCCAGACGATGACATCGAGTTTGATCAAGAGTACGACGAAGCCACAATCGCAGACATCGCATCTCAACTCGAGGATATTCAACTGCGAGCGTCTGAAACCCCCCTGTCCTCCAAAGGATCGAAGGAAAACCTTCATGAGCTTGCTACGATAAAGCGAGAAGGTTCTAGCTATATGAGCACACTGACTGGTCGTCGCAGATATTGGGCTCAGAAGATGCTGCGCGCCGGTATCTCGATGGGGAAAATCCGCGTCATGCATGAGGCAACTGATTTTTACAGCTTGAGCAAGGCGGAGCGATTGATGAAGGTTGCTGAGAAATACAGGGTCCAATCCGTAGGTCGGAATCAGCTAACGGAGGCGGGGGAGGAGCGTTCTGATGAGGAGATGGATCTTGCAGATTGAGGTGGATCAAACTGTGCTATCGCAAGAATGATACCGGCAAGGTCCATCGAGTAATTGCTTGAGTGAAGCTGAGCGCCAGCAAGAACGGCCCATCTACGGACCGCAATGCTACTAATCATGTCTCCTTGTGTAATCTGAGAAAGTGTGAGTGCATCTAGCGCTGGTCCGACCATTATTCCATGTCTTCCGTCAGAATGAGTGTTCAATCGAACTTCGACTCTGGCGATACTACCTAGCTCTGCGCTAGTATTTCAGCAACGTGCTAGCACTACCTTTAACACGGTGTTGAACGCTGTAGTCTGTGGACAAGGTTATAGGTATTGTGGGTGTACGTGGCTAGCAAGACTACATATCAGGCCAATGCTCAAGTTTTGGCTCGGGCTCAGCCCGGGCCGTGGGAGTAGTTACCTGTTTCGAGCCAGTAGAGCTAGCCCGCGCTTAGCTCGAGCTGTATAAAAAAGAAAAAGAAACTTAGAGATTTTTCGAGATTCTAGCTAGTCTACTAGATATATAGTATCTTCTTTATATATAACTTTTTACGAAAAATCGTTTAAGAATATAAAACGTAGATATATATTATATAATAAGCGAGCTAGAGCCGTTTTCTTAATTGAAGTTTAAGATTTACTAGCTTTCGGAGCTAGGCCTTTTTAGGCTAGCCGAGCTAAGGTAAGCTCGAAGCGAGCTATAAGTAGGCTCGAAGTAGGCTAAAAATAGAGCTTAAAATAAAAGAGTATTACGAATACTAAGGGACTAAAGGCCGACTCCCGCTAAGAATCGAACGAAAGAATAGCTATATATATTATAGCTAATTAAGGGCCTAACTCCTTTACTTTCTTTTAAGCGGTAAGTCGTTATTTATAGATTAGTCTAGCTATTAATATAAGATTATACCTTATCGCGCTTATCCTTAGCTAGTACGAGACTAGTTCTAATAAAGAGCTAAATTAAGCTTAATTTAAGCTATATTTAAGCTAGCTCTCTATATAAAGTATTATAACGAGCTAGCTCTATTAATTTAAGCTTAACTTAGGCTAACTTAAGCTAGTATAGGGCTAGCTAAGAAGAAATATATCGACTAGCTTAAAGAAGTATATTAACTAGTTTAAAAAATTATTAATACTTAATAATAAGATAACTTAAATATATATACTATATAAAATATCTTAAGTATTAGTAGATAAACTTTACG
>Ga0210040_10002980_pt1 | contig 23317 bp, 22 predicted proteins | sample CryGeyCG12114_NA_FD_185462 | JGI IMG/M metagenome (GOLD analysis project Ga0210040, IMG submission 185462) | Groundwater microbial communities from aquifer - Crystal Geyser CG19_WC_8/21/14_NA (SPAdes) (version 2) | ecosystem: Environmental > Aquatic > Deep subsurface > Groundwater | place: USA...
CGTTGCAGGCGCCTGCTACTGCTACAGAACTGGTAGTCAGCTCCATTGGCTATACGCCCCAAACCGTGGCCATTGGTAGCCGCCGGCAATTCAGCGTTACGTTGCAGGAAGATGTGAAGTCCCTGGACGACGTGGTGGTGGTAGGCTACGGCACGCAGAAAAAGAGCCAGACCACGGGCGCCATTTCATCGGTTACCTCCAAGGAAATCAACGAGTTGCCAATAGCCGACCCGCGCCGGGCGCTGCAAGGGCGGGCTGCTGGCGTGGACGTGGTGCAGACGGGTAGCCGCCCCGGTGGCGGCGTGACGGTGCGCATCCGGGGGCGCCGCTCCATCAGCGCCGGTAACGAGCCGCTGTACGTGGTAGACGGCATTCCGCTGGCCGCAGGCATCGACGACATCAACCCTAATGACATTGCCTCGATGGAGGTGCTGAAAGATGCCTCTGCCACAGCCATTTACGGCTCGCGTGGGGCCAACGGGGTAGTACTGGTGACTACCCGACGGGGCGTGGCCGGCAAGACCGTGGTGAGCTACGATGCTTACGGTGGCTTCTCGCAGGCGCTGGGCAGAGTGAATGTGATGAACGGGGCGCAGTTTGCGGAGTACAAGCGCGAGTCGCGCCGGGCCGTAGGCACCTACGACGATTCCGACCCGGCCGCGGCAGACCAAAGGCTATTTTCGGCCGTGGAGCTGGAAGGCATCGAGCAAGGCCGCAGCACCGACTACCCTTCTATGCTGCTGCGTACGGTCGCCATTCAGAGCCATCAGGTAGGCGTGCGGGGCGGGAGTGAGAAAACGCAGTTTGCCGTTTCCGGCAACTTTTTCAAGGAAGATGGCATCCTGAAAACCACTGATTTCACGCGCTTTACCTTCCGCATCAATCTCGACCACCAGATCAACGAACACTTTCAGATCGGTACTTCTACCCTAGGAGTATACAGCCTCAACAACGGCAACGACAGCCCCATTTACGGGGGCGGTGGCTTTAATCCGTTTAATGGGGCGTTGCTGGAAAATCCGTTGGGTAAGCCGTACGACGACGAGGGCAACCTCATCTTCCTGCCTACCCCCGACGGCCTGCGCACCAACCCCGCGGCCGAGGTAGTGCCGGGTGCCAACATTGCGGAAACCCGCACGATGCGCCTGTTCAACAGCATCTATGCGAACTGGAAGATTACCAACGGGCTCCAGTACCGCCTCAATTTCGGACCTGACCTGACCAATGAGCGTTTTGGCCGCTTCACGGGTAGCAACACCAACGCCCGCCGGCTGGCCCCGGCCACGGCCCGCACCGAGTACGGGCAGCGCTTCAACTACACCGTGGAGAATATTCTTACCTATAATAAGACGTTTAAGGACGTGCACACGCTGGGCGTTACGGCCCTGCACTCCATTCAGCGCGACCGGTACGAGCGGGCGTATATTGATGTGAACGGGGTGGCGGCCGAAACGCAGGAATTTTATAACCTGGGGCAGGCCAGCACCTTCAACACCCCCGGCACCGATCTGCGCACCTGGGCTTTGCAGTCGTTTATGGGCCGGGTGAACTACGATTTCAAAGGCCGCTACCTCCTTACCCTCACGGGCCGCTACGATGGGTCTTCCCGCTTCGGCACCAACAATAAATACGGCTTTTTCCCATCGGTGGCAGTGGGCTGGAATGCCAGTGACGAGGCCTTCTTGAAGAGTGTATCGTGGCTGGATCAGCTGAAGGTGCGGGGTAGCTACGGCGTGATTGGCAATACCGGCATCGACCCCTACCAGACCCAGAGTCTGTTGTCGCGCACGACGTATGCGTTCGGCAACAACCCGGCCTACGGCTACCGGGTAGGCACCATTGGCAACTCCAATCTGCGGTGGGAAACCACCGCCACCGGCAACATCGGGCTTGATTTTATCTTGTGGAAAGGCCGCCTTTCCGGCTCCTTGGAAGCCTACCAGGCCAACACCCGCGACTTGCTGCTCAACGACCAGCTACCGCTTTCCAACGGCTTTTCTCAGGTACTGCGCAACGTGGGCCAGACCCGCAACCGCGGCATAGAGGCTACCATTTCCACCGTCAACCTGAACACGGCCGGCGGCTTCCGCTGGTCGACTGACCTCCAGTATACCCGCAACCGCGAGGCCATTCTGGAGCTGTTCAATGGTAAGGTAGACGATGTGGGCAACCAGCGTTTCATTGGGCAACCCCTCTCCGTATTCTTTGATTATGAGAAGATTGGCATCTGGCAAACCGATGAGCTAGACCAAGCCAAGACATTCGGGCAGGTGCCAGGCCAGATCAAGGTGAAAGACCAGAACGCCGACGGCCGCATCGACGCCAACGACCGCGTTATTTTGGGTTCTTCTGTTCCGAAATGGTCGGGTGGTATCACCAACCGCTTCGAGTTCAAAGGGTTCGACTTTTCCTTTTTTATCTATGCCCGGGTAGGCACCATGCTGCGCAGCGACTTTCATATCAGCAACAACCGTCTGGCTGGCCGCTACAACAACCTGGACGTGGATTACTGGACGCCTAACAACCCAACCAACGACTTCCCGCGCCCCAATACCAACCAGGAAGTACCCATCTACGACTCCACGCTCCAGTATTTTGATGGCACTTTCGTGAAAGTGCGCAACATCAATTTTGGCTACAGCTTCGCGCCAGCCCTAGCCCAACGACTACATCTTGGTGGTTTACGCCTGTACACCAGCATTCAGCAGCCCTTCATTTTCGCTAAGTACCGCTCTAAGTACAAAGGCATCGACCCAGAAACAACGGATGCGCTCGACTCCAACCAGATTCCGTCGGTGCGGCAAGTCACGTTTGGTTTGAATGCCAAGTTCTAAGTCTTATTCAGGCTGGTTGCCAACTCGGCTTGCGCCTGCATTGCCCAGTGCTGCATTGCTCACTTAGCCCCCCTTCCACTCGTATGAAACCCTTGAAATACAGCAAATTATTTGCATTCACCCTACTACTAGCCACTAGTTCTTCGTGCAATGACTTCCTTGAAGAGGAGGTCATTTCGCAGGTAGGCTCCGAGTACATTACCAGCCCGGCCGGCTTCAACGCCGCTACCCAAGCCGTGTATGCCTCCCTGCGCGACTACTACGGCCGCGAAAGCGGCATGACCATGACCGTTTTTGGCACCGACACCTACACGATGGCGTCGGACGGGGGCTATAAGTTTGTGAACCAATACACGGCCCAGCTGGATGCCCGCACGGGATACCTTAACGACATCTGGAACGCGTTCTACCTGGGCATCAACACGGCCAACGCGGTGGTGGCCCAGGCCCCGAACGTAACGGGCCTGGAGGAGGCCGTGAAAAAGCGCCGCGTGGCCGAGGTGAAGTTTCTGCGGGCGCACCACTATTTTATCCTGGTGCAGATGTTTGGGGCAGTGCCGCTGGTGCTGGAGCAAAATACGGTGGCCAACAAAGAAGCCTCGCGCACACCGGTGCCCGAGGTATACGCCGCCATTGTGCGAGACTTGCAGGAGGCCCTACCCGACCTGACTTCCACCACCGACTACGGCCGCGTGACCAAGGGCGCCTGTGAGCACCTGCTGGCCCGCGTGTACCTCACCAAAGCCACCTCCGAAGCCGCCGCCCCCGACGACTACGCGCAGGCCGCTACCTATGCCCAAAACGTCATCAAGAACTACTCCTACCGCCTACTCCCCGATTTTGCCAGCGTGTTTGCGCAGGGCGCCGGGGAGGTGAACGACGAGGTGATTTTTGCCACTCAGTACACGTCTGACCCTACCACGAACGGTCCCGGCAACGAAACGCACATCCTGTTCCTGATGGAATACGACGTGCTGGCCGGGATGCAGCGCGACGTTTTCTACGGTCGTCCCTACAAGCGCTTCCGGCCAACCAACTACACGCTGAACACCATTTTTCAGGACCGTACCAACGACTCGCGCTACCAGAAAAGCTTCCGCAGCACGTACCTCAGCAACAAGCCCGGCACGTACACCAACCTCTTCGACAACACCAAAACGCGCGTCACCTACCAGCTCGGCGACACGGCCGTGTACCTGCCCGGCGTGGAATGGTCGCGGGCCAAGCGGGCCAGCAAGCCCTACCAGGTATTGGTGCCCAGCCTCTACAGTGCCCGTCTTTTCCCTACCCTCACCAAGTTTCTGGATGCCCTGCGGCCCGACTTGTCCTACCTACCCGGCAGCCGCGACTTCCTGATGTTCCGGCTGGCCGAGACTCACCTGATTGCGGCCGAAGCCTTACTGAAGCAAGGCAAGGTGAACGAGGCCCTACCCTATATTAACACGGTGCGTCGCCGGGCCGCGTTCCCGGGCAAGGAAGCAGCCATGCAAATCACGGCCGACCAGCTGACGATGGAGTTTATCATGGAGGAGCGCGAACGGGAACTGCTGGGCGAAATGTTCCGGTGGTTTGACTTGAAGCGCTGGGGCAAACTGGTGGAGCGCGTGCGGCTCTACAACCCCGATGGCGCGCCCAACATCAAAGACTACCATGTGCTGCGCCCCATTCCGCAGAATCAGATTGACCGCACGGCGGGCGGTGCCAGCGCTTTCCCGCAAAATCCTGGCTACTAAGCAACCATTTGGCAGTCAGCGCTTCTATACAGAGAAGTGCTGACTCCTTACTTTTCTATAAAAAGAGTAGCTTACTCTCACAACGACCTTTCCCACCTTACCCCTACCCCCTTGAAACAGACGACTTTTCTTGCTACCTGCGCTGCCACTTTCCTCCTAACGTCTTTTCAGCCACGGCCAGAAACACCAAAAGCCGCCGATACCTGGCAAAACCTGTTTGACGGCAAGACGCTGAAAGGCTGGAAAAAGCTGGCCGGCACGGCCGACTATAAAGTAGAGAACGGTGTTATTGTAGGCACAACCGTGATGAACTCCGGCAACACGTTCTTGGTGACGGAGAAGGAGTACGGCGACTTTGTGCTGGAGCTGGATATCAAGCTGGAAGGCTCAGAGGGCAACTCCGGCGTGCAAACCCGCAGCCACTTCGACTCGCCCCAGCAAAAGGGCAAGGTGTACGGCCGGCAGGTGGAAATAGACCCCTCGGCGCGGAGCTGGTCGGGCGGCATCTACGACGAGGCGCGCCGGCAGTGGCTCTACCCTCTGGACTTGCATCCCGAGGCGAAGACGGCCTACAAAGCCGGGCAGTACAACCACCTCAAGATTGAGTGCATCGGCAACGAGACAAAAACCTGGCTCAACAACACGCCCGTGGCCTACGTGGTAGACCCCATCGACCCCAAAGGCTTCATTGGCCTGCAAGTGCACGGCATTACCGATAAGGCGCAGGAAGGCAAGAAGATTTACTTCAAAGACATCAAAATTAAGACCACCAACTTGCAGCCAACTCCTTTTCCTGCTGATGTATACGTGGTGAATTTCGAACCCAATACCCTCACGGCCAGCGAGAAAAAAGGCGGTTGGAAGCTGTTGTTTGATAGCAAAACCAACAAAGGTTGGCACAGCGCCAAAGGCGGTGCTTTCCCGGCCCAGGGCTGGCAGGTGACGGACGGTACCATGACGGTGCTGTCGTCGGAAGGCAAGGAGGCGGCCAACGGCGGCGACATTGTGAGCGACGACCAGTACAGCGCCTTCGACCTGTCGTTTGAGTTCAAGCTGACGCCCGGCGCCAACAGCGGCGTGAAGTACTTCGTGACGCTGGACGAGAAAACCCAGGGTTCGGCCATTGGCCTGGAATACCAGGTGCTCGACGACGAGCTGCACCCCGACGCCAAGCTCGGCCGCGACGGCAACCGCACGCTGTCCTCACTCTACGACCTGAAGAAGGCTGACAAATCGCCGCGCTTCATTCATCCCATTGGCGAGTGGAACGTGGGCCGCGTGGTGGTCTACCCCAACAACCACGTGGAGCACTACCTCAACGGCTCGAAGGTGCTGGAATACGAGCGCGGCTCGAAGGATTTCCGCGACTTGGTAGCGATGAGCAAGTACAAAGTATGGCCGAATTTCGGGGAGGCGCCCAAGGGCCACCTCCTGCTGCAAGACCACGGCAACCGCGTTTCTTTCCGCAGCATTAAGCTTAAGGAACTGAAGTAAGCCGGCGCTATAGAAGAAAAGAACGTCATTTCGACCAGCGGGAGAAATCTCGCGTGCCACGGTAATCCCAATCATTAGGATTTACCACCACAACATCAGCATGCGAGATTTCTCCCGCTGGTCGAAATGACATCCTTCTAGTCTCTTAACCCGCGTTTTGTCACTCTCTACCTTATTTCCCACCCAGAAAACAACCTTTTGATATGTCTACTCCCCGCCGTGTATTTCTCCAACAATTAGCCGTTGCCGGTGCTGGCGCCATGCTGCCGCAAGTGGCGTGGTCGGCCAGCAGCTACAAGCGCATCATCGGTGCCAACGACCGGGTGCGGGTAGGCGTCGTCGGCTTTTCTGACCGCCACCGCAACACCCACATGCCCTGCTTTCTGAACCACTATAAAGAGCTGAATTTCGACTTGGTGGGCGTATCCGATATCTGGAAGCGCCGTCGCGAGGAAGGGGCTGCCATGTGGAAAGAGAAAATGGGCCACAACGTGACGGCCTACCGCAACAACGAAGAAATGTACGCCAGCAAGGGCATCGACGCAGTATTTATCGGCACTGCCGATTTCCAGCACGCCCTGCATACCATTGAAGCCGTGAAAGCCGGCTGCGATGCCTACGTGGAAAAGCCCTTTGCCGAGACGATGGAGGACAACCGCGCGGCCTTGAAGGCCGTGAAAGCCTCGAAGCAGATTATCCAGATTGGCTCCCAGCGCCGCAGCGGCGACAACTACAAGGCAGCCGAGCAGTACATCAAGTCGGGCAAGTTTGGCCCCATCACGATGGTAGAGCTGAGCTGGAACGTGAACCAGCCGGGCCGCTGGCGGCGCCCAGAGCTGGTGAGCCAGCTGCGCCAGGAAGACATCGACTGGAAGCGCTACCTCATGAATCGCCCCAACGAGGCCTACGACCCGCGTAAGTACCTGGAATACCGACTGTTCTGGCCCTACTCCTCGGGCCTACCCGGCCAGTGGATGAGCCACCAGATTGACACCGTGCACTGGTTTACGGGCCTCAAGCACCCGCGCAGCGTGGTAGCCAACGGCGGCATTTACATGTGGAAAGACGGCCGCCGCAACTGGGACACCATCACGTCGGTGTTTGATTATGGTCCCGAGAACGACCCGTCGCAGGGCTTCCAGGTGATGTTTGCCTCGCGCATGCACAACGGCGACGAGCGCCCGGCCGAGATTTACTACTCCAACGGCGGCGAACTGAACCTGATTACGAATAAGGTTTCCCCTACCGGCGGCCTCACCAAACGCCACGCCGAGGCCATGCACATGCAGCCCAACCTGCTGCAAGAGTTCAGCCTATCGAATACTGAAGCCGCAGTAGCCTCGGCCAACACCGGCGGCGACGTGCTCACCTCCAACCACGTGCGCAACTGGATGGAGTGCATCCGCAGCCGCAAGGAAACCAACGCGCCAGTGGAAGCCGGCTACAGCCACTCCATTGCCAACATCATGACCACGGCTGCCAGCCACACCGGCCTGAAAGCCACCTTCGACGAAAAAACGCAGGAGGTGATGGTAGGCGGCAAGGTGTTTACTATGTAAGTTGCTGTCAGGGCCTCACCCCCTACCCCTATGCTCGGGGCCAGGGGGTGAGGTTTTGTTGTTTACACGTTTCCCTATTGTATTCTTATGAGGAAAACTCTCTATCTGCTCCTACCCCTACTTTATTGCGCCACAGCGCACGCACAGCAGGCGCAATCTGTGCGGCTAGTGAAAGATTCGAAGGCAAACAAAATAGACGTATTTGTGGGCAAGCAGCTGTTTACCAGCTTTCTCTACCCCGATACGCTGGAGAAACCCGTACTCTACCCCCTGCACGCGGCCAGTGGCGCGGTGGTTACCCGCGGCTTTCCGGTTACGCCCCAGCCCGGCGACCCCACCGACCACCCGCATCACCTGGGCCTGTGGCTGAACTTTGAGAACGTGAACGGCCTCGATTTCTGGAACAACTCCTACGCCATTCCGGCCGAGAAGAAAGCGGGCTACGGCTGGATTCGGACGGATAAAGTTCTGGAAACTACCAACGGCCCTACCGGTACCCTCGCCTACCACGCCAACTGGACCAACCAGCAAAAAGACGTGCTACTGGAAGAAACCACCCGATTCGAGTTCAGCGGCACAGCCCACCAGCGTATTATTGACCGCTACACCACCCTCACGGCCACGGTGCCCGTTACCTTCACCGATGCCAAGGATGGACTGCTGGGCCTGCGGCTGGCCCACGCCCTACAAATTCCGGAACCGAAAGACCAGAAGTTCACCGACGACAAAGGCAACGTAACGGTCGTGAAGGGCGGCACCGACAAGGTAGCCACTGGCAACTACCGCACTAGTACCGGCAAGCGCGGCAACGACGCCTGGAGCACCCGCGCCGCCTGGTGCATGGCCTACGGTAAAATGGGCAACGATTCGGTCAGCGTCGCCATCATCGACCATCCACAGAACCCCAACTACCCTACCTTCTGGCATGCCCGCGGCTACGGCTTGTTTGCGGCTAACCCCCTGGGCGAGAAAGTTTTCACGGAGGGAAAATCCATTAAAAACCTGCAACTCCAGCCAGGCGAGTCGGTGCGCTTTTCCTACCGCATCGTCGTCAACGATGGCCGCAACGCCCTCACCAGCCAGCAGATAGATGCGGCGGCAGCTAGCTTTGCACGAAAAACGCCTGGTAAATAACGCTGGAAAGATGACGCCGGCCATTCGTTGGCTCTGCCCAGAGATACCTGCGCGCTGGCGGCTCTGGGCAGAAACCCAAATATTGGCTACTTTTCGGGATGAATCCCGTTAATCTCAAACAACTTGCCCAGGAGCTGAACCTATCTGTTTCAACAGTTTCCAGGGCACTGAGCGACAGCTACGAGATAAGCGCGGCCACCAAAGCCAAAGTACAGCAGCTGGCCCGAGAGCTAGGCTACGAGCCCAACCCCTACGCCAGCAGCCTGCGCCGCCAGAAAAGCAAAACTATTGGCGTGGTGATTCCGGAAGTAGCCAACAACTTCTTCTCCCTGGCTATCAATGGTATTGAGGAAGTGGCTCGGGAAAACGATTACCACGTGCTCATCTACCTCACCCACGACGATGCCCAGCAGGAAGCTACCATTGTGCAGCATTTTGCGAGCGGCCGGGTAGATGGAATCTTGGCCTCCGTAGCCGGCGAAACGCAGGATTTCACCCATTTCAGCAAGTTGCAAGAGCGCCATATCCCAATGGTATTTTTCGACCGGGTGTGCGAGGAGTTTGCTACCGCTAAAATCACGACCGACGACTACCAGAGTGGCTACCAGGCCACCCAGCACCTGCTAGAGGCGGGCTGCCGCCACATCGCCCACCTGCTTATTTCCGACCACTTATCCATCGGGCAGAAGCGGTTGCAAGGCCACCTCGACGCCCTACGGGCCCACGGCCTCACGCCCGACCCGGCCTTGCTCCTGCGCGGCACCTCCAACAAAGACTATAACCAAACCCTGATTCAGGAGCTGCTACAGCGAAACCCGGCTATCGACGGCATCTTTGCTTCCGTAGAAACCCTGGCCATGAGCAGCTACTTGGCGTGCCGCCACTTGGGCCGTCGTATTCCGGAAGACGTGAAGATCATCAGCTTTTCCAACCTGGAAATTGCTGATCTGCTCGACCCACCCCTGACCACCATTGCCCAGCCCGCCTACGAAATGGGTAGGGAGGCAGCACGAATTCTGTTCAAATCCATTCTCAAGAACCGCCCCATCCTGCCCGCGCAAAGCCAGGAGCTGAAATCCAACCTGATCAAACGCAAATCGACAGCCACCCTTTAGCTGCATGGCTACGCAACACAAAAAAGCCCCGAGCAACATCAGTTGCTCGGGGCTTTTCACTGCTTATTGGGCGCTTAGCGTACCCGGCCACGGCTGCCGCCTTGCACGCTGCCCCGACTGCGGCCCTGCATGCTATTGCTGCGAGGCGAGGACTGGGGAGCACGGCGGTACGTGGTGTTGGGTTGCACCTGGCTGCGGCTGCCCCGTACTACCCCACGCGGCGCACGACGTGGTGCGGGCGTCACGATTACCGTACGGTTGCGGTAGTAGGGTCGCGCGTAAGAACGGTAGCCGTAGGCCCGGCCGTAGTTCGGGTAGGCGCGGCCGTAGTAGGGACCGGCACCGTAGTAGGGGCCTGCGTCGCCGTAGCCATAGCCAACGCCGGCTGAGGTGGTGCAGCCGCTAAGCAAAGTACCAGCGGCGAATAGGAAAAGTAAAGCGGGTATTTTCAGGAATTTTTTCATGGTATAATAGAGCAGCTCGTCAGGGACTTACCGCGTTTAAGTTGATAGTATACTTATTAGACGCCTGCCACCGCCAAAGGTTTAATCAGCCCTTATGAATAGTCCCTAAAACATCCTAACGACCACAAAAAAAGCCCGGCTGTCTGCCAGGCTTTTAGGGTCTTGCTGAAACAAGGATTACTTTTTGGCGCTGTAATCGTCGTTGAGGTACTTCAGCACGGGCGCGGTAATGTCCAGCTCCTTGCGGGCGTAGGCAATGGCCCCACCAGGCGAGGAAATCAGGATCATGCGGTAACCGTGCTCCTTGCCATATTTCTCAATTTGCTTATCCACGCGGTCGAGCACGGTTTTGGTCATTTTGGCTTCTTCCTGAGCTGCCTGTTGCTGCAATTGCTGCTGCTTCTGGCCGGCCTGGGCTTCCTGCTGTTGCAGACTCTGCTCGGTGGCGGCGCGCTGCTCGTTGGTGAGCGTTTGGGCAGTTTGCTGATACTTCTGCACGGCCGCCTGGAAGTTGCGCACCAGCGCATCGTTCTGGGCCTGCCAGCCTTTGGCTTTGCCTTCGAAGTTCTTGCGGGCTACCTGCATTCCCTTGTAGCCTTCCAGCAGTTTGTTCGACTCCACGTAAGCCACTTTGTTGGTATCGGCACTAGCCACGGTGGCTACCTCGTCTACGGCCACATCGGCGGTAGAATCGGCCGCCATGGTCACCTTAGGGGTAGCGGCTACCGGGGCCGCAACGGGGCGGGACGAGAAATGCAGGTAAAACAGAACGGCGACGGCTACCACCAAAACGGCGTCGAGCACCAGGCGCAAAGAGTTGTTCATCAGATAGTAAGAAAAAAGGAAATATCAGGCTGCCCACTACGAGCAGAACAAAGAAACATAAAAACCGCCGTTTATTCAGTTGTTAGTTGTCAGGTATTGGTTGTTAGTGACCGCCTAATCATACGCCTTGACACTTAACAACCGATATCAGCTACCTTACACTGGGGGCATTGGCATCCTCCGGGGCGCCAGCCGGTGGGTCGGTGAGGCCAATGTGCAGGAGCGCATCGCCCTGGTTGACTACGGGCATGTGATTCAGCCCTACCACGTAGCCACTCACCGGCGACTCCAGCCGCACGGCCATTTCGCCGTAGGGGTCGGTGATGGTGCCGTATATCTGTCCTTGCTCAATGTACTCGCCTTTGCGCACGTGGCTACGAAACAGCCCCGCAAAACGGGCCCGCAGCCAGCGGCCGCGCCAGCACTCCACGCTGGGCTGGGTGGCTGGTGCGGCTTCGGCTACCATGCCCAAATGGTGCAGCACCCGGTAGGTACCCGCCACAGCCACCTCAATACCCGCCTCATCGAAGCGCAGTGACTCACCCGTTTCGTATACGATGATGGGTTTGCCTAGCTCGAAAGCCGCGGCGCGCAGAGAGCCCCGGCGCAGCTTGGCATGCAGCGTAAAGGGTGCCCCAAACGCACGGGCCAGCGTGGCGCTGGGCTCGTGGTCGAGTAGGCAGCGCACCTGCGGGTGGTTGCTGCGCGAAGCGCCGCCCGTATGAAAATCAATGCCGTAATCTACCAGGGGCATTATTTCGCGCATGAAGCGATGTGCTACCCGGCTGGCTAGCGAGCCGCGCGAGTTGCCGGGAAACAAGCGGTTCACATCCTTGCCATCCGGCACTTCGCGGGAAAAGTTCAGGAAGCCGTAGATGTTGAGCAGCGGAATGGCAATGATGGTACCCCGCAGCGGCCGCAGCAAACCCTGCTGAATCAGGCGGCGGATGGTTTCCACGCCGTTCACTTCGTCGCCGTGCATACCGGCCATTAGTAGCACCGTTGGCCCCGGCTCCCGCGACCGAAACACGTGTACCGGCACGTCGATAATGGTGCCGGAGGGTAGGCGGGAGATAACCAAGCGGGTCATCACACGCTCGCCGGGATGAATGGTGAGGCCGTTGAGCAGCAATAGATGAGCGTGTTGCGTGGTACTTGTTGATTGTAAGGCCAGACACTACCAGCTAAAGAAAGATTAGCTTCTAGTTCCCCTCTTTCAAGGAGGGGTGCCCGCAGGACGGGGTGGTTGGCTAGCGTTAGAAAAGCCAAAGGCTAGTATCGTTCTGACGACTTTACCACCCCGCCCTGCGGGCACCCCTCCTTGAAAAAAGGAGGGGAACTAGCCTTTGTAGCTTCTCACCGTCCTACCCCTCGTCTGACTGAGCAGCGCGGCGCTTAGTGGCCGCTTCGGCTTTCTTGCGTTTTCTTACCAGCTCCTCGGTATGTTCAATGATTTTGCCGGCGATATCGAGGCCAGTGGCTTTTTCGATACCCTCCAGGCCGGGCGAGGAGTTGACCTCTAGCACCAGCGGGCCGCGCTTGCTTTGCAGCATATCCACGCCCGCAATGCCCAGGCCCAGGGCTTTGGCAGCGGCCAGAGCGGCCGCTTTTTCGGCCCGGCTCAGCTTTACCAGCTTGCCGGAGCCGCCGCGGTGCAGGTTGGAGCGAAACTCGCCCTCCTTGCCCTGGCGCTTCATGGCGCCTACCACTTCGCCGTTCACCACAAAGGCCCGCAGGTCGGCGCCCTTGCTCTCGGCAATGAACTCCTGCACGATGATGCGCGCCTTCAGGTTGTGGAACGCCTCAATCACCGACTGCGCCGCCTTGGCCGACTCGGCCAGTACCACGCCCAGACCCTGGGTACCTTCCAGCAGCTTGATAATGACGGGCGCCCCGCCTACGTGCTCAATCATGGTGGGCACATCGGCGGAGAAGTTGGTGAAGGCGGTTTTGGGCATTCCAACGCCCGCCCGGCTCAGAATCTGCACCGAGCGCAGCTTGTCGCGGGAGCGCACAATGGCTTGGCTGCTCACCACCGTGGCTACCTTCATCATCTCAAACTGCCGCACCACGGCCGTACCGTAGAACGTAACGGAAGCCCCAATACGCGGAATAATTGCCTGAATATCGTGCAGCCGCTCACCTTCGTAGATGATACCCGGCGTACCCTTTTCCAGCACCAGATTGCACTGCAAATGGTCCAGCACCACGGTCTCGTGACCGCGCTGCTCGGCGGCCTCTACCAGACGCTGGGTGGAATATAGTTTCGGCTCACGCGATAGAATCGCTACTTTCATCAGTGACAAATAATTGAATAGGCGGCGGGAAGACAGGCAACAAGCAGCGGCAAGGCCGCGGCATCAGGATAACGTACGGGTAGCACTGGTTTTATAAGAAACGTTCCGTCGGCTCACATCTACCACGAAGCGTCCCTGCCGGAGCAGGGCCCGGCCAATAAGTACGGGGTATCGCATATCGGAGCGGTCGGAAAGGGAAAATTCAGCATCAAAATCCTCCCCGAATAGGCGGATAGCAATGGGTACCACGTAGCGCTCCTGTACGTCGCCATTAGAACTTTTGATGTCGCGCCGCGTGAAGGAGGTGAATTCCAGCGGCCGGCCATCAAAGTTAGGGTGCGATGGGTCAAGTAACAGCACGTGCAGCACGATTTGCCCATCGGCGCGCCGCGCCTCGTGGATATCGGAGCAATGGATAGCGCCAGTGTAGGCCCCGGTATCTACCTTAGCCTCTATGCCTTGCAGGCCCAGCGCCGGAAAATCCACCAGCTCCCGCCGCCCTATTACCTGCTTCGGAATTCGTGTTTTTTTCATCACGGCGAAGGTAAGGGGGAAATGGTGAGATGGGAAAACAGCAACATGGTGAGTTTGACGTTCTGGCTGCACCACTTACGCAAATAGCGCAAATAACACCACTATAGAACGTCAAACCCACCATGTTGCTACTTCCCTATCTCACCTTTCCTCGCGCTGGCGTATGAGTCGCTCGTATTCGCGCTCGGCCATTTGGCCTTTGCCCAGCAACCCATACCCATAGACGCCAACGCCCTGCGCCACGAGGCCGATGCCCCAAAAGAAGGTAGCCCACAGCGGCCACGGAATAGGATTGGCGGCGCGGCCAGTGAGGGCCCAGATGGTCCACAGCAGGGCGTTCACCCAGAAGTAGGTATACAAGCTGGCTTTGAAACGGGCGCGGGCTTTGGCCTGGCGCCAGAGGTGTGGGTCGCGGTTGATGGGTTCCATGGGAGAAGGTGCTAAGAGGGTGAAACAGTGAGCGAAAGGTAATCTACTGCTTCGCTTGCCTCAATTCTTTCCTACCCAACCGGCAACTTTTCGGGCTGAATTGTCTTACAAGCAGGATGAACGGCGCCGCCGTTCTACGCTTTTACCGCTACTGCTATGGCTACTACCACTGCTAACTGGCGCGCCGACGCCCAAACGTTCGGCCGCATCCTCCTCTACCAGGGCAACATCACCCAGGTAGACACCGACGCTATTGTGAATGCCGCCAACTCCTCGCTACTCGGCGGGGGCGGCGTGGACGGGGCTATTCACAGCGCCGGCGGGCCGGCTATCCTGGAAGAATGCCGCCAGATTCGGGCGCGGCAGGGGGGCTGCCCTACCGGCGAGGCTGTCATCACCACGGCTGGCGAGCTGCCGGCGACTTACGTTATCCATACGGTAGGGCCGGTTTGGAATGGCGGTAGCAAAGGGGAGGCGGCACTGCTGGCTAGCTGCTACCGCAACAGCCTGCGCCTGGCGGCCGGGAAACAGCTTCAGAGCGTGGCGTTTCCGGGTATCAGCACCGGCATCTATGGTTACCCTAAGGCCGATGCCGCCCGTATTGCGGTGCGTGAGGTGCGAGCCTTTCTGAAAGAAAACGAGTGGCCAGCCACGGTGGTCTTTGTGGCCTACAGCGAAGAAACCCGCTGGGTATACGAGCAGGAATTATTGAGCTAGCAGCTGGTAGTGTACCACTAGCAAGCTACGGCCAGCAACTGGCCGTGCAGCGCATCCAGCACTCGCCCAATCTCTTCCCGCACCGACTGCCGGTAAGCGCAGGCGCCCTCGGTTTCGTTGTGTTCTTCCCACTCCATCAAGGATACCAGCGTACTGATACGGGTAATCGAATCCTCCACCTGATCGTAGAGCCGGCTCCACAGCGAGGGCAGCAGCGGCTCTTCCAGCGCTTGCACTCGCAGGCTAAGCAAACGTATCACCAGCTCAGACAAGCGCACTAGCAGCTCTTGTTCTTCGGCTGCAAACAGGCGCGGTTTGTGGTCAATCACGCACAGCACGCCAACGGGGTAGCCATCTGGCGTACGCAGCGGGTGGCCGGCGTAGAATTGCAGGTTGAGACGCTGCACCAAACCCGGCTGAGCCAGGGTACAGGGGTTGGTTTGCAGGTTTTCGAAAACGGTTGTATGCTCCTGCATAATGGCAATGGAGCACAGGCTTTCGGCCCGGCTCTCCCGCTGAGTGCCTTTGGGTAGGCCCACATTCAGCTGAAACTGCACCGTGCTTTCCTCTACCAGCGCAATAATGGCAATGGGCACGCAAAACAAGGCCGCCGTCAGCCGCACTAGCTCATCAAACAGCTGTTCTGGCAAAGAAGCCACCAACTGGTACGGCCGCAAAGATTGCAAACGATGCGCTTCATCGGCGGGGCGTAGGGAATAGGCTGGGAGCATAGGTGCGGCAAATAAGACCAGAACGCCGAAAAGAAGACAGACTGCACCGAATCGTAATTCATAGTCTCCTTACGTACAGCCTCAAATATAGCAATTCCTGTTCAGCTTATGTGGGGATAATCGCCTCTAAATGTCTCTTTGTTTTTCAGCAAAATGCGCCTACCCACTGCGCATGGCCATGCGCCCATCATAGCCGTGGCGTGGCGCTGCCCGTATGCTAGAGCAGGACTATTACAGCTTGGCCTTACGTTCCTGCACTATGTTTGAGCAAGTAGACTGGCACGCAGTGTTCGTGCCCAATACCCCCCTCCTCGAAATTGTGGTGCGGGGCACGCTGATTTACCTGGGGCTATTTTTATTGCTGCGCGTGGTGCTGAAGCGGGAATCTGGAACGCTAGGCATCACCGATATGCTGTTTGTAGTGATGATTGCCGACGCTGCCCAGAACGGTATGGCCGGCGAGTATCGCTCCGTCACAGAAGGCATTCTGCTGGTGGGAGTTATCATCTTCTGGAGCTACTTCCTGAACTGGCTGGGCTTTCATTACCCCTTCTTTCAGCGGCTTATTAAGCCCGCCAAGCTCTTACTCATCCGAAACGGCCAGCTGCAGAAGGGTAATATGCGCAAGGAGCTGATTACCCGCAGCGAGCTGATGAGCGAGGTCCGAACCAATGGCCTGACAGACGTATCCGGCATCAAAGAAGCCTATATGGAGCCCTCGGGGCGCATCAGCATCATTCGATTTGAGGAAGAGCAACAGCCTCCCACGGAGGAACCGCCCATCTAACTACCTGCCTACCCTGGCACCAGCTGCATACTGGCCGAGTTGATGCAGAAGCGTAGCCCACCGGGCGCCGGCCCATCGGAAAATACATGGCCCAGGTGGCCCTGACACACATTGCAGCGCACTTCTACGCGTTGCATGTGGTGGCTGTGGTCGAAACGGTACCACAAGGCATTTTTGCGGGCGGGCTGCGTGAAGCTGGGCCACCCAGAAATAGCGTGGTACTTGGTAGCCGAACTGAACAACCAACTGCTACAACCGGCGCACACATACTGGCCAGGCTCGTAGGCGCGGCAGTAGGCATTGCGGTAGGGTGGCTCGGTGGCTTGCTCCCGCAGCACCTTGTACCGCTCGGGCGGAAGCTGCCGCGCCCACTCCGTCTCTGCCTGCTCCACCCGATAGGGCGGCTCGGGGTTGCCGTACCGCGCAAAAATGAGGACATCGAGCCAGCGCAACCCAACCGAGTGTTCGGGCGGCTTATTTGTCAAAAAACAGGCTGTATATAATCCACACCAGTGCCAGTATAACCATTGTGTACCAGCCCCATTTGCTGTAGTTATCGGGGTCTTGCGGGGCACCGCCAGTGCGGGGTCTGAGTTTTAAGCCGGGAAGGTTCATGAGACTGGAGGAATGAACGGAACGTAGTCACTTGCTATGCTTCATACGTAGGCGCCCCGGCAGATAGTTCGATTGGCTGCCACCAGCCCTTTTTCTACCCCAACAGCATCTACATAAACCACATGGCCGCCGCGGGGTAGGCCACGGTCACTTCGGCGCCCGGCGCAAACCCGGCCGTGGTGGTTTTGGCTGTCAGGCGGGCGCCGGTCAGCGCCACTTCCGTTTCGTAGTAGCTCCCGAAGAAGCGCACAGCCTGCACGGTAGCAGTAGGCCCACTGGCAGCAGGACTTTCTAGCTGCACCTGCTCGGGGCGCACCAGCAGCCGCTTGCCGGCAGGTAGGCGCCGGCCGGCAGCTTTGGTGAGGGCGCGGGCAGCGGGGCCGGTCAGCAAGTGGTAGTCGCCAAACAGGGCGGCAGTATACTCGTCGGCGGGTTGCTGATAGACTTGCGCGGGTGGCCCCTGCTGCACCAGCCGCCCCGCGTGCAGCACCAGCAGCTCGTCGGCCCAGGAGAGCGTATCCAGCGGGTCGTGCGAGATAAGGGTGCAGGTGATGCCCAACTGCTCGCCCAGGTCGCGCACCACATCTTTCAGCAGCTGCTTGTGCACGCGGTCGAGGTTGGAGTAGGGCTCATCGAGCAGCAGCAGGCGCGGGGCGGCCAGGAGCAGGCGGGCCAGGGCAATGCGCTGCCGCTCGCCGCCGGAGAGGTGGTCGGTGCGCCGCTGCATCAGGTGGTTGATGCGGCAGACCTCGTACAAATCGGCCGCTGTGCTGCCGGGCAGCTTGTTGGCATAGCGCAACACCTGCTCTACCCGCAAAAACTGCGGCAGCTCAAACTGCTGCGAGAGGTAGGCAATGCCCGGCTGACCCGGAATCAGTCGCTCCACGGGACCCCGCACCCTGTTGTCTTCAAACCAAACGGTGCCCGCGCTAGGCTGCACCAACCCGGCAATGGTTTGCAGCAGCGTGCTTTTGCCGGAACCCGTTTCGCCGGCCACTGCCAGCTTCTGGAAGCGTTGTTGTGTGAAGCTGATGTCTTGCAACGCGAGGTTGCCCTTTTCCTCCAGCCGGATGCCCGACACGGTCAGTAAGCTCATTACAACAGATTCGGGATTAGGGTACGAGGGGGTAAGACATAACATCTGGTGTCTCGTTGTTGAACACTTGGCACTGTCTGATCACAAAACCTCAGCAACGACAAGACACCAGATCGTGTGTCTCTACCAATGCCAGGCAGCCGCTGGATGCTTTTCAACCCGAAGTACGCCCTAATATTTCAGAGTTGGGCGGGGTAGACGCAGCGCTGGGGCAGAAGCAGTGTTTATATATTACGTACCCGTTTGACTTCCGTGCCGTTACGCGCCTACCTCGTCATTGGCCTTACGTAGTATCTTCCGCCTCTTCTTATCCTCTCTTCTCTCACACCACGCATGAAAGCCCTACCCCTGCTCACCCTGATTTTCAGCCTTTTTACCACTTCTCTTTTTGCCCAGCAAAATCCGGATTGGGCCAACCTGAAACGCTATGCGCCCGCCAACCAGCAGCTGAGTGCACCCAAGGCCAGCACGCCCCGCGTGGTGCTCATGGGCAACTCTATCACCGACGCCTGGCCCCGCGCCGACTCCGCTTTTTTTGCCGGCCGGCCCTACGAGTACGTCGGGCGCGGCATCAGCGGGCAAACCTCACCACAGATGCTGCTCCGCTTTCGACAGGATGTTCTGGATTTGCACCCGGCCGTGGTAGCCATCCTGTCGGGCACCAACGACGTGGCCGAAAACACGGGGCCTTACGACCAGCAGGCAACCATGAACAATATTATGTCGATGGCAGAGCTGGCACGGGCCAACGGCGTGAAGGTGATTCTGTGCTCGGTGCTGCCCGCCTCCGAGTTTTCGTGGCGCAAAGGCCTGACGCCCGGCCCCAAAATCGTGGCCCTCAACCAGCGCATTAAAGCCTACGCCCAACAGCACAACTTCGAGTACCTCGATTACCACACGGCCCTCGCCGATGAGCGCCAGGGGCTGCCCGCCAAATACGCCAACGACGGCGTGCACCCTACCCTGGCTGGCTACCGCGTGATGGAACCCCTGCTCAACCAGGCAGTAGCCAAAGCCCTAAAGCAAAAGAGCAAGTAGCAGTTGTTCAAAACGTCATGCTTCGACAAGCGGACGCCAGATGGAGCATGACGTTCTTTTGCTTTTCGCCTATTCAGATAAACCCTAAACGCCTACCTGCAACTCAGCCAATATCTGCGCTATCTCCGCGAGCAATGGCCGGGCCGCGACTTCCGGCTGCACGCACCGTTGTTGCAGGGTAGTGAGTGTTTCCACCGTTGCCGAAGTCTCGGCCGTAGCTTCGCAGTGCGCCAGCAATTCTTCCAGCAGGCAGCCGAACGCCCGCGCCTCCAGCTGCTGCAACGCCCGCGCTGCGGGTGCCTCAGCGTCGAAGAAGCACGCCGCGCCGAAGTCGCCCAGCAGGCAGTCGCCGGCGCTGGTGTTCAGGATATTGTGCGCGTATAGGTCGCCGTGCAGAACCCCTTGGGCGTGCAGATGGGCCGCAGCCGAAGCAATGCCGTGGGCCAGGCGCAACGCGGCGGGTAGGCTGAACGTGGTGCCGGGCGCATATACGTCGCGGGTGCAGGAAGCCAGGCTGGGCGGTCCGGCCAGGTTGCCGAAAGCCGGGTCAATCAGCTCCAGCACCAGTCCCTCGGCGCCGGTAGGGTGGTGGCTGATGTTGCCCTCCACGGCAATCAGGTTGGGGTGCAGGCCCGCGCTGATGCAGGCCGACATTTCGCTGTGCGGCAGCCCGTCGCTGGTGACGGCTCCCTTAAACAGCTTCACGGCCACCGGCTGCGGCGCGCTGACGTTCTCCTGCTGCCACTCGCCGCGGTAGATAACGCCCGACGCGCCCTCGCCCAGCTGCTGCCGGATCGTGAGGGCCTCCCAGCGGATGCTGCGGATGGGATGCCGGGCTACCACGCGGGCTTCTATTTCATCGCAGAAGGGGTTGCCGGCGTAGGCCAGCCAGCTCAGCCGGGGCAGCGCAAGCAACCATGCCGGTAGGGCCGCAAAGCGGTTGGCCGCAATGCGCAGCAGCTCCAGGTTGGTGCAGGCAGCCATCGTTTCGGGCAGCGCGGTGAGCTGGTTGCCGGCCAGCATCAGCTTTTGCAGGTGATGGCAGCTACCCAGCTCCGGCGGCACTTCCTGCAATTGATTATCAGTAAGAATCAGCCAACGCAGCTTAGGCGGTAGGGCAGCGGCGGGCAGCGTCCGGATCTGGTTGGCCTTGAAGCCCACCATGCTCAGGTGCGGCAGTTGGCCCAGCACCTCGGGCACGGCCGTAAACTGATTGTCGGAGCAGAAGAGTACGCGCAGCTTGTGCAGCCTACCCAAATCATCGGGTAGGAACGACAGGGCGTTGCCTGATAGGTTGAGGATTTCCAGCGAATCAGCCAGGGTGAAGATTTCGCGGGGAAACTCGGTGAGGCCGCAGGAAAGGTCGAGGCGCTGGATGCCGGCAAGTTGCCCGGTGCGGAGTTGGTCGAGGGTGTGCATGGGTAGAAACAGCTACGTAGGCAGCTGCTCAATCTCTATAATAGATGGTTCAATAGCTTGCTGATGCCTTAATTGCGTAGCAATGCCTTCTTGCATCAGCCTATCCCTAGAGGCAAGCAACAGCGCATAACCAGGGTGCATCTTTTCGCAAATACTAGCAGTAAAAAAGGCGCTGTACTGTTGGCTTAGGTTTTCAATCATCGGCTTCGCCCCTACCCTACCAGCTGGTCAAACAACCGGTTCAGCGTTGCGCTGGGGTCGGTGCAGAGGCCGGGGTGCACGGCGGAGGTTTGCACGATGGTGCTGCGCATGGCCGTGAGCCAGCGAAAGCGCGAGGCCACCGCCAGCTGCCCAATGGGGCCGCCCGCTCGCCGCCCGGCACAAATACGCTCAAAGGCCCGCAGCCGCTCGTGCAGGTCGGCCAGGTCCAGGGGAGCGTTGGCGAAAGCGAGCAGGCGGGCTTCGGGCACGGCAAAGCGCACTTGCAGAAATCCCTGCGACGCGCAGTACAGGATAACGCCCACGTTCAGAAACTCTTCGCGCTCTACGCGGGGCACCACGCGCAGCACGGCGTACTCAAATAAGTGCTTGTCGGGCATGGTTGGCTTCCTGCACAAAGGTTTCGGATGCGGCCAGACGGGTAGTCAGGAACCGGACGTAGTTTTCGCGCTGCTCGGCGGGCGGGGCGGTGGTAGAGGCATCGGCCAGGAGCCACTCCTCGGGCACCAGCTCCACGATTTGGCGGATGCGCTCCGGCTTGAGCAGGGCGCGGTACTCGGCATCTACGGCCGCTAGCTCGCTGGCCTGGGGTAGCAGCACGTGGTCTTTCACCTGCGCAAAGGTGCGCTGGCGGCCAGGCTGGGCCCAGTCGGGGCCGGTGTGGTGCACGTAGAGGGCAGCGCCGTGGTCAATGAGCCACAGCTCCTGGTGCCACATCAGCATGTTGGTGTTGCGGGCGGTGCGGTCCACATTCAGCGTGAGAGCATCGAGCCACACGATTTGCGAGGCTAGGTGCGGCGCTACCTGATTCACCAGGGGGTCGAAGGTGACGGCGCCGGACAGGTAGTGCAGGCCCAGGTTCTGGCCCGTGCTGAAGCGCAGCAGGTCCTGAATTTCCTCGTCGGGCTCGGTGCGGCCAAAGGATTCGTCGAGCTGGCAAAACACCAGCTCCGGCACGCGCAGGCCCAACGCCCGCGCCAGCTCGCCCACTAGCAACTCGGCAATCAGCGCCTTCAGGCCCTGCCCCGCGCCCCTAAACTTGAGCACGTACAGAAATCCGTCGTCGGCCTCTACCAGCGCGGGTAGGGAGCCACCCTCGCGCAGTGGCGTCACGTAGCGCGTCACCTCCACGGTGCGCAGTTCGGCTTGACTTTCCATCATACGGTGCATAGTTCGGAATTTATCGGGCAATGATAAGGAGCACCGGACTTTTTACTATTCCTACCCAGTCATGCGGAGCGCAGCATGATGCCCTTTTCATTTACCGTCCACACACATTCCTAGCCCGAATCAGGTAGTAGTCGACCCAGAAACGGCTGTTGTCGATTGTGGTTTCGAAGGCGGAGAAACCGTAGCACATTCGCTTATCGAGCTTATCCGGCAACAATCTACTCCTCAAACATACCCACTATGGAACGCAAGCACTTTCTGAAGAGCCTGTTGGTAGGCGTCGCTTCTACCCCCGCTGTGCTGGCGGCGTGCAGCAACGAGTCGGATGCCGTAACGCCCACTACTACGGGCAGCACAGGCACCAGCTCTAGCACGTGCACCGTGGCACCTACCGAAACGGAAGGCCCATTTCCGACCAAAGTACCCGCGTCCTACGTGCGCAGCGACATCACAGACGGCCGCTCGGGCTATAAGCTGACGGCCAACATCACCATTACCAACAGCAGCAGCAACTGCGCCGCACTGGCCGGGACACTGGTAGACATCTGGCACTGCGACGCCGAGGGCAACTACTCGGAGTACGGCGGCACGGGAATGCAGAGCACCAATTACCAATCGGTGCACTTCCTGCGCGGGCGTCAGACCACCGATGCCAATGGCCTGGTGACGTTTACTACCATTTTCCCCGGCTGGTACTCGGGCCGCGCCACCCACATACACGTGCACGTGTACTCAGCCAGCGGCACGTCGCTGAAGGTGACGCAGATTGCCTTCCCCGAAGGCACCGGCACAGCCCTCGTCGCCGTGAATGGCTATAAGAAAGGCATGACCGGCTACACCTTCAACAAAAGCGACAACGTGTTCAGCGACGACACCAACGGCGTGGAAATAGCCACCGTCACGGGCAACATTACCGATGGCTTCCAGCTGACTATTTCGCTGGGCGTACCAGTATAAAGACTTGATTAAGAACTTGTTTTAGTTAGCATGAACTGTGTTAAAAGTCAAGGTTTGAGGGCAAGTTTTGACGAAAAATCGGCTTGGTAGGGCACGCCCGATTTAATGATGGCGAAGGCCTGCTTGAGCAGTTTGTTGCAGACGGCAATC
>Ga0210040_10002981_pt1 | contig 23317 bp, 6 predicted proteins | sample CryGeyCG12114_NA_FD_185462 | JGI IMG/M metagenome (GOLD analysis project Ga0210040, IMG submission 185462) | Groundwater microbial communities from aquifer - Crystal Geyser CG19_WC_8/21/14_NA (SPAdes) (version 2) | ecosystem: Environmental > Aquatic > Deep subsurface > Groundwater | place: USA...
AACAATATATATTGAGAATAAATAGTTTTATTATTAGAAAATCTACGTCACAATAAAAACTTGTTATTCACGAAATTCACGATTGAAGTTCATTTGTAATCATGTAACGACTGACATTCTAATGTGCTAAGCAAATGCGATGGTTCACAAAAAAAGGGATGAAGTGATCACATTTCCAAGACGAAAAAATCGATTGCTCTTTTTCTCAGTCACTCACTCTTCTGCTTGTTATTGTTGTTCTTCATTTGGTCTCCGTAAAAGAGGGTTTTACTGACTCGTCCTTTAGTTATAAACTTTTCAAGTCATTTAAAATAATTGCTTTATCGATTTTATGTTTCATCTTACAAAAATACATGTCCTCGGAGCGTCAAACAATACCAGAGCCTCTTTTATTTCATTCCATTGGATTCTAGTCTTCTGATGCTTTATGCCTTAAAGTAATATTTGCATAGACAACAAGTATTTTTAATTACTACTCCAGTTCTAAAATTTCAATTTTCATTTTGATACACCGAAATCATGCATGCATATTAATATTAATTGTATACATTTAATTATCAAATGCGTCAAAATGCTTAGGATTAAACTATTATCTTGAAAGGATTCCATGTCTCATCATAATGGACAACAGGATTTCCATTGTGCTGTCGCATTGCGATGTCAAAATGTCCCCTGTTATGGCATCTAACTAATGTTTTCACTCTGTTATTCTTGGTTTCAGATTCTAAGCCTGGTCGTTACAACTGTCACGTACTTCATGCCATTTGGATGTGCACAAAGAAACTTGATCAAGTTACAGTGAGTGAGTGAGTGAGAGAATCAAATCACACAGTGCAGAGAGAAAGTGAAACAGTAACATATTGAGTGACAAATGGGTGACAACTGCTGCAAACCGTGAAGGACTGCCTGAAAACAGTATCTGCGTTTTGGTTTTTGCGTAAAAGATTTTTGTGTCCCCAACAATCCTGAACCAAAACCAAGGTCACTTGATCTTGCATCAACATTTTGCAATGTTATATTGCGATGTGAATGCCACTGATTCATGAGAAATCACTGTGATACTACATTGAAGAACTAAATTTGCAGTGATTACTTGGGCAAGAAACTTTATCACAATATAAATCAAAAGTTGACAAATTGGAAACAAGATGATAAAATAGTGTGTTGTGTCATGCAATGACTATATTCTATAGTTGTACTATGCTTACCAGCAGTTCTGGTAATCAGCAAGCTATTATTCTGGATTTGGATTTCTCAGGAGACAGGATGAAAAAGTGGACATAAGAATTCCAAAGTTTTTAAAAATGGGACACGGAAGGATAAAGAATGACTGTGGAGGGCTGTTGTTCCTGATAACTCTCAGTATCATTGGATTGCTGGTGTCTGCGGAAATCACTTGTCCACCATATCAAGAGATTCCAGACTGCTCCTGTTTTGTTCTCGATGATCAACTGCATGTGCAGTGCTCTGGAAGTGACATTGGTGCTCTTCAAAAATCCCTTCAAGTTCTTAACGGACCTGTCAAAAGTTTCAGTGTTTATGACCTCGACAGTCGAGCTACAGTTTTACCTAATGGAGTCACAGACAATGTCACCTCCCCTGTTTTCCATCTCCAGGTAATGTTTGCGTTGCGTTGTTGAAACTTTTCTTACTTAATAGGGGAGTTTGGAAGCTGAGAATTTTTTGTTAAGCGTTGGTTTTGCTTTTTGGGTCAACTTTAGCTGTGCGCTTTGTTTGTATGCATGCTAAAGCATCTTTTACAGGCACGAAATATCCGGAATTTACTATAAAAGTTTGATTTTTTTTAAACAGATAGGTTTTACCATACTCCATTTGTTTCGGATGGAATTTTTTATTTATAAAATGGCAAGAATTATCCTATTGAAAATCTAACTAAAGTGGACTAAACTTTGTCGTGTGCTAGAACTTGTGACGACGTAATGGGGATTGTATACTACAACAGACTCCAACTTTTGTGTCATTGTGTCTAATAGGTACATGGTGGGATTTTAAAATAAATGTTTACCGTTTGAGGAGATTTGAAGAAGCAATTGTTTCAAGTTGTTAACAAACGAGAGGGGAATAACTGGGTTAGTTTTAGTGTTATAGCAGTTTTTGTAACATGCTATGGGACCATGTGTGTATTTCGTTGAGAGTGTGTGAAAAGTAGGCCATAAGCATAATATTGCTGTTTGATCATAATCCAGGGAGATAGCACTTTTCTAGTCACATTGAGCTTAAGTTCTCAAGACAGTTCCCTTGAATGTAAAAAATATTTCACTTTTATCGTAGCAGCTAATCTTTTGAATGTCAGCGCTGTTAATAGTTTTTGGCTCATATGAGAACTCAATATTGACTACTGTTATTGTGTGTGGTGATTTAAATGCTAGAATAAGAAGATAATAGAAATATTTGAGATGAAACAGAACTTCTAAAGTGTTTTCAGGATTTAGAAAAAGTCATATGTTTGGACATTAATAATCTGCGTAAATGTCTTGCAAACTGTGCATTTATGTTTCCTTAAAAATCATTGTATTTAGCTAACTAGATCCTGAATTTTTACTGTATGCAGAATTGTGCGTTTATTACGCAAGATTTACCTGAAATCTAAGTAAAGGAACTTTTGACTGTTCTAACTAACTATGTTACTTAACTTTCACTCCATATACTAGTGAACTAATGTGAAACAATGCAATTTATTTCTTTACTTGGGATGCTTTTGTGTTGCAATTGGATTAGATTGAAGCCTACTCTCACTGTCACATAAATTCTCTCTGTCTCCATTTTGTTTCATTTGTTTACATCCATTACTTTGGTTAATGGGGGAATTCTCTATGCGATCAGAGTATAAATAAGCTCATTACTAACTGGCAAATAAATAGAAGAGTGCTGTATTACAGACAACATTCTCATTTATGCAATCTTAAAATCTCTTGTATTACTGTCATCTTTTAAAGTCGTAAAAATTGTCAACGTATATGTGTCTTAATGCATGTCAAAGCTGTATAACGTTGGCTGTAAACATTCTCAAACGCAATAAGTTCTATTTTGTGGACCCTATTTCACTCACTTTGTAATTAAAACTGAAATCTTAATTCAGTAAGTTCAGTGAAGTCAACTACGTTAATTCTAGTGACTCTCTTTTCTCAAACTAATCAGAGCTCTTTCTTTATTGTTAACCAAAATCTCACGTTGCCTCAATAAACTTAGCTGGCACTTTCTTGATGCACCACTTTCATTCGTATTGTAACCGTGATAAAATTCTAGAAGGTATTTAAGCACTTGTAATATCAAAAGTTTAGCTGCTTGTATTTTCCATCATGGTTTGTAATACGGAGAGAGAAAATGGTCCATGCAAGGTTATGAGAAATTTGAGCCACAAAGGGCCAAATATTGTACCTTAATAGGCAATAAAAGTTGAAATCCATTTACCGGTTATGTTCGTTGCTACAGAAAATTATTAGCACAGTAATTTGTGCACGGAAAGGCTCAAAATGAGGCCATTATAGTAACGTGTTCATTAGGTCACTTAAGAATGGGAATTTATAGCTATATTTCAGTGTTCTGTAAAAGCTTAGAAACTCATAAATCATTGCAGTTGTCGTCTAAAGAAGTCATTGAACGAGTCAATTGAATTTTATGGGTGAATTATTTTTAAAATTATTGGAATTTTTTACTATTAGAATTGGTCTGCACATTTTAGCATGCATGTTCAGTTTTCTGTACCCCAAATCTTCAAGCTGTTTAAGTACTTAAGTCAAAGCCAAAATGTATGCATATAGTACACGAATGTGAATTTAATGAAATTGCTTTTGAGGTACGACAAAGGTGGTTGACTTATTTGGTATGTTACTGTTTGTTTCAGATTTCTCATTCCTTGCTGGAAGATCTTGCGGAAAAAAGTTTAAAAGGACTGGCAAAAAGTCTGGAAAGTCTAGCAATCGTCTCGGCTCGTTTGAAGTTTATCCCTAGAACGACCTTGTCAACAATGAAACGATTGAAGACACTGGATTTGGAAGGAAATCTTATTGACGAATTAGGACCTTATAGCTTTCACAATATCTTACTTCAGAAGGTAACCTTATATCATTACTTATTTATCTGTAAGCCTTTGATCTCACATTGTGGGCTTTATACCGTTTTCTTTCATTCTATAATAGGATTTTCTATCATCACTCACTGATGCTCATTTAATTTCATAGAAAGATAGTATTTTTTCAACAGTGTGCAACCGTATGGATTTTGGGTTTTTGGTTAATGCAAGCTGTTTTTTGAAGTGATGGAATCTGATGTGATATGAAAATAAATTTTTTGTATGGCGACATACAGCTATGTTGCGATTACAAAGTACAATAGTTTAGCTATTTCAATGAATGACATGTGGCTTCAATTTCTAACTGTTGATTTTGGATCATCTGAAATTGTGTAAGACAGATTTCTGTGTGCAGATGTGCAAATTAGGAAGAGTTAATGGAAATCACTGATAACGTCTAATTGGAAATATACAGCTCATTTGCTTTGCACATACAGTTTACATCACTTTTTTTTGCTGTATAGAATTCGGCATTGTGTTTAGAAAATACAAAATTATATAGTTTGAATTTTGTTAGACATTTAGCATCTACTTAATTTGGAGTACAATCTAAAACTATAATCAGCTTAACACAGAAATGCCAAGTTGTTTGCTTTAGGTAATGAAATCACATTATTTTAATCTTCTCAAAAAACAAGCTTACACGAAGGAGAAGGAAATACATTCTATTGGATTTTCTCTAACGTGTTCCTGGAAAATACAAAAGTTAATTTACACTCTCGATTTGTTAACTTAAGTTCATCAAACCTTGCCAAAATTTAATTGAAAGCGAAGCTAAAATTTTTGGTAGTTGCTCCAATTAACACATTTTTAGTGTTAATTATCCAAAGCTGGCAGGCCAGGGCACTGTTTTCCACTACTGCACAGTTAATTATCTTCACTATTAGCATCGTATACTTAATTTGCATGAAATACTCATTTCAACTTCTCCGTCTCCTATTCTATTCCAGTTTTGTTTTTTATTTATTAACACTATTCAATTATACATGTCAACTTGACTCGGTGTAATTGACTCCATTATTTTCTCTAACGAAACTTTTAGTTAGTTTATTTCCCAATGTATATGTTAAATTGTTTTCCCTTGTTTTCAGGTGAGCCTGAAAGGAAATCGTATAGAAAACGTGTCAGAGCATGCATTCTGGGGACTGGAGGAAACCCTAATGGAGCTCGATGTTTCCGAAAACAAACTGAAAATGTTCCCATACATCCCATTGCGTCGATTGCGACTCATCTCATCCCTAAATCTTGCATGGAACGAAATCTCAGACCTTTCCGAACTTACATTAGCTGCTGCCGCATCTGAATACATAGAAACGGCAAATAGTATCAGTGGTAGTGTTGGAGGATACTTATCCCCAGCTTCTGTGATAGGTCCGGCGGCCCACTTGGAGTGGCCAATGTTACGCTACCTAAATCTAAACTCTAACTATCTTCGAAAACTAAAGAAGGACACTTTTCGTTCCATGGGTGCCCTTCGTACTCTGTCTATTCACCTGAACTCAATAGAACGTGTGGACGAGGACGCATTCAGTTCCCTCACAATGCTTGAATCCATTGACTTAAGTCACAACAAAATCACAATGCTGCCTAGTGGCACTTTCCGTCAGAATACACGACTCGTCTCCATAGATTTGAGTAACAACCACGTGCATCTCATTGGCCACGGCTTATTCAACAATTTAACAGAGCTTCGTGAACTCTACTTGAATGGGAACAATGTTTTGCAGCTCACATCCCATACTTTTTTCGGCTCCCCCCGTCTCTCTGTAATCTACTTGCAGGGAAATGCTCTCAAGTTTATCGACTCTAGTGCACTCTCTCCATTGAAAAACTTGTCTCAAATCCGACTCAGTGATAATTTCCTAACAGTGCTTCCCCAAGACTTATTCCTCAAGAATGAAAATCTCGTGAGTATCAGTTTGGATGGGAATTCCATAACCCAGGTGGTCCCTGGGCTGTTTTACAGCTGCAGAAAAGGACTGAGGGAACTAAGGCTGCAAAATAATGCCATCTCTTCCATCCAACTGGGAGTACTGGATGGACTCCATGTGTTGGAAGAAGTCCACTTAGAAAATAATATGCTTGCACAAATTCGGGGATTGAATACTTTGAAAATGTTGAGGCATGTGAGTCTCTCCCGAAATAATTTGATACGGCTAACTCATGAAATGATCCCGAGTACAGAGTTACCAAGCTTGTCGCTGGGTCACAATTCAATTCGGAGTGTGGAAGATGGGACATTTGCAAATCAGAGTAGTTTGTCCATATTATTCTTGGGGAATAATGAGCTAACTCGCCTGACCCGAAAAATGTTTACTGGACTCAGAAGTTTGACCAGATTATATCTTCAACACAATAACATTTCGTGGATTCATGGAGATTGCTTTCGTACGCAGACTAAAGCCGTTCAGTACATTGATTTGAGCTATAATAGTTTGAAAATCATTTACCGCACCGTATTTTCAGCCCTGGCTTTTATTGAAGAGATCAACTTGTCTCACAATCTTATCAGTAGTATTGAGGAGGCGAGTTTTGTAAATCTCAGGAGCTTACGAATCCTTGACTTGTCCCATAACTACCTAGTGTCGGTGGACTACGGGTCAGTTTTTCAATTTAGTGGACTCCATATACTGAAATTGGGATCCAATCGACTACTTGATTTCAACATTGAGCACCGCACTCCTGCTGTAACAGGGATTGGGCCAGCGAATGGGAATATTTTGCTCACGGAATTGGATTTGAGCGAAAACCAACTGAGAGCTCAAACATTGCAAGGCATGGAAATGCCTCGATTGGAAGTTCTTCAGTTGTCTGGTAACAATTTAACAGATCTGGATGAAAATTGTTTTGCAGGATTTCCAGCACTAGCATTTTTATCTGCTCAGAATGCTCATATTACTTCGTTGCCCCCAACTGTGTTCCAAAAAAATGAGCCACTCACTGTAGTTCGATTGAGCGAAAACTTTCTCACTTACCTACCCGACGCGATTTTTGGGAGTCGACTTCGAGAGCTTCACTTGCGACATAATCGGCTGTTATCATTTCCATATAAGGCTTTGAGCAATGCCTCGAATCTAGAAATCTTGACATTGTCAGGCAACAGAATCAACTCACTTTATATGAATCGTCTGGCTTTTCTAAAACTGAAACAGTTTGACATGAATGACAACAATTTAACTGAATTGGTTGGTTGGTCCCTTACACAATCAATGCCACTGCTTCAAGTAGTAGATTTTGGTGAGAATAATTTATCTCATATAAGTGACGAGTTGGTTCAGAACATGTCTCTGAATCAAATTAATTTCGGTGGGAATGGGCTCAGAAAGATTCCATTTGCGTTCTCCGATCAGTTTGTGAGTAGTTCTTTTGTGCTGAACATGAGTGGGAATCCACTGATAAGTTTTTACACGGAGAATCATCCACAGAGAAATATCTCCGTGATGGATTTGTACCTGAGTGACACACCGGTCACTTACCTTATGGACGGGGAGTTCAAAATTTATCCCAAACTAAGACGACTTGTGATCAAAAGGAGTCCTATGCGGAGCATACCACCCAAAACATTCTCAATTCTGGACCATTTGAACTTATTGGATTTGAGTGAGAACGATATTGATGATGTGCAACTCGACTCCTTCATGGGATTAGTGCAGCTGAAATCTCTGAACCTTTCACACAATCGAATCAAGAGCTTGACTTCCTTTCATCCTCATCTGGCTGGTTTGCAGGTTCGTAGCAACATTTCTCTTTCATCCTCATGTGTGTATGTATTTAGTATTTTGAATTAAATACCTACAAACGTAGAAACAAAATCATGCAAAAAAATGCTTTAGGCGTGTGGGAAATAGCAAGTACAGTGCTCATTGTGTGGCTAAAACAAGAAAAATGGCATGTACTGAAAGCCAAAAGTTGGGTTTGCAATGTTATTGTTGTTTCTATAAATACTCGTTGTTGTTTGAGGTACCAGATTTTTTTATACAAAAATTTACGGTATGCAATCCAACGGAAATTAGTATACCAAAGTTGTGGATAATGCTTTTCCTTTCCTGCATTGTATTACATTGTACAAACAACAGAAACTATGTGAGTCAAGTTAAGTATCTTTCTATCGACAACTGTCACAGTAGTACACAACTGTATACAACTCTAGTTAGTATGGTTTCCAGGCAAGTAATCCATTTAGTAGATTTCTGTCAGAACAGAGTACTGTAACTGTTGAATTTTCTCCCAAGGGAAATGGAAAATTTTAGTGTATAACTTGTGCAAACCAAGAGTATAACTTTGTTAGCATTGCTGAAAACAAGAAAAATTAAAATAAATCATTGAAATATATCGTCAATCTAGAAAACATTTGCAAAAATAATTTAACTCAAGGTTAGGAAATTTAGTTAGACTAGGAGTTATAAAATAAGCATAAATTAAGTCAATAACTTTTCATTTCAAGTACCGCAAATAACAGCGTGTACGTGTAAACAATTCCTTTTCATAAACAAGTTAAAGCTTTCCCCCACAGTTTGTTAGTTAGTTTGTTACTAACTACATGTGCATAAGTTTTGATTAAAAGCTGTACTCCGTAATCCGCATTGTACACACAACTTTGCTACTGGCTTAGGACGATAATCATTATTATCATTATTATTGTACTCGTGAGTCGTTTCTACGTAGTAATATTTGAAACACTTCTCTCTGCAATCCCAAGATATTCAAGTAGGCAGCTAACAAATGCACCCACTCAGACAGATTCTCCAGCATAGTACATAACATAGAAGGATTGCATTCTCCAGTTAACTATATTTCCACCTCACAGCCAATCCAAATAATAGATTGTTTACACAAACACACATTCGAACAAAAGTTTGACATAGTTCCAGAACTGAAAACTATACTTGTGTACTGATTCCGGAATTTAGGGAATAAATCCTGGAATCAAACTTGTATTACATCTGCATATTCGCGTACACTCCAACCACTAAGTAAATGAAGCTTGCACACATTGGCGAATAATAGTTTAATTGCTCAAAAGGGTTAAAATGTTGTTCAACTAGAAACATTTTTCATCCACCATAACCAAGCTAACAATTTTAGCCAGTCAAAATCTAAACTAACTAACCCACCAATGCTGCCGGCAACCCATAAGTTTTACTTTGCTTTCCAATCACATTTCTTTTCTTGTTTGTACTCATTGGATCGTAAAAATTCATTAGGTGTTCTCCCTGTTTGAGAGGGAGTTTAGTTAGTTGTTAGTTGCCAACATCTCCTTCATCATATTCTGTTGTATTCATTGTACTATGTACATATATTTGCTTTGCGTGCTTGAGTATGCACTGCAAGTCATAAAGGATGGTTAATGAAGTGATATATATCATCATTGATCATGATACAAAGGCTCCCACTCTATCTATGTGTGTGTGATTAACTAACTAAAAGTGACTACGGTATAGAGATAGAAAGTAGTAAGTAATGTTAGGTCTACTGCTCGATGCATACTGCTATGCATGCGGTACATGATGGCTCATGTCCTGAACTCTTTTTTGGGATCAACGTATGCAAATATAGAGCACAACAGGCGATGAATAGAAATGAGTTGGGGAGAGAAAGAATGCTTTCACCTTGTGCAAAAACAAGGACTGCTCGAATGAATGCGCAGGGAAATAAAAAGACGACTTTGGAGCCTCATGCAATGTATTTTAAGAAGAAGACGACGAGAAATGGTCCAGTATGGAGCAAGAAGCTTCAGTTAGCTGACTGGTGTATGAGAAATGAATTTGATTACGTCAATGCAGTGAGCCAAGGAATATATGAAAGCGGGGATTTAAGGATTTTACTGGGTTATTGTAGTATGAATAAAGTAGATGTATGCACTAAGCTGGAGTGAGAATCAGCAGGAGCTTTTGTTGAAATTTGCTAAAATTAGAATTTTGAGGCGTGAAAGTTTAGATATTATGAAACTTAGAAAGTGACATGTAAAAATGTTAGTGTGAGGATTGCCACAAAAAATCCTAGCTTTGTTTTGACGTTTTTTTGCTGCCTTCAAATTCGCAAATTACGGGGGACACTGCAATACGAGTATACTATAGTTGACACGAAATGCTACACATGTATAGATCTTCCAAATATATGGATTGCTGAATGTATACGTGTATCACAACTGTGACTGACTGAACACTTTACGAATATACTGCATACTGACACAGATGCATGTATTGTGTTCGTATGTGTGGAGAAGAATAGCTAAAAGATGGAGGAAATCTCATCTGCAAAAAATGTGTGCACAGAATATGGCTTTCACTTTAGCTAAGGGTGAAAAAATGGTCCCACAATTCAACTTTATATAAGATTTACTCGTATGTTGTTCCCATTCAGCTACTTTACTTAGTTTTCTGCGAGTAGTAAACTACATGGAACATTTTTCTTCATAGTTGTACGCAATATAGCTGACTTGTTTATTTTGGTTGGTTGGTGACACTTTATAGAGCAAGTTCTTCTAGTCTTGAGGCTGAGTTATTCAAACTTTTGTTTTCAAGTACGTAAAATTAGTCTTTTTGAACCCAATGTTTACGTTTGCCATAGTTAGTTAGATGGAAGAAATATGTATAGCTAGTAAATGGATACGTTTTGATAAGATTAAGTTTGAATTGTGAAAGCATTGCAGTGAGCTATGAATAGTGACTAAAAGTAGTAGTGGAAGTTGTATTGAGGAAACTAAACTTGTGTTTTCCTGTGTACAATGTTGGAAATAAAGTGGAAGAAGGATGGTGATGTCCTTTCACCAAAGACATATACATGTCTCCTCCTTTCTTCTCATTTTAGCAATTCGTACATTTCATGCAGAAGCCCATTTTTCTTTTTTTTTATAAGCAATCATGTACAAATGCCATAGGTCAGACTGTAGTACAATGTGTCTAATTTGGACTGATTGGATGAAATATTGAGGGCGGGCTAAGCGATTTTGCAGATTTGAAATGAATTCAAGGCTGCTTAACTAACGTATATTTTAGTTTGTTAATGACCATGATAGTAGCTGTGCTTATTTCTGAAACAAATTTGTTATCATAGCCTGAAAACTGTTGCGACCGTTCATAGAGAAAAAGGCACATACTTTCACTTTTCACCATGTGCGGCTAAATTTATGGTACATTTTGTGTGCTTTTTTCCGTATTGTTTATGGACTTGAATACGATTTTAGGATTCAGTCTACAGTACGGGAGTGATATAAAAAAGCTATATGGATATATAAGTTTAGTAGCACCAGCACTGTATTCGATAGTCTTCTTTTTGTTTTCAAACAGTCAATAATTTCGAAAAATATTCGATTTTGGCCCACTTTATCGTTCGCAATAGTGAGGATAACTAGTGTGTGCAATTTAAGAGAAATAATATGAAGTATGACACATTTATCTTCAGAAATTCGTAAATTTAGTGCTTTCTACAGTATAAAATTTGATTTTGCCTACCAATCTTTTGTGTATTGTTAAAATTTTATGTTAAAAGAAGTTAGAGCCATTCATCCTTATCTGTTAATAGTTTTTTTGCATACATGGAATTTATAATAACTAAATTTGCATATAAATGGGCATCATTTCGTGTTAATAATCCATTGCATTATTCCTACAGAAAACTGGAAAAATCTTTTTGAACGAGGCATATATTTAAATTATTTCTCATTGACTCTGTTTTATCTGTGCATGAAAGCACTGCTTTGGTGAGCTAAAGTTTTAAAACTATAATTGACTTCGTTATTCCACGTATTAAAAAAATGTGTACGTATGTACCTTAGTTTGTTTTGCTAACTCCAATTCTAATTCAAGTCACAAAAATTTTGTCAAATACAACTGCCTAACTACTAACTAACTCTATTTGAACAGGTTGTTACGAACCAATCACTCCCAAGAGGTGCCAAATAGATGATTTACAGTGGTTGTTAGCTGTACTTTTTATGATTTTCTAGTGGCCCAACTCTCATAACAGGGCGAGGGAAATTACCAGAGTGGAGGCCAATCTGACCTGAAATCTTCATGAACCAAACTGAAATTCATGTGCACTCATAATAAGTGAGGCAGTAGAGCCAGAGTAAAGTAGTAGCCCATAGAGGCAAAAAGTTTAAAACAAACTCCGCAGGCAGTACAATTCTCCTCCATGATGGTGTATTACGTAAATTATGCGTAAATAATTTATTGCTCCTTCCACTCTTATGCATGGCTCAATTTTTAACGGAGTTCACTGACTACTCTTCTTTTTTCCTCTCCCGTATTCACAGCGTGACTCGCTAAACTGCTTTGCCATTTTTACCATAAGACGATTTATCTATATGAATACGTGTGTAAGGTATGTGTGCGCACAATAATTTTGTGCTTGAATCGCTCATCCTCCCATTTTTCAATTTTTTAAGCACTTTCACTCGTGTCAACGCATGTTCTCTAGTAAATAACGGGCTTAATTTTTGTCTTCACTATTGGTATCAGGTCTATTAAGTAGTTTTCTAGGATTGAAAAAAATCGATACAAAATTTAGGCCTCTTGGCATACTTTACAGTTTTCTTAAAGTTTAGCAAATCAAAAAGTGAAAGATTCATGAGACTGAGATTTACGGCTTTTAAAAGCTTTATTTTACGAAATTTATGGAAATCTTATTATTCAGTGTGTGAAACAGTAACCTAATTTTTGAAGGACTAGTCTGCCGCAGATTTTTTAAGTAGAGGATGTATTTCAGAGCTAATTCGCTCAACGACCCGCATGAAGACAGTGAAAGCGAGTTGTGCTTTGCCTGTAGATAAATTTAAAGAGACAAATTGAGAAGACAGCAACAGCCCTGAGAGACATGCAGATAAATCTTGATTGAATATTTGCCCGAGATACAATTTCAGAGTAGTAAAAACTTTATTTCTTGAGAAAGCAATATCCCTTGAAAACTAATTCTTTACATTTTATTTTTATTTTTTGGGTCTCGGTGACATTTTAATTGCATTGGGAGCTTTGATATTATTTTTAAGTGTTAATAAAAGTATGTAACCCGGATTGTCATGATATATTTTAAATTCAACGCAGTGTTAGTTTCACATTGAAAAATATATGCCTAAAGTCTTCAATTGATTGCGTATCGATAAATATATTAATCATTTCTACAAAATTGATAAAACAGAGATAGTAGATTGCGCAAGAATTACTAAATTATTTTATGTGCTACGACCATGAGATATTTTAAAAGCAAGTTTCCAACTCTAAAATACCACTGCTAGTGCTTTTTACGATCTGTTAGTCATTTCTTATAATTATTTTGAATTTTTTTAGTGGTAATAACTGCTATAAACGTATTATATTCCATCTAAGAGAAGGAATATAAATATTTCTACTGGAAATCTGATCTTCTTTTACAGTATTTATCAAAGAGCTTTTGAGTCAATTTTATTTCCAAGAAAAAGCTCCCAATTAATTCGATACTCTTCTTGTGGATAACAAAACCAACAAAATGGTAATGAAAGAAGACATAAAAATTGCTCTTTTACTTATTTTCTAAGTTTTTAATTGCAACTCCAATTATGGAATAAAGGTATTTTTTAATTTTTTTAAAATTATGGATACTTAAGTTAGAAACCGGAGTAGCCACAAAATGGTCTCGTAACATTTCATGCTTAAAAAATTTCAGTACTGAAACTTTTTTCTTGTTGTCATTTGAAGTAGTCAACCAGTTCAGATGAAGAGGGAGTCTGAGAATTCAACTAGAATTTATTGTCTTTTTCATGATTACTCAAGGATTCAGTTCTACGAAATCCGGCATTACTTTTTTCAAGTTAGCTCAACAAACTCTACCTAATCTGCCTTCATGTCAAGGGTCATGCATGATTGATTTAAAACTAATAGAAACTGCACATGGTAACTTTTAAGGAATGCACATGTCGTCAACTCATTTCCTGCCCTTAATGAGAGAACGAACTTTGGCAAAAGATATTTTAATTTCCAATCTCGGTAGGATTTAACTTTACATTAACTACAGAAGCTGATAAGAATGCATACACACTTGAAAAGAATTTCTGTTCATTTCAAACAGGATTAAGAAATTCTTATGAGATCGTAATGAGGAAAACTTCTACCGGAATTTCATCAGTTCACGAACTAACTATGAGTAACTAACTAAGTTGCAACATTTGGAAGTTGTAAACTTGCTATTTTCCTGAAATACATAGTAGTATAATAGTAGTAGTAAATAATAACATAGCATGTTTATTGGCATCATCACTTTTGATCATTAAAACGAACCAAATTAACTAACACAACCCTTCCTTATGTATTACAGGATTTGGACCTCTCGAGCAATCAAATCTCTCGGCTGATGCCAGAAGTGTTTTTGAATTTAGTCTCTCTGGTTTCCCTTCGACTGAGAGACAACATTTTGAGCACATTACCTTTCGATTTGTTCAGTCCGTTGGCTCGCCTCAGCGTTCTAGATCTCAGCCATAATTACATTGAGAGCATTCACACCACTGTGCTCCGTCAGTTGGAAACTAGGATCTCAACACTGCGGCTTCAAGGTACGACTATTCGAATACTCAACACTTTAGTTAGTTACATATCTTTGTGTACTAGGCATAGATTGCATTTTCAAAAGCGCTTACATAGGTTAGATCCTGCTCTTGTTACGATTACAGCGCTTGAACTATTTTAATCATGACCTCCACTAAATAATATTCCATAATCTGACGATAATTTGCTTTCTAGAGGCAAAACTTGCAAAAAAATAGTAGTAAATAGCAGTGGATGTTTGATCCAACTGCAAACTGAGTTTTATCTTTTGAGCTTTTCACATTAACCTTCGTACTGAAAAAATTGAACCGATTTGGTGAAACAGTACCTATTGGGATAAGTTATTTATGACTTTAATGTGGAAAAGTAATCTAGAAATCTAGAGGAACTCTAGTTCGTTAGTTTGTACTTTATTGCATAATATAAGTGCCATAAAATGGAAGAAAATGCACTATATTGAGCAGGATCAGTGTATTGCTTCATACACGTAGTTAGTAGTCTTTAGAATGTATCACTAGCTGAGGGAAGAATTTGTAAGAAACGTGTAGAAAATTCCTTTTCGAAAGAAAAGAAAAGGAGAGAGCAAGAGAGAATTAATGAAAAGGGCTGTGTGCGTGCATGTATGTGTGTAGTGTGTGTAATAGAAGAAAGCTGCTTTTCATTAGTGCTGAGGATCGGAAACATTATTATGGCAAGTCAGACGGGGATTGCTCTTCTTGTGGTTGGTGCAAAACACAAAGAGTGAAATAAAACCCCATGGGGTTAATTTACCTGCTACGTGAGCTTTTTATAGGTCAACTAAAGTTTGATTGGAGGATTAAAAGTTACAAGGGGATTCATGTTCCCAATCAATTGGTTCATGCCAGTTGGTGCACATTTTAATTTATACGACTGCGTGAGGCAAATTCAGTACGATTTTTTGGGATATTTTACTTTATTTTGGAGGCAATGATTGTTCAGCATATCTGCCTTAGAGCAATTTTTGAAACGCTTTTCTAGAAAGACAGTTTTCATATTTCGGGTTGGGTATTGGTTTTGGGGCTAGAACAAAACTCACAAATTTCAATTCTACGGTCCATACTGCTATTGGGTTTTGTTAGCTCTTTTGGTCCATAGTGTTGTTATATGTTCGTATTAATGGGCCGAAATGAAGAGAGATGTTATTACTGGAACCCAAGTCCAGACTATTTTCCTTCATGAATTGCATACATGTGTCTATGTGTATGACTCGGAGCAGAAAAACAGTGAAAAGTTATTATCATAGTTAGTTGGGCAACTAGCTACTATATTCTTGAGTTAGACGGATATTTTGGGTCTGCATCGTTTTAAATTGGTTTTCACGAAAACTTGGTTTTGGTTTTGAGGGAACCCTTATAAGTTAATTGTTATGCTCAAGTTTCAACCTTTGGGAAACAATATACAGAGAAGTGTATGTCTAAATATCACATGTAAGAATGCAAAGGTGTAATTTGCTTAGTTAGTATTGGAACGAATTAAAGCATTTGTCGTCAATGAACAAGGATTTTATATTTTTGTACTGGTTGTAGCATAAAAGATAGTTTAAACTATTTAGACACCAATTTATTAAAATAATCTTGCATCTGTGGTACTTGAATCCTCGATTTTGATTTCCAATCCAATCTTATCTGATTTTCTATTCCATACGTTTTGATGAGCACCACATATTTTCAGCGAAACGATTCCCTCAAGAATGAGTAAAAGTGTGAATGTTCATTAAAGGAGAAAATTCGATTGACGCTCCTGAATGTATGGCGTACCAATGCCATTAGGATTTGAAGGAAACCATTTTCTTTAGTTAAGTAGCCGCTTCTTTTCATCCTGTGATCATCAAGTTTTCCATCCTGTGCCAAATTACACTCCATTGGTCTCGTTGGAAATATAATTTTACTTTCAAGGCTCAAATGCACCGTAAATATTATTCCCGAGTATTTATGTAAATCCCGTAACCTTTCGCTTTATCATTTTTCTTGACAAAACTATCTCTACTTGCAGATACTTTTTACGTTTTTACATTGCAGTCCACTTGCAGTTTTGAAACTTTAAAATTCATTATTTTACACGTTGTGATGCAATTTTCAGTACATTTTATATTGACATAATATAAATTTGGCGGGCAGAAATTCTTAATTCACGGTTACTCACATCACACAAGTTTTGTCTACGAGTTCAAGTTAGCAAGTTGGCAGCCGTTTGAAACGATTTTTTTCCACCCGGTGATAATTAGCTTCGTTCTTGCAGCCGTATCTTCGTTTGAACTTGCTTTTCACTTGATCCTAAGTTACATACTACACATGATGATGATCATGATGTGAACATAAGCATGCTTCGTTCGACAGACACATTGCAAAAAGTGTCATGTACCAAAAGACGAAAAAGAAGGTGACGCCTTATGACTACAGAGCGGAAAAATACCTACATGATGAGAGGTGGCTAACGAACAAAGAGCTAGTATAGACACTTTGTGAAAATGAAAGAAAAAATTACCATGATGAAATCATGTAGTTTGGCAAATAATAAGGGCTTCTCGGTAAAAGAAATGTAACAGTGCAACGTTCCTTTGAAAGATAAACCTGCTACTTTTTTTGCTTATACTGTACAAACTACCTCACTCAGATAATTAGATTACGTACTGTAGTCATAGGCAAATTGTTTCATTTGGTTTTCCCTATTAAGTCTTTGAACGAGGAAGATGAATTTTTGTATGCATTTGTTTTAGGTCTCTACTAGGTTTCTTGGTCTCAAGATTTTCAGCATTCGATATGGTTTCCAAAAAAACACATTTTTTCGATCATTATTAGTGACTGCGAATGTAAGTAGTTCCGTGACGTTCCACTAGCCTATGAGCACGAAATCATAATGCAAGGTTTAGTTAGCACCATAAGGTTGGCAGGTGCGACTGATGAGTATTGATTGAAGAAAGATTCTGTCATCCAAGCATTGTGCTAACGAACATGAACGAGTGAAAAATTCTTGTCTGGAAGTCAGGTGCAGTAGTTAGTCAGTACGTTGGACTGATTAAAATACGTTTCTGTGTGAATTCAGTCGTGTGATGTGAATTGTACAAAAGAAGTAGTTGGTTATGATTTTACCTACCGCTAAGAAGAAAGTCCGTGAAAATTTAATTGTACATATCATTGTAATGCTGAATGAGACTAAAAGTAGATATAAAAGTAAAAGTTGAGAGTTAGTTAGCAGTTAGGTGAACTTTAGAATTTGTGTGCATAAATTTTTCCGCCTTTTTGATAAAGAAAACACTCTATTTGAACAATTAACTGGAATTCCCTAGATAAGCCAACTAACTAACAAAGAAGTAACTCTTCACATTTCTTTTGCTCTAACTCTTCACCTCACAACAGGATTTAGCGGAGCTCAAAGTTTGTAATACCACGTAATAATCCTTGGGATTCTTTCTGCTCTCATGGTGTCTAAATCCCATGTATGTTATATGCTGTTATTTATCGCCTTGCCTCTTTTTTCTCCACTCTGGCATCTCTCCTGGGTTCACGCAGTTTACACTAGATCCAAAGCCTTGGTTGGAAGGGAGAACTCATCGGATGAGAAATAACTCTTCCCAGACTCCTATCATATCCAAAGTAACTCATCTTTCCAGTCAAAGGAGCCACCTATATGTCGTATTTTCACGATCAATCTATCTCTCCAGTAATGCCCCTTATACATCATCGGGATTTACTTTGTGCTCATTTTATCAATGTTCTACTGGCTACCTTGTGCATGCTAAAATATTCATGGGGTTGCAAAATCTAACTTTAAAGGCTTCATAAATGTACATGTCTTGTCAGTTGGGTTGCAAAATTGCGTGCTTCGTTAGATCGGTCTTTTATAGGTAGATAGGTTAGATAAGGTAGGTACATAGTTATTTTTTATGGTATTTTGGTTTTGAATCCATATTTTTGAGCTTTTGTCAGAAACTTACTGGAAGTAATAGCATTTTTTATACACAAAAAAGTTAAACATACAAAAGCTCTGTCTGTATAGCACTAGATTCATTCAGTTCTCACGCTGTATAGAATACAGGTTGTCAATGCTCTCTTTTGGGAATGAAGCACTGCTGCTCCTCTGTTGTGTTACAAAATGTTGGTATTCTCACAAATCTATGAAAAAAGAGAAAGTAGGCACATATCGATGGGAAAGTGGCCAGAAGAACTGGAAGAATCAGTTCAATAAAAGTACATTTACGTCAAATGCAAGGGGAAGTTGGCAGAAAGAGGGCACGCGGGGACAGGTGTAGTTTAGCGAGTTGTCCTTTGTGAGAATTTTTGAAATATGGATGTTTTGTAGCATGTAGTTTTGTTTTAATGTAAAAAAAAGTCGTACAAATTATTTCTAATGACTGGTACCGCTGTAGTCTTACCATGGATATGCAATATCATATAAAATACCATAATAAAATGATGCTTTTGGCTTGGTTTAAGTTAGATTTTATCTTCATCTGTTCAGAGTATTTTTTATTTGGCGGAATTTTCTCCAAAATATTACGGGGCTAAAAGTAGTACTGTTCGACACTGAAAGGATTTTGTCTGGTGAGAGCGATAATAATACACAAGGTAATAGTACTTTTCTCACAGGATATATAAATGGTAAGAAAAATCCATGTAGACCCACTTTTTGCATCGTGTATGGGTCGATGCCAATGTCGTCTACTTGTTCTTTTCTTGGGATTCACGACATTGACAAATATACGAGAAAAGATAAGATCTTCTCCGGGATTCTGTTATTATGTATTGGCTCACAGAGCTTATTCCATAATTTTTAGCTAACTTTGCACTATGGCTTTAGCTATTACCAGTTCTCACTGCGAAAATTCTATTCCAAATTCTATAGTTAGTTGGTATAGCTTAAAAATTCGCACTACATTATCCCTATATCAGCAAGAAATTTTAAAATATTCTGCCACAAATTGAAATTTTCTCCTACATTGGCTTTTATTGTTCCCATTATTATAAAAATTTGCATCACATTAATCTTTACATTACGGTAATCGGTTTCACCTCATCACACAAATTCTATACTAGCTTCATATGTACATGCATTAGACTTTTAGACTAGTTGACGCTCTTGTAAGTAGCGAACCATGTCCCTTGACAAATAATAATAGATTCACATTCATTGGCCTAACTAACTAACTAATCTCTTGTCACTAGCTCAGCCTCTCATTCTATGATTAATGTTCACAATAATTCCTATTCATGTTGTGTGTGTGTGTGAGCGAGCACTCTGGGAACTGGCAACATGTTAGCTATTGCTCAGGCAAAAAAAAAACTTTCTTATGATTTTCTAAATCTATCATAAGGTCGAGTTTTTTTTTCATTTTTGCGCATCTACTATGTATTTACGCATATAACCAGGTAGGAACAATGAGCAGGCTCAAAATGTTTCTGTCAGCTGGGACTCGTCATGCTCATATTATGCAGTTGACACGTGACATAGTCTGATGATGAAATCATATGGCTTTGAGTTGACAGCAGTTGTCTCGTGACTGAAGTATTGACTTATGTGTCAGTCAGTTAGTTGGCTAGTCAATGATTTCTAACTTGGATTTTTCATTTTTCGAAGCTAAGTTTGAGGGTGAATGCACTTGGAACTCCGTGAAGTTTGGATTTTTAATGTTAGTAAAAATTTTTGGGAACAAAAAAGTGTGCAATTGTATTTAGATTCGTAATGTCGTGATTAAGCAGCTTATTATTTCAGAGTTGAGAGATTATTTCTAGTAGATTAGTTAGTACTAATGGGAGGGAGGCTGGTTTGGTTGGTGGATTTTGTAAAAAAAATAGAACAGATCTATTGGCACATTCATGTAAGCACATAAATAAGTTTGACAGATGGATTAGTTTCGCAATGAATGTGATGACTGACGAATGACATATGAAAATATGAATTTGGAATGTATATACTTTTTCAAGAAAGGGAATTAAAGGCTTTTAGCGGCATGATAAAAGACGGACGCTTTTTTGTCTTATTTTTAGAATCCCGTCCACTTACTATTGACAAATGTGGCTGACATATTAACATGTCACCTTTATTTTAGATGCATGACAAAATATTTGATTGAGTTTAAGAACTGTATATATTAAAATCTGTGAAAATGTATGGCTATCAAATGACTACTCCGGAGGCCTTTAAACCTACTGTGTTCTGTTGTTATTGTTAAGTGGCGGTTTTTGGACAGCCAGACAAGAATAGTGTTTATCATCTAAAATTTTGCATTGCAAAGCTGAAAATGAGCAAAGTTCAAATTTCCCATTGTATAACACACGGCATGTGTTTTCGACGTTGTCACGCTAAAAGTTGGCCAACAATAAGTTATACTATTCGGTTTAATCAGACACGTAAAGTTCATGTCACCGTCATTAGTGTAGATTAAATGTCTATCACCTTCAAGCCAGCATTATGAGAATATGGAGGGAATATCTTTTCACCTGTCTTTGTATCATTATTACGAGCACTGTATGTTGCTAATGTTTGCGAGATTCACTTTTGTATTCACAATACGACTACCGACAAAAATGTATAGAAAAGTACACATTGTTAAAGTTCACAAACGATGCACTGACTGTTTGTAAGTAAATTGAAATCCCCCTTGTTTTGTTTTTCTTTGTACGCGTGTGTGTGACATCAGAGTGAATTTGATTTTGACCTGTCTATTATTATCAAGGTTTGTACCATGTTCAGGGAAATGTTCCGCCCTGCCATTGAATTTCTTGTACAAAGATCAATTTAGTTAGTTTTGGCTTTCTTTTCTCTCCTAACTTGATTCAATAAGCTTGGGATCCAGCCCTCTCTACAAAAACAAGCCAATTTAAAGTTGTCGTTTTGTGCCGTGTTTTTTGGGAGAAGATTCTACTGGTTTTATTTTCGACAGACTACGCAAATAATATGACAATATGAGGTGCGTGAGTGCGTATAGAGACTTATGGGAGACACAGCTCTGTCTTCTGTGATAACAAAGTTTGTTTTCTTAGGAAAGATGCTGTAATAAATTCACTATTATTACGTACGTATGGAAAATCTGGAGGTTAGGTTACTATAAATGGACGACAAGATGTGTTATGTTCGAAAAATTATAAAAAAAACTGTTGAACTTTAAAAAATCTTTTGACATTTGTAATTATTTCTGTATCGAAACAAACATGATAATGGCATATCCATCGGTTATTCAACTGCTTAGGTATATGCCGATCGAAAATGTTCTTAATGAATAATTTTTAAACGGTGTCTAAGTCACTTATTGGTTATAATATTATTTAATAAAATTATTGATTTCTTTAAACCAACTAGTTGGATCGATGAAACAAAAAAATTTAAAGCAGAGCTGATTTCACAATAACGAAAATTCTAACTATGCTATATGAACTTAAACTTATCCTATATTTGATCGAACTGGGACTGGAAAAAGCTGTGCTCGTATCCTGAAAAAAAATTGGGTGAATCAGTTGGTTTCGATTGTAGTGAGTGCTTCTATTTTGACTGTGTACCTCATCTTTTTTAAGTGGCATTGGGATCTCTGTGTCTTCATTTTGGAGAAAGCTATAAAACGGAGAGCGTCTTTTGGGCTCCAAAGTAAATAACAGTAGGGCTCACATAAATAGATAGCAAGATTGCTTTTATGTCACATCACTCAAAATAGATAGGACTGGAGACCATACGTGTGGTCATAAAATTTTGTCTCTCTCTCAAAGACCACTTATCGAGTCCCTACCCCTTCCTCATCACTATTTCAGATCGTTCTGTCTTTCTTATTTACTTGGAAAGCATCGAACTCAAATTTGTGGAAAATGTATATAAAAATCTCTGCAGAATCCGAAAACTCTAAAAAAATGGGTTTATTTACCTACAGCTCTCACTCACTGTTTATCCTCATATAAAAATTGGCTTGTTTGTTATTTTAAAAGAAAAACATAACTCGTGCTCCATTTAATAAGTCTGGTAGTAAAGTTTTAAGTGCCATCACTCTGAGCAAATGACAATTTGCGGTTCATTTTACGGTTTTTACCACCCTCATGATTAACTACTACAGTTGACTTATATGATCCCAATCTTTGGTCCCCTTGTATCATTAACAGGATGAGATTGCTTTTTCATTTTCATGTGGGAACTAATAATAATTAAAGTCTGCTGTTTAACTATCCTATTTTCCGGTACTCTTTTATTTTATTGTGTTACCTGGAAATCTTGAGGGATTTTCACAAGTCTGTTTGTTTTTCTATCTCCAACTATATAAGCCACTTATTTACTTTCCTGCTTGTAAGCTTGTCTAATAGCTTTTTGTCGAAACAAGCAATAATAAGAATCCTTGTCAAACATGACTATAGTCTGTTTTCTAAATATGATGATAATGTTGTGGAGAAAAAGCCCATTAGACAAATGACTTTATTTTGTAAATATATTTTGTTGTCGTTTTTACAGAAAATCCTCTTAGCTGTGACTGTGACAGTAAGGAGTTCTGGGAATGGATGCAATCCCATCCCAAATTGTTCTTAATGTCATCAACAGGCTCATCATTGTCTCCTCATGATGGCTCACCTGACTCACTTCATGGGAAGTTGATTTGTGACAAGCCTGTCGCCCTCCGTGGCAAAGTCATGACTGACTCTGATCTTCCGTCATTTTGCACTTCCCCTGCCATCTTAAAATTAGCTATTCAAGTAAGTTGATCCTTTTTCAGCAT
>Ga0210040_10002982_pt1 | contig 23316 bp, 23 predicted proteins | sample CryGeyCG12114_NA_FD_185462 | JGI IMG/M metagenome (GOLD analysis project Ga0210040, IMG submission 185462) | Groundwater microbial communities from aquifer - Crystal Geyser CG19_WC_8/21/14_NA (SPAdes) (version 2) | ecosystem: Environmental > Aquatic > Deep subsurface > Groundwater | place: USA...
CGCCACCGCCTCGGCGAGGTCGGCCCGCCAGAACGCGCGCGGCTTGTCGTTGGCCGAGGTGTCCATCATCCCGGAGTCCCGATACCGGCCTGCACCGCCGAGGAAGCGCCAGTCGGTCACGCCGAGGGCCGCCATCGCGGCGGCGAGCTCGCCGATCCGGTACCCGCCGAGCTGGTCGGCCTGGTCGGCGGCGAGCTGGGCGAGCTCGGGCACCAGCACCTCGCCCTCCTCCCCCAGCGTGCAGGTGAGCAGGGTGACCGCGGCGCCCTCCGCGACGTAGCGGGCCATGGTGGCGCCGTTGTTGATCGTCTCGTCGTCCGGATGGGCGTGCACGAACAGCACCCGTCGCTCAGCGGTCACACGGCGATCCTCCCGGATCGCACGGCGGCCACGTCCCGTACCCCCGGGAGAACGCGCCCGCCGCTCCGCCCGGAGGGCAGTCGGTCGGAGGCGCGGGGTCCGGAGGACCCCCGCCGAGGGCCGACCCAGCGGCAGTCGGCCGCCGTCGCGGGCCCGCAGGGTCCCGATGGCGACCGACCCAACGGCTCAGCACGGCCGGGCAGGGCACCTGGCCGCGGTGCGGCCCGGAGGGTCGCGCAAACAGCAGAGCGGGGGCCGGCTGACGCCGACCCCCGCTCCGGGTGTGCTGTGCTGCTGGGTGCTACCAGGTCACTCGGTGAAGCCGATGTCCTGGTACTGCACGTCGGCGAACCCGAAGGCGCCGAAGTTGGCGAGCTTCGCGTTGGCGGCGATGAGGTCCGGACGCTGGTACAGGGTCAGCGAGTGGACCTCCTCCCAGATGGCGGCGTCGATCTCGTTGCCGAGCTCACGGGCCTTCTCCTGGTCCAGCTCCTGAGAGGCCTGCTGGAAGAGGTCGTCGATCTCCTGGGTGCCGATCCGCGCGTAGTTCTGCTGGACGTCACCGTCGATCGGCTGCCCGTAGATGCTGGTGTTCGGGCTGATCGGGAACGCCGTGCCGAGCCACGAGAAGACGGTCATGTCGAAGTCGCCGGGCGTGATGTAGGACTCGAAGAAGTCATCGACCGGGACCGTCTGGATCTCCACCGCAGCACCGACCTGAGCCAGCATGTTCTGCACCAGCTCGGCCTCCTTCTGGCTGGCCGCCACACCGGAGGGGATGACGAACCGGATGTTCAGCTCCTGGCCGTCCTTGGCCCGGGTGGCGTCCCCGGACCGGGTCCAGCCGGCCTCGTCGAGCTGCGCGTTGGCCGCCTCCACGTCGAAGGTGCCGACGTCACCGGAGTTGTCCTGGTAGCCCTCCTGGTTGGCCATGAAGATGTGGTTGTCCAGCTTCTGGGCCTTGCCGCCCAGCGGGCCGAGCAGCGCGTCGGCGATGGTCTGCCGGTCGATCGCCTTGGCCAGCGCCTGACGCACGTTCTGGTCCGAGAGCACCGGCGAGGTGCCGTTGATCGTGATGTGCCGGAAGTTGGGCCCACCGGCCCGGCGCAGCTCGACACCCTCGAGCTGGGTGGCCCGGGCGTAGGCGTCGGCGTCGGAGCCGATGTCGACGAAGTCGATCTCACCGTTGGCCAGCGCGTCGATCGAGGCGTCGGGGTCCATCACCCGGTAGATGATGTTGTCCAGGATCGGCTTGTCGCCCCACCAGTCGGGGTCCGGCGTCAGGGTGATCGTCTGGGCGCTGGTGTCGATGTTGTCCAGCATGAACGGGCCGGCGGTCAGCAGCGGGGCGTCGATCCACCCGGTGTTGAAGACCTCGGGGTCGGTGTTGGTCGACGCCGGGTAGAGCGGCGTGAACAGCGCCTGCCAGTCGGCGTAGACGTTGGTGAACGTCACGACGGCTTGGCGCTCGTCGGTGCCCTGCTCCACCGTGGCGATCTGCTCGTAGCCGGTGGTGGAGGAGACGTTGTAGGCGTCGTCCGTGCCGTTGAGCGCGTGCCACTGGGCCGTCAGGTCGCCGGCGGTGATCGGGGTCCCGTCGGACCAGACCGCATCGGGGTTGATCGTGTAGGTGATGACCTGAGGGTCCTCGGAGGTCACCTCGATGCTGGTGAAGTAGTCCTCGTTCACCGTCAGGGACGCGTCGGCCGAGGCCTCGAACGCCTCCGGCATGAGCGCGCTGATGACGTTCTCGTTGTCGTCATCGGTGCCGTCGAGCTGGTTGTAGTTGAAGTTCGCCGGGAAGCCACCCAGCGCCCAGCGGAAGTCCCCGCCCTGGGTCAGCTGGTCGCGGTCCACCGGGTTGGTCTGGTTCTCGGTGGCCGACGCCGGCTCGGCGTTGCCGCCGCCGCCGCAGCCGGACACGACGAGCGCGACCGCGGCGACGCCCGCCACCGCGCTCAGAGGACGAAGTCGTCTCAAGGGTTTCACTCCGTAGTGGTTGGGATGGCCGATCCGCCGGTCAGCGAACGGTCCGTGACCTCAGGATGTACGCAGAGGTTATGCAGCATGGCTAAAGATCGGATCACGCCCGGGTAACGATCAGGGCGGCTGCGTCACACGCGGCTCAGGCGGGCACCACGTGTTCCTCGTGCGCCCAGTGGCACGCCGCCTCCAGGCCCGGCACGTGCTCCTCGAGCTTCGGGTCCACCTCGATGCACTTCTGCTGGCGCTGGGGGTCCAGCTCGACGAACAGCGGGCACCGGGTCCGGAAGCGACAGCCCGAGGGCAGGTTCGCCGGGTCGGGGAGGTCGCCACGGACCAGGATCCGCTGCCGGTCGCGCTCGGCCACCGGGTCCGGGATCGGCACCGCCGACAGCAGCGCCTGGGTGTAGGGGTGCGTGGGGCGGTCGAAGACGTCGTCGGACGCACCGACCTCGACCAGCCGGCCCAGGTACATGACCGCCACCCGGTCGGCGATGTGCCGGACCACCGACAGGTCGTGCGCGACGAACAGGTACGCCAGCCCGAGCCGGACCTTCAGCTCCTCCAGCAGGTTGAGCACGCCGGCCTGGATGGAGACGTCCAGCGCCGAGACCGGCTCGTCGAGCACGAGCAGCTTCGGTTCCAGGGCCAGCGCCCGGGCGATGCCGATGCGCTGCCGCTGACCGCCGGAGAAGTCCGCCGGGTACCGGTTGGCGTGCTCGGGGGCGAGCCCGACGAGCTCCAGCAGTTCGCTGACCCGCTTCTTCCGGGTCGGCTCCTCCACCCCGAAGGCACGCAGCGGCTCGTCGATGATGTCGCCCACCGGCAGCCGCGGGTCCAGCGACGCCATCGGGTCCTGGAACACGACCTGGATGTCGCGGCGTAGCTCCTTGCGCTGCTTGCGCCCGAGCCCGCCGACCTCCTTGCCGTGGACGGTGATCGTGCCCTCCGTCGGCGACTCCAGGCTGAGGATCTGCATGATCGTCGTCGTCTTGCCCGAGCCGGACTCGCCGACCAGGCCGAGCGCCTCGCCCTCGCGGATGTCGAAGGTGACGCCGTCGACGGCACTGACCGAGCCGATCTTGCGCCGCATCACCGCGCCCTTGGTGATGTCGAACCGCTTGGTGAGGTCACGGACCTCCAGCACGGTCGGGCGCTGCGTGCGCAGCCGGACCTGCCGGGCCACCGGGATCTCCGGGACCGGGAAGACCGGGCTGCCGTCGATGAGCCCGGCCTCGATCTCGTGCGCCCGGTGGCAGGCCGCGGTGGAGCCGCTGGAGGTCGGGATCAGCTCGGGCTCGATCTCCCGGCAGACCGGGAGGACGACGGGGCACCGGCTGCTGAACGGGCAGCCCGGCGGCAGCTGGCTGACGTTGGGCGGCGAGCCCTCGATGGGCGTGAGCGCCTGGCCGGGCCGGTCCAGCCGGGGCACCGAGCCGAGCAGGCCGATCGTGTAGGGCATCCGCGGGTCGGCGTAGACCGGACCGACGGCGCCGCGCTCCACGGCCTTGCCCGCGTACATGACCACGACCCGGTCGGCGATGCCCGCGACCACCCCGAGGTCGTGGGTGATCATCACGGTCGCGGCGTTGGTCAGCTGCCGGGCGGTCTCCAGCAGCTCCAGCACCTGGGCCTGGATGGTGACGTCCAGGGCCGTGGTCGGCTCGTCGGCGATCAGCACGTCCGGGTCGTTGGCGATGGACATGGCGATCATCACGCGCTGGCGCATGCCGCCGGAGAACTCGTGCGGGAACGCCTTGGCCCGCTGGGTCGCGTTGGGGATGCCCACGCTGTCCAGCAGCTCGACCGCCCGGGCGTTCGCCGGGCCGGCCGCCAGGCCCTGGTGGATCCGGATCGTCTCGGCGATCTGGTCGCCCACGGAGTAGACCGGCGTCAAGGCCGACAGCGGGTCCTGGAAGACCATGGCGATCTTGTTGCCGCGGATCTTGGCCAGCTGGGTGTCGGACCTGCCGAGCAGCTCCTCCCCCTGCAGCCGCACGCTGCCGGAGACCCGGGCGTTGCGCGGCAGCAGCCCCATGATGGCCAGCGAGGAGACCGACTTGCCCGAGCCGGACTCGCCGACGATGCCGAGCACCTCGCCCGGTGCCAGGTCGTAGCTCAGCCCCCGGACGGCGGGGACGTCGTTGCCCTCGCCCCCGGGGAAGACCACGGTGAGGTCGCGGACGGACAGCAGCGGGGCGTTCGGGTCCGCCGGACCGGTGCCGGCGGTGGCGGAGGAGGACGCAGTGCTCACTTGGTGCTCCCGGCGCGACTGGAGGAGGGGTCGAGGGCGTCACGCAGCGCATCGCCGATGACGCTGACCGCCAGGGTGGTGGCGACCAGGAGGCCACCGGAGAACATGAACAGCCACGGATAGGTGAAGGCGGACCGGGTCCCCTCGGCGATCAGGTTCCCGAGCGAGACGTCCGGTGACTGGATGCCGAAGCCGAAGTAGGACAACCCGGACTCGGCGATGATCGCGCTGGCCACGGCGATGGTGGCGTCGATGATCAGCAGCGAGGACATGTTCGGGATCAGGTGCCGGAAGATGATCCCGGCCGAGGAGACGCCGGAGAACTTCGCCGCCAGCACGAACTCGCGTTCCTTCAGGCTCAGCGTCATCCCGCGGATGATCCGGGCGGTGATCATCCAGGCGAAGACGGCGATGAGCAGCACCAGGACGATCCAGCCGGCGTCGCGGAACGCCGGGCTGATGATCGCCACGATCAGGAACGACGGGATGACCAGCAGCAGGTCGACCAGCCACATCAGGGTGCGGTCGACCCAGCCGCCGAAGTAGCCGGCGCAGGCGCCCACCACGGCGGCCAGGCCGGTGGAGATCAGCGCCACGAGCAGACCGATCAGCAGCGACTTCTGCAGGCCGCGCATCGTCCGGGAGAACACGTCCTGACCGATCTGGGTGGTGCCGAACCAGTGGTCACCCGAGGGCGGGGACAGGAAGGCCGTGTAGTCCTGGTCGCTGTAGGTCCAGCCCGTGATCATCTCGTAGAGCTTCGGTCCGAGGAACGCGGAGGCGAACAGCAGCGCCAGGATCACCAGGGCCACCATGGCGCCCTTGTTCCGGCGGAACCGCCGCAGAACCAGGCTCCCGCGGCCGCGGACGACGACCGCACTGGGCGGCTTCTGGCCGTCGTCGCCGGAGATGGCGGCGTCATCGGCGACGACGAGCGGGTCAGCAGGAAGAGAAGACATCGTTCCCCCTCGCCTCAGACCCGCACGCGCGGGTCGAGCACGGCGTAGATGACGTCGGACAGGAAGCCCGAGATCAGGATGAAGATCGCGGTGAAGAGGGTCACCGTGGCGACGACGTTGATGTCGTTGCTGGTGATCGAGTCGACGACCCACTCCCCCATGCCGTGCCAGCCGAAGATCTTCTCGGTGAACGTCGCGCCCACCGCCAGCGTGCCGAACGAGTAGGCCAGCAGCGTCGCCATCGGGATCAGCGCCGTCCGCAGTCCGTGCTTGTACAGCGCCTTGCGCCGGGTCAGCCCCTTGGCCTCCGCCGTCCGCAGGAAGTCGCTGTTCATCACGTCCAGCATCGCGTTGCGCTGGTACCGGGAGAAGAACGCGATCTGGCCCAGCGCGATCGACAGCGTGGGCAGGATCAGGTGCCCGATCTGGTCGGTCAGGTGGCCGAAGAAGCCGGCCTGCAGGCCGGGCGTCTCGTACCCGGTGTAGTACAGCAGCGTCGACCCGGCGGCCTGGTTGACCGACAGGGCGCCGTACTTGAGCAGCACCGCGGTGAAGAACACCGGGGTGGCGATGAAGAAGAACGCATAGCCGGTGATGAGCCGGTCGGTGGGCCGGTACTTCTTGATCGCGCTCACCACCCCGGCGAGCACCCCGAACACCGCGCCGAGGATCGAGCCGAGGACCAGCAGCCGCAGACTGACCAGCGCCCGGGAGCCCAGCTGGTCGTTGATGTCGGCGCCGCGCACCGTCTTGCCGAAGTCCCCGTGCAGGACGACACCGCCGATCCAGTCGGCGTACCGGCCCAGCAGCGGGTCCTTGTCGTTCACGCCGTAGGCGGTCAGCTGCTGGTCCACGACCGCGGCCGGCGGCGGGGGGTTGCGCCCCTCGTACGCCGATCGCGGGTTCAGCACCAGCGAGGCGACGAAGTAGGCCAACGTCGTGGCGACGATGACCAGCACCAGGTAGTTGGCCAGGCGCTTGAGCAGGAATCGACCCATCAGGTCCCTCGGTTCAGGCTGGGCAGAGCGGGTCGGGTGACAGGACCACCCGGCACCGCACGGTGGTGGGACTGACCCCCGCGGCGGACCCCTGCCACGGAGCCTGGGCCCTGGAGGGGGGACGCGTCGCGGTGCAGCGGGAGGTGCCGCGCCGGCCGGCCCCGGGGAGCGGCACGGCCGACAAGGTAGTCGCCGGACATGTGGACGCGATCACGACCCGGTTGCGGTCAGCGACCCTCGACGACCGCCGGGCGCGCCTCGGCGAAGTGGCAGGCGGCCGGATGGCCCTGCCCGCGGTCGACCAGCGCCGGCGGCTCCTCGGCGCAGATGTCCTGCGCCTTCCAGCACCGTGTCCGGAACCGGCACCCCGACGGCGGGTTGGCCGGGCTGGGCACGTCGCCGGAGAGCAGGATCCGGTCCCGCTGGCCGCGCAGCTTGGGCTCGTGCAGCGGCACCGAGGACAGCAGCGCCTGGGTGTAGGGGTGCGAGGGGGCGCCGTAGACCTCGGCGTCGGTGCCGGTCTCCACCACGCTGCCCAGGTACATCACCGCGACCCGGTCGGAGATGTGCCGGACCACCGACAGGTCGTGGGCGATGAACAGGTAGGACAGGCCGAAGTCGTCCTGCAGGTCCTCGAGCAGGTTGACCACCTGGGCCTGCACCGAGACGTCGAGGGCGGAGACCGGCTCGTCGCAGACGATGATCTCCGGCTGCAGCGCCAGGGCGCGGGCGATGCCGATGCGCTGCCGCTGCCCACCGGAGAACTGGTGGGGGTAGCGATTGACGTAGTCGGGGTTGAGGCCGACGCGCTCGAGCAGTTCCTGGGTGCGCTGCAGCCGGCCCTTGCGGGGTGCGATGTCGGCGTGCACCGACCAGCCCTCGGCCACGATGTCGCCCACGGTCATCCGGGGGTTCAGCGAGGCGTAGGGGTCCTGGAAGATGATCTGGACCTCGCGCCGGTAGCCCTTGAGGCCGCGCTTGGACAGCTTCGTGACGTCGCGGCCCTTGTAGACGATCGAGCCGTCGGTGGGCTTCTCCAGCGCCACGAGCAGCTTGGACACCGTCGACTTGCCACAGCCGGACTCGCCGACCAGGCCGACGGTCTCCCCGCGGCGGAGCGTCAGGTCCACCCCGTCGACCGCGCGGACGTGGCCGACGGTGCGCTTGAGGACGACGCCGCGGGTCAGCGGGAAGTGCTTCTTGAGGCCCTTGACCTCCAGCAGCGTCTCGCCGAGAGCGCCGCGGGTGGACGCGCCGCCCGCCGCGGCCTGGGATGCGGTGGACCCGGCGGACGCCGCCGGCTCCGCCGACGCGGCCGTGGCTCCGGTGCTCGGCTCAGACACCGAGGACCTCCTCGCTGTAGTGGCAGGCCGCCTCGCGGCCGGGGGCGACCAGCCGCAGCGGCGGGACGTCGGTGGCGCACTCGCGACCGGGGGCCGCCTCGGCACCGAGCCGGCGCCGGGCGCAGCGCGGGTGGAAGGGGCAGCCACTGGGGATGGCGGCCAGGTTCGGCGGCTGGCCCACGATGGGCCGCAGCCGCCCGCCCTTCGCCTCGATCTGTGGGATCGAGGCCATCAGGCCCTCGGTGTAGGGGTGGGCGGCGTCGGTGAAGACGTCGTCCACCGTGCCGCGCTCGACGATCTTCCCGGCGTACATGACCGCGACGTCGTCGGCGACCTCGTTGACCACACCGAGGTCGTGGGTGATCAGGATGAGCCCCATCCCGGTGTCCTGCTGCAGCTCCTTGAGCAGGTCCATCACCTGCGCCTGGACGGTGACGTCGAGGGCGGTGGTGGGCTCGTCCGCGATCAGGATCCGCGGGTCCAGGGCGATCGCCATGGCGATCATCACCCGCTGCCGCATGCCCCCGGAGAACTGGTGCGGGTAGTCGTTCACCCGCTGGGCCGCGGCCGGGATGCGGACCCGGTCCATCAGCTCGACGGCCTTCTGCTTCGCGTCCTTCTTCGAGGTGCCCCGGTGGGCGCGGAACATCTCCCCGATCTGGTAACCGACGCTGTAGACCGGGTTCAGCGAGGAGAGCGCGTCCTGGAAGATCATCGAGATGCCCGGGCCGCGGACCTTGCGCTGGTCCTCCTCGGCCATGGTGAGCAGGTCCTCGCCCTGGAACCGGATGCCGCCGCCGGTGATGACCGCGGGCGGGCTGTCCAGGATCCCCATGATCGCCTGCGCGGAGACCGACTTCCCGGAGCCGGACTCGCCCAGGATGGCCAGCGTCTGCCGCTCGGCGAGGGTGTAGCTGACTCCGTTGACGGCGTTGACCACCCCGGAGCGGGTGCGGAACTCGACGTGCAGGTCGTCGACCTCCAGCAGCAGCTCACCGGTGCGGGCACGGCCGCCGGAGGGGCCGACGGGGACGGTGGTGGTGCCGGTCATGCGCGCTGCCTCGGGTCCAGGGCGTCACGCAGGGCGTCGCCCAGCATCACGAAGGCCATCACGGTCAGGGTCAGGATGATGCTGGGGAAGAGCACCAGGTGCGGCGCGCTGCGGATGGAGTCCTGGCCGGCCTCGATCTGCAGGCCCCAGGAGATCGCCGGCCGCTGCAAGCCGACACCGAGGTAGGTCAGCGTCGCCTCGGCGGCGATCAGCACGCCGATGGTGATGGTCGTGTAGACCAGCACCGGCGCGACCGCGTTGGGCAGGATGTGCCGGAGCAGGATGCGCCGGTTCGACGCCCCCATCGCCCGGGCGGCGGCCACGTAGTCCGAACTCTTCACCGCGATGACCTGCGAGCGGACCAGCCGCATCGCCGTCATCCAGCCGAACAGCGCCAGTGCCAGCGCCACCGCTCCGGGCCCCCGGGTGTTGAGGATCGGGATGTCGGTGGACGGACCGACCCGCAGCAGCACGAGCGCGCCCAGGATGAGCGGCAGCGCGTAGAAGATGTCGGCCAGCCGGGACAGCACCCCGTCGACGACGCCGCCGTAGAAGCCGGCGATCGCGCCGACCAGGACGCCCAGCACCAGGATCACCACGACGGCGAAGATGCCGATGATCAGCGAGCTGCGCGCCCCGTAGACCACGTTGGACAGGTAGTCACAGCCCTGCGGGTCGTAGCCGAACCAGTGCCCGGACGACGGGGTGTCCTTGGCGAAGGCCAGGTCGCAGGCCCGCGGGTCGACGCCGCGGGCGAACAGCTGCGGGACGACGGCCATGAGGGCGAAGAAGACGAACAGCAGCGAGCCGAGCCAGAACAGCGGGTTGCGCTTGAGCGAGCCCCAGGCATCGCTCCACAGGCTGTTCTGCCGCGCGCTGGTGACGTCGACCGACGGGCTGGCCAGGCCGGTCGTCGTCCCGGCCTCCACCTCGTCCTTGCGCAGGTCGAGCTGCTGCTGGTCAGTCATAGCGGATCCTCGGGTCGAGGACGGCGTAGAGCACGTCGACGACCAGGTTGAAGAAGATGAAGAAGAACACCATCAGGGTGACGATGCCGACCACGACGGCGCCCTCCTGCGAGCGCACCGAGTCGAAGACCTCGCGGCCGATGCCCGGCAGGTTGAAGACCGTCTCGGTGATGATCGCACCGCCGAGCAGGCCGCCGATGTCCGCGCCGATGAAGGTGACCACCGGGATCAGGCTGTTGCGCAGGGTGTGCCGGACGATGACGTCCCGGCGGGGCAGGCCCTTGGCCCGCGCCGTCCGCACGTAGTCCGCGCTCATGTTCTCCGCGACGCTGGTCCGGGTCAGCCGGGCCACGTAGGCCAGCGAGCCCGACGCCAGCACCAGCCCGGGCAGCAGGTAGCTGTAGATCCCGTCGCGCGTGCCGGCGATCGGGAACCAGCCGAGCTTGAGGCCGAACGTCAGCTGGGCGAGGAAGGCCAGCACCAGGATCGGGATGGACACGATCAGGGTGGTGGAGATCAGCACCAGGTTGTCGAAGAAGCTGTTGCGCCGGATCCCGGCGAGCACGCCGGCGGCGATGCCGATGACGGTCTCGAAGAGCACGGCGGCGATCGTCAGCTTGACGGTGATCGGCAGCGTGCGCTCGATCGTGTCCAGCACCGGCCGCCCACGGAAGTCGGTGCCCAGGTCGCCGTGCAGCAGGCTCTTGAGGTACTCCCAGTACTGCAGGTAGAGCGGGTCGTTGAGGTGGAACCGCTCGGTCAGCACGGCGGCGACCGCCGGGGAGATGGGCCGGTCACCGCCGAGCGCCCGGATCGGGTCACCCGGCAGCGCGTAGACCATCGCGAAGATGAGGAAGGACGCACCGAGCAGCACCGGGATCGTCAGCAGCAGTCGGCGCGCGATGTAGCGGCCCATGATCCCCCTCGGGAAGTGGGCGCCGCCGATTCAGTGCGGCGGCGCCGATGTCGATCGTGCCCGTTGCGCGGCACACGCGCCGCCGGGGGCGACCGTCCTGTCGGACAGGCGCCCCCGGCGGATGGTGCTGGGTGTCAGCCGACCACGGTCACGTCGGACACCACGACCCGCTGGAAGAGGTCCAGCGTGACGTTCTCGACGTTCTCGGACGTCACCGACTGGATCTTGGTGAAGAACAGCGGGGCGAAGGGCATGTCCTCGACGATGAGGTCCTCGGCCTGCTGGTAGTCCGCGATCGCCTCGTCCTGGCTCGCCGCCTGGTCACCGGAGGTGATCAGGTCGGTCACCGCCGGGTTGTCGTAGAAGGCGTAGTTCGAGCCGATCGGCGGGAAGGACTGCGGCGTGAAGAGCGGGGTCAGGTAGCTCTCCGCGGCCGGGTAGTCGAAGCTCCAGCCGTAGCGGAAGGGGCCGGTGAAGCCCTTCTCCTCGCCCAGCGGCAGGTACTCGGCGAAGTCCAGGCTGCCCTGCAGCTGGAAGTCGACACCGAGGTTCTGCCGCAGCTGGTTGCCCACGGCCTCCATCCAGGCGTCGTGACCGGCACCGGAGTTGAACCACAGGTTCACCGGCTGGGTGCGGTCGAAGCCGGCCGCGTCCAGCAGCTCGTTGGCCTGGTCGGCGTCGAACGTGCAGTAGGTGCACGACCCCTCGCGGTAGCCGTCGACGACCGGGGAGATGAACGAGTCGGCCGGGGCGCGGGTGCCGGAGAAGATCGCCTCGGAGATGGCCTCACGGTCGATGCCCATGGAGATCGCCTGGCGGACGCGCGGGTCGGAGAACCGCGGGTCGTAGGCCGGCATGCCCAGGTAGGTGATCTGCGAGGACTCGGTCTCGATGAACCGGTCGCCGAACTCCTCCTGCGCGGACTCGATCACGTCGGGCGGGATGACGTCGACGATGTCGAGGTTGCCGTCCTGGGCGTCGGTGTAGGCGGTCGCGACGTCGGCGTAGACCACGTACTGCACGCCGCCGGCCTGGGCCTTGTCGTCGCCGGCGTAGTCGTCGTAGCGGGTCAGCGTGATGCCCTCACCCGGGACGTACTCCTCCTCCGCCTGGAACGGGCCGTTGCCGATCGGCTTGGTGCCGAAGCCCTCCGGGTCGTCGAAGAAGGCGTCGGGCAGCGGGTAGAAGGAGTTGTAGCCCACGATCGCCGGGAACAGCGCGAACGGCGTGGACAGCTCGACGGTGAAGGTCGTGTCGTCGACGACGGCCAGGCCGCTCAGCTCGGTCGCGGCGCCGTCCTGCAGCTCCTGGAAGCCGGCGATGCGGGACAGGTACGAGCCGCCGTCCTGCGCGTTCGTCGGGTTGGCGGTGTAGTTCCACGCGTCGACGAAGGACTGCGCGTCCACCGGCGTCCCGTCGTGGAAGGTCCAGCCGTCCTTGAGCGTGACCGTCCAGGTGGTGTTGTCGTCGGACTCGATGGAGTCCGCGACACCGGTGTACTCGACCTCACCGTCGGCCGAGTACTTCACCAGGCCGGTCCACAGCGAGTTGATGACCTGGTCACCCTCGCTCTCGGTGGTGTTGCCCGGCACGAGCGGGTTCTCCGGCTCGCCGATGTACATGCTGAAGGTGCCGCCGTCGGCGCTGGAGCCACCGCCACCGCTGTCGTCGTCCCCGCCACCACAGGCGGACAACACCAGGGCAGCAGATGCGATCAGCACCACGCCACGCTTGCTCAACTTCACGTCTGGATCCTCCTCGACCCGCTGTCGCGGGGGGGAACAGGTCTGACCGACCCCGGGATCGCCGGGCGGACTGGGCGGGCTGTGAGGACGCTTGCCCGGAGCTGGGGAGCGGCTGCGGAACGAGCGACGGGGCGACCCTAGGCAGGCTCTCCGAGGGGCGTCCACGACCGACATCATTTTGTGACCTGGGCTCACGAACTCCCAGGACCGGCCGGAACACCGACGCAATGCGGCGACTCCGACCGTAACTCTTCCGGCCGGGGCACCGTCTTCCCGGACAGCCTGATGGTCTCTCGATCCGGCCGCCGGGATCGCGTGTTCGCCCCGCCCTCCGAGGGTAGTCACCATCCGGAACCCCTTCGGACAGAGGAGTGCACATGAGCGCCATGGACAAGCTGCAGAACAAGGCACAGGAGCTCGCGGGCCAGGGCAAGGAGGCCGCCGGCAAGGCGACCGACGACAAGGACCTCCAGGCCGAGGGCCACAAGGACCAGGCCGCCGGCAACGCCAAGCAGGCCGGCGAGAAGGTCAAGGACATCTTCAAGTAACAGAAGAACCCCGTCCTGCTCTCCCCGCGCAAGCTCGGGGTGAGCCTCTGGACGGGGCCGTTCCAGCACGTCACCTGGGCGCCGTCCTCTTCGGGACGGCGCCCGTGGTGTGTTCAGAGGCGGGCGAGCAGGTCCCGCACCGCGGGCAGCAGCGGCCGGTCGGCCGGGATCCAGTCCAGCGCCGCCAGCTCGTCGGCGAGCAGCCAGCGCAGCTCGGTGTGCTCGTGGGCGACGAGCTCCCCGGCGGCGATCCGCCCCCACCAGACCCGCAGCGTCGATGCACCCGGCGCACCGCCGGCCACCACGCCGTCCAACGGCACCTCGCCGAGGAACCCCTGCGGGGCGACCCGCACCCCCAGCTCCTCGGTGCACTCCCGCACCAGGGCCGACAGGTCGGGCTCCCCCGGCTCGACCTTGCCCCCCGGGAACTCCCACAACCCGGCCAACGGGCCCGACCCGCGCTGCGCCACGAGCACCCGCCGCCGGTCGTCGACCAGCGCGGCGCCGACCACCTGGGTCACGTCGAGGGCCCGGCGGGCGGCCGCGGCGGAGAAGGCGTCCAGGTGTGCCTGCATCGCACGGGTGACCCGGCGGCGCCCGACCGCCGCGACCACCGACCCGCCGAGCACCCCCGGCGACGCGGCGTCCCACTCGACCGTCTCGGCAACCAGCGTGCCGACGCCGGTGGCCGAGAACTGCCGGGTGTGGCGCAGGGTGCCAGGCCCGGACCCCGGCCCCAGCTCGTAGACGTCGCGCCACGGCCGCTCGGAGACGACCTCGTGGAGCGGGCGCGGCCACGGGCGCCCCAGGGACCGGGCGACGTCGAAGGCCACGGTCAGCGGCGCCTCCACCAACGTGGTGAACCGCAGCTGGAACACGCGGCCAGCTTCGCAGACACGGCAGGATGTCCTCCGTGCGCATCTCAGCCCGGGTCGACTACGCCGTCCGGGCAGCCGTCGAACTGGCCGCCGTGGCACCGGCATCGCTGACGTCCGAGCGGATCGCGCAGGCCCAGGGCATCCCGTCCCGCTTCCTGCAGGCGATCCTGGGCGACCTGCAGCACGCCCGCCTGGTCACCAGCCAGCGCGGCCGGGAGGGCGGCTACCGGCTCGCCCTGCCCCCGTCGGAGGTCTCGATCGCCCGGGTCATGCGGGTCGAGCAGGGGTTCCTGGCCGACGTGCACGGACAGCGCCCGGAGGACGTCGAGTACCCCGGCGCCGCGGCTGCGCTGTCCCAGGTCTGGGTGGCCGCCCGGGAGGGCTACCGGCGCGTGCTGGAGAACGTCACACTCGCCGACGTCGTCGCCGGCCGGATGCCCGCGCAGGTCGCCGAGCTGATCGAGCTGGACAGCGCCTGGCGCTCCTTCGGCGTCCCCGCGCCGGACTGAGCGGTCCACCTCCCGGCTCGTCCGGGCCCCCGGCTGGACCGGTGTGGCACCATCGAGGGTGTGAACGACTGCGGCGCGCTCCTCGTCGAGCGCCTGCACGTCGACCTGGCGCGGGTCTCCAGCGCCGCGTGTCGCGCTTCGCGCTGATCCCGGCCCCCGCTCCCTGCAGCCACCTTCCGCTGCACCCCGCCCCGGCCGCGTCGCGCACGAGCCCGTGCCGGCGCAGATGGAGAACACCTGACGTGTCCACCCCCACCCGCACCAGCAACCGGCCGCAGCGCGGCCAGGGCCAGTGGGCGCTCGGCTACCGCGAGCCGCTGAACCCCAACGAGCGGATGAAGAAGGACTCCGACGGCCTCGACGTGCGCCAGCGGATCCTGGACATCTACGCCCACACCGGCTTCGGCGGCATCGACCCGGGCGACCTGCGCGGGCGGATGCGGTGGATGGGCCTCTACACCCAGCGCGCCCAGGGCATCCCCGGCGGCAAGACCGCCGTGCTGGAGCCCGAGGAGCTCGAGGACGAGTTCTTCATGATGCGGGTGCGCACCGACGGCGGGCAGCTGTCCAGCGCCCAGCTGCGGGTGCTCGGCGAGATCAGCACCGACTTCGGCCGGGACGTCGCCGACGTCACCGACCGGCAGAACATCCAGTACCACTGGATCCGGATCGAGGACGTGCCGGCGATCTGGGAGCGGCTGGCCGCGGTCGGCCTGCAGACGACGGAGGCCTGCGGCGACACCCCGCGCGGCATGCTGAACTGCCCGCTGGCCGGCGTGCTGGCCGACGAGGTGCTCGACGCCAGCGACGTGATGGCCCAGACGGTCGCCCGCTACGTGGGCGACCCGGCGTTCAGCAACCTGCCGCGCAAGTGGAAGACCTCGATGAGCGGCTGCGTCGACCTGTGCACCGAGCCGGAGATCGACGACATCTCCTTCAACGGCGTGGTCAACGCCGACGGCGAGGCCGGCTACGACCTGTGGGTCGGCGGCGGCCTGTCGACCAACCCGATGTTCGCCCAGCGGATCGGTGTCTTCATCCGCCCCGAGCAGGTCACCGACGTCTGGGTGGCGGCGACCTCGATCTTCCGCGACTACGGGTACCGCCGGTCGCGGAACCACGCGCGGATCAAGTTCCTGATGGCCGACTGGGGCCCGGAGAAGTTCCGCCAGGTGCTGCAGGACGAGTACCTGCACGCGCAGCTCCCCGACGGCCCGGCGGCGGCCCCGCCGAAGCACGACCAGCGCGACCACGTCGGCGTCAGCAAGCAGAAGGACGGCACGAACGCGCTGGGCTTCGCGCTGCGGACCGGCCGGATCAGCGGCAGCCTGCTCACCCGGATCGCCGACCTGGCCGCCGAGTACGGCACCCAGGGCGGGCGGATCCGGACGACGACCCAGCAGAAGCTGGTGATCCTCGACGTGCCCGACGAGCGGGTCGAGGACCTCGTCGCGGCGCTGGCCGAGCACGACCTGCTGGTGCGGCCCAGCGCCTTCCGCCGCGGCACGATGGCCTGCACCGGGCTGGAGTTCTGCAAGCTCGCGATCGTCGAGACCAAGCAGCACGCCCAGGACCTGTACGCCGAGCTGGAGCGCCGGCTGCCCGGCTTCGACGAGCCGATCGGGATCAACGTCAACGGCTGCCCCAACAGCTGCGCCCGGTTCCAGACCGCCGACATCGGCTTCAAGGGCATGATCGTCCGCAACGCCGCCGGCGAGAGCGTGGAGGGCTTCCAGGTCCACCTGGGCGGCCACCTCGGCGTGGAGGCCTCCTTCGGCCGCAAGTTCCGCGGCCACAAGATCACCAAGGAGGAGACCGCGGACTACTGCGAGCGGGTCCTCCGTGGCTACCTGGACCGCCGCGAACCGGGTGAGCGGTTCGCCGCCTACGTCAGCCGGGCCGACGAGGAGTGGCTGGTGTGACACAGCCCACGTCCGGAAGGACTCGGCAGGCGCCACCGTTCCACTGTCCGTACTGCGGGGACGAAGAACTCACGCCGCACGGCGACGACCCCGACGGCTGGCACTGCGGTGCCTGCCTGCGGACGTTCACCGTGCACTTGACCGGGACGGGGGTGCAGCGCCCATGACGATCGCCATCGCGACGCCGACGCCAGAGCTGGCAGCGGAGGCCGACGCGCGCTTCGAGGGCATCGCCGATCCGGTCGAGCAGGCCCTGGCCGTGCTCACCTGGGCCGGGGAGACCTTCGGGGACTCCTTCGCCATCACCTCCTCGATGGCCGACGGCCTGCTCGCCCACCTGGCCGGCCGGGCGGTCCCGGGCGTGAACGTCGTCTTCCTCGACACCGGCTACCACTTCGCCGAGACGATCGGCACCCGCGACTGGATAACCAGCGTCCTGCCGATCACGCTGCACAACGTGCAGGCCCCGCTGACCGTGGCCGAGCAGGACGCCCAGTACGGACCGCGGCTCTACGAACGCGACCCGGACCTGTGCTGCGGGCTGCGCAAGGTGCAGCCGCTGGCGCAGGCGCTGGCCGGCTTCACCGCCTGGGGGTCCGGCGTCCGCCGCGACGAGGCGGTCACCCGCGCCACGACCCGGGTCGTCGACTGGGACGCCAAGCGCGGCATGGTGAAGGTCAACCCGCTCGCGGCCTGGACCCAGGACGACGTGGACGCCTACGTCGCCCAGCACCAGGTGCCGGTGAACCCCCTCCAGGAGATCGGCTACGCCTCGATCGGCTGCGAGCCCTGCACCCGTCCGGTCGCACCGGGCGAGGACCCGCGCGCCGGGCGCTGGGCGGGCAAGAGCAAGGTGGAGTGCGGCCTGCACCTCTAGGGGCCACGATGGGCCGGTGCCCCGGCCACCGCTCCTCTCCCGCGCCGACGCCGCGACCGCACTGAACGCGCTCCCGCTGTGGTCGGGCGGAACCGACGGGATCGAGCGGACGCTGACCCTGCCCAGCTTCCGGGCCGCCGCCGAGGCGATCAGCGTGATCGCCGACGTGGCCGAGCAGCTGGACCACCATCCCGACCTCGACCTGCGCTGGACGACGGTCCGGGTCGCGGTGGTCACGCACTCGGCCGGCGGCCTGACCGAGCTGGACCTGGACCTGGCCCGCCGGGTCGACGCGCTGTTCCCGGCTCAGCCCTCCAGCGGGGCATAGAGGTCCACCCGGTAGCCGTCGGGATCGGCGACGGTCGCGTACCGCTGGCCCCACGGCGCGTCCCAGGGTGCGGTGTGCACGGCGTGCCCGGCGGCCGACACCCTCCCGGCCAGCTCGTCGACCTGCGCCGGCGAGGCACACCGGATCGCGAACGCCGCGGTGTTGCCCGGCCGCGGCGGCTCCCCGAGCAGGCCGGTGAGCAGTTCGGCGGTGTCGATCATCAGCCGGGCGGTGGGGCTCGAGGACTCGACGTGGTCCTCGCCGTCGTCGAAGGGCGGGAACGAGAAGCCGAGCAGCGCGTAGAACGCCACGGCTCGGCGCAGGTCGGTGGCGCTCACGCCCACCGCAGCGATCTCCATGCCCGAGGTCTACCGCAGCCCACCGACAGGACCGTGGTCCGGCGGGGAGGCGACCGGGGGCGCCCGCGCCGACGGTGCCCGGCCGGGTCAGTCGGTGACGGGCAGGACCAGCAGCCGGAGCAACCGGTCGGCCTCGGCGTCGGGGTCCGCGGTCAGGCCGGTGTGCACCGGGCCGGGCTGGACGACGGTGCTCCGCGGCGCGGTGAGCCAGCGGAACCGGGAGCCCAGCACCTCCCGTCCGGCCGCCCCGGCGGCGCCGGCGGCCGAGCACACGTCCGCCGCGGCCTGCAGCGCGGCGGTGATCGCGGCCGGGTCTGCGGTGGGGTCCAGCGCCCGCAGCCGGTCGACGTCCAGCTGCACCCGGGAGCCCAGGTAGTCCCGCTGCCGGCAGTAGACCAGCACCCCGGCGTTGAGGGACTCGCCGCGCTCGACCCGGGGCACGACCCGCAGGACGGCGTACTCGAAGGTCTCGCGGGCGGTCACCGCTGGGTCACCCCCTCCGGCGGCGGCGGCCCCAGCCAGGTCGGCCGGTTCTGCCCGCGCGGCGCAGCCCGCCGCCCGGCCCCGCCGGCGCTGGCCGCGGCCACCACGCCGGGCAGCCAGGACTGCCGCGCGGAGAGCCGGTCGAGGAGCTGGGTCACGTACCGCTCCCGGACGTCGGCGGGGGCGTCGTCGGCCGAGGGACCCTCCAGCCAGGCGTCGGGCACCTGCGCCAGGACGTCGGCCAGCAGCGCCGGGGTCACCTGCGGCGCCAGTGCGGCGTCGGCGGCGGGGACGTCCGGCGCGCACTCGATCAGCGCGTGCTGCGCGGCGTCGTAGGGCCGGGCCACGGCGGCGGGGGCACCCGGCCAGTTGTGGTGGAAGGTCAGCGCGGCGCCGTGGTCGATCAAGTGGAGCCGACCGTGCCAGAACAGCATGTTCGGGTTCCGCCAGGACCGGTCGACGTTGCCGGTCAGGGCATCGAACCAGAGCACCCGGCCGGCCAGCTCGGGCCCGACCTGGGCGGCGCCGGCCTCGAAGTCCAGCGCCCCGGGCAGGTAGTCCATGCCCAGGTTCACGCCGGCCGAGTTGCGCAGCAGCTCCTGGACCTCCTGGTCCGGCTCACCGACCGCGAGCTCCGGGGCGACGTCCACGGTGACCAGCGCGGGCACCGGCAGCGCCAGCCGGCGGGCCAGCTCGCCGCAGATCACCTCGGCGGCGAGCACCTTCACGCCCTGCCCGGCGGCGCGCCACTTCACGACGTAGGTGCCGAGGTCGTCGGCCTCCATCAGCCCGGGCAGCGAGCCGCCCTCGCGCAGCGGGGTGACGTAGCGGGTGGCGGTGACGGCGGACAGCACAGTGCGCGCGACCCTACCGGCAGCGCCGTCCGGGGCCGGGGACACTGGGCCGGTGGGACTCCTCCGCCGCACGACGCCCGAGCAGCTGGCCGACGCGCCCTTCACCTACCCCGAGGTGGGCGCCACCCGGGACGACGCCCTCCCGGCCGGCTACGACCTCGTCCAGCGGTCGCACGTGGTCGGCGCAGGCCGGCCCCAGTTCGACCGGGCGGCGGCCGCGGTGTTCCGCTGGACCGCCCAGCGTGGCGCCGGGCTCCGCGTCCAGGCGACCGGGCCGGCCAGCACCCCGGGCACCGTCGTCCTGATGACGGCGGGGCTGCGCCGCCTCGGCCTGGACATCCCCTGCCGGGTGGTCTGGGTGGTCGACGAGCCGGACCGCCGGGGCTTCGGCTACGGCACGCTGCCCGGGCACCCGGAGAGCGGTGAGGAGTCCTTCGTCGTCTCGCTGCGACCGGACGGCCAGGTGGTCTACGAGCTGCGCGCCTTCTCCCGGCTGGCCACCCGGCTGTCCCGGCTGGGCGGGCCGGTGAGCCACCGGGTGCAGACGCTGGCCCTGGACCGCTACGTCACCGCCATCCGCACGGCCGCCCGGTAGCCGGAGGACCACCCCGCAGCGGGCGTCCGTCAGGCGCCGGCGGCGTCCCGCTCGCGCACGATCATGTCCTTGCTGCGCACCAGCCGGAGCAGGGTCACCACCAGCAGCCCGCCGGCCATGTTCAGCAGCGTGGTGTACCAGAACCAGGCCAGCCAGTCGCCGTAGCCGAACGGCGCACCGGCGTGCAGCGCCGCGAAGATGATCAGCGAGTCCAGGATCGAGTGGTACAGCTGCAGGCCGGCCAGCACCAGCGCACCGGCCACCGCCGCGGCGATCTTCGCCGGGTCCGACGTGGTGCCGTGCTGCATGCGGGTCATCAGCGTGATCGCGATGCCGGCGAGGAAGGCCAGCGATGCCGACTGCAGGGTCAGCGGCGAGTCGACGAAGTGGGTGGCGCTCTCGATCGCCGTGGCCCGCAGCTCGGGGAAGCCGCGGACGACCAGCCACATGAACAGCCAGCCGCCGACCAGGTTGCCCAGCAGGGTGCCGACCCAGAGCTTGCCGAGCTGCAGAGGTCCGGCCCGGCCGGCGACCACCGCGGTCACCGGGACCAGGAATCCCTCGGTGAACAGCTCGCTGCGGGCGAGCACGAGCGCGATGAAGCCGACGGAGAAGGCCAGCCCGGCCAGCAGGTGGCTGCCGGTCTCGGCGTAGACGGCGAACATCAGCAGCACGCCGGTGGCGACCTCGATGCCGCCGGCCAGGCCGGTGGTGAGCACCTCCCGCCAGGTCCGGTGCAGCCGCTGGGCGCCTTCGCTGACGATGGTGTCGAAGGCCTCCTGGAGCTGGTCCTCGGTGGCGCCCTCGCTGTCGCCCAGCTCTTCGCGCGCGGTGTCCTGCTGCTGTGCCATGCGGCCGGGCCTACCCCGACCGCGTCGGGGCAACCAGCTCAGACGTCGCGGCGGACCAGCAGGACGGCGGCGAGCGCCCACACCCCCACGGCCCAGCCCGCGGTCACCGCGAGGCCGACCGTCCCGGTGGTCCCGGCGACCAGGAAGGGGTCGGCGCCCACCCGCAGCACGGGCATCGCCTCGGCCAGCCACTCGCCGGCAGAGCCGAACAGCGGGAGCAGCAACGGCAGGGCGAACACCAGCGCGACGCCCGCAGAGATGCCGCCGGCGGTGGAGCGGAGCAGCGCACCCAGCCCGACCGCCAGCACCCCGATCAGTGCGGCACCGGCCACCTGCAGCAGCAGGTCCCGGCCGACGGCGCCGGTCAGCGGCACACCGCCGGGCACCGCCGTCAGGGTCCGGGCGGCCAGCCAGCAGACCAGGCCCAGCGCGCCGGTGAGGACGGCGACACCGCCCGCGACGACCGCGGTCTTGGCGGCCAGCCACCGCACCCGGCGGGGCACCGCGGCCAGCGAGGAGAGCACCGACCCGCTGGCGAACTCCCCCGCGGCCGCCACCACCGCGACCGCGACCACCGCGAACTGGGCGAAGCCGAAGCCGATCAGGGTGATCCGCACGGCGCTGCTCGCGCTGTCCGCCGACGGGTTGGTCGAGGCCGCCAGCCAGCCGAAGCCACCGGCCACCAGCACGTAGCCGCCGATCGCCCACCAGGTGGAGCGCAGGGTGACCAGCTTGGTCGTCTCGCTGCGCAGCACGGCGAGGAAGGGCACCGGGCCGCTCACCGCTCTCCCGCCCGGTACTCGACGTCCTCGCCGGTCAGTGCGTAGTAGGCGGCCTCCAGCGAGGTCGTCGTCCGGCTCAGCTCGTGCACCGGCACGCCGGCGGCGAAGGCGACGTCCCCGACCTGCTCGACGCCCAGCCGGCGCACCGACAGGCTGCCGTCCGGCTGGGCGGAGACCTCGGCGCCGGCCCGCTGCAGCGCGCCGGCGAGCGTCGCCGGGCGCGGGGAGCGGACCCGGACGGCGGCGTCGGCACCGAGCAGGTCGGCCATCGGGACGTCGGCGAGCAACCGGCCGCGGCCGAGCACCACGAGGTGGTCGGCGGTGTCCTGCATCTCGCTCATCAGGTGGCTCGACACGAGCACGGTGCGGCCCTCGGCGGCGAGGTCCCGCAGCAGGCCGCGCACCCACCGGATGCCGTCGGGGTCCAGGCCGTTGACCGGCTCGTCGAACAGCAGCACCTCGGGGTCACCGAGCAGCGCCACCGCGATCCCCAGGCGCTGGCCCATGCCGAGGGAGAAGCCGCGCACCCGCTGGTCGGCGACCTCGGCCAGGCCGACCAGGTCGATCACCTCGTCGACCCGCCCGCGGGGCAGGGCGTTGCTCTGCGCGAGGGCCACCAGGTGCGCGTGGGCGGTACGACCGGGGTGCCGGGCGCGCGGGTCGACCAGCGCGCCGACCGAGCGCATCGGGGCGTCCAGCTCCGCGTACGGGACGCCGAGCACGGTCGCCGTCCCGGCGGTCGGGCGGGTGAACCCGAGGACGCAGCGCATGGTCGTGGTCTTGCCCGAGCCGTTGGGGCCGAGGAAGCCGGTGACCCGGCCGGGCTCGACGACGACCGTCAGGTCGTCCACCGCGGTCCGCGACCGGTACCGCTTGGTCAGCCCGACCAGCTCGATCACCCGCTGCCCCCTCCGGTCCGCCCGTCGGCCATGCCACCAGATCCGGGGTGGCCCGGACGGCGGACACGCTCGGGGCCGTGCGTGATCACCGAACCGGCGCGCGCCTCCCGGGCAGCGGAAACGGCCGGTGGCGGGACCGCCGAGGGGGTAGGTGGGACCGACCTGTCCCGAGAAAGAGGGAGCTCCGCATGACCCCGCAGCGCCAGCCCGACCAGTCCGCGCCCGCCACCGTCAGCCCGACCGGCGTCGGCTACGACGGCCCGACGGTGGGCCGCGACCCGCGCGCGCAGGCCGGTGAGTTCCTGACCACGCCCAACGGCGTGCGGATCCCCGACACCGACCACTCGCTCAAGGCGGGCCGTCGCGGACCGGTGCTCCTGGAGGACTTCCACCTCCGCGAGAAGATCATGCACTTCGACCACGAGCGGATCCCGGAGCGCGTCGTACACGCCCGCGGAGCCGGTGCGCACGGGGTCTTCACCGCCTACGGCAGCGCCGAGGGCGTGACCCGGGCGGCGGTGCTGGCGGAGGAGGGCCTGGAGACGCCGGTCTTCGTCCGCTTCTCCACGGTGCTCGGCTCGCGCGGCTCGGCCGACACGGCCCGGGACACCCGCGGTTTCGCCGTGAAGTTCTACACGCGGGAGGGCACCTGGGACCTGGTCGGCAACAACATGCCGGTCTTCTTCATCCAGGACGCCATCAAGTTCCCGGACATCATCCACGCGGCGAAGCCGCACCCGGACCGGGAGATCCCGCAGGCCCAGTCGGCGCACGACACCTTCTGGGACTTCGTCACCCTGCACACCGAGGCCACCCACCACACGATCTGGAACATGAGCGACCGGGGCATCCCG
>Ga0210040_10002983_pt1 | contig 23301 bp, 18 predicted proteins | sample CryGeyCG12114_NA_FD_185462 | JGI IMG/M metagenome (GOLD analysis project Ga0210040, IMG submission 185462) | Groundwater microbial communities from aquifer - Crystal Geyser CG19_WC_8/21/14_NA (SPAdes) (version 2) | ecosystem: Environmental > Aquatic > Deep subsurface > Groundwater | place: USA...
CCGGCGTGCACGACGACTTCGACGTGGCCAAGCTGCGCTACCACAAGATCGTCATGATGGCCGACGCCGACGTCGACGGCGCCCACATCCGTACGCTCCTGCTGACGCTGATGTTCCGCTTCATGCGCCCGCTGATCGAGGGCGGGTTCGTCTACCTCGCGCAGCCGCCGCTGTTCAAGATCAACTGGACGAACACCACCCCGCAGCTGGCGTACGACGACGCCGAGCGTGACGCCCTGCTGCGGGCCGGGGAAGAGGCCGGGCACCGGCTGCCCAAGGAGAACAAGATCCAGCGCTACAAGGGCCTGGGCGAGATGAACCCGGACCAGCTGTGGGAGACCACGATGGACCCGGACAACCGGATCCTGCTCCAGGTGACCCTCGACGACGCCGCGCGAGCCGACGAGATGTTCTCGATCCTCATGGGCGAGGACGTCGACCAGCGCCGTCAGTTCATCCAGCGCAACGCGAAGGACGTGCGGTTCCTTGACATCTGAGGTGGGTGCCGGGGGTGCGGGGCTCGCCGGGTCGTCCTCCTCCCGTCCCTGCACCGCCACCTCGGGTCAGAGCCGCTCGAGCGCGGTGCGGGCAGGACGTCCTCTGAGCCTGTCGAAGGGCCTCGCAGAGGTCGACACCCTCCTTCCCCGCGCGCCGCTCCCCGCGAGTGCGCTCTCACGCACGCGACACGCGGGTGTGTCGTGCGATCTGCGCGCACTCGACGACGGGCGCAGGACCCGGGCCCGTACGAGCTCGCCCCGTTGCTGCGCCCTTGTCCTTTCCTCGCGCCCGGCGGCGTCCCCCGCCCCCACGGCGTACAAGACCCTCGTCCCGACCCCAGGAGCTAGCCGATGACCGAGACGCCACAGGTGACCGACCGGCGCGAGCCGGTGGACCTCCAGGACGAGATCCAGAAGTCCTACCTCGACTACGCGATGAGCGTGATCGTGGGGCGGGCGCTGCCCGACGTCCGCGACGGGCTCAAGCCGGTGCACCGGCGGATCCTGTACGCGATGCACGACGGGGGCTACCGGCCCGACCGCGGGTGGAACAAGTGCGCCCGCGTCGTCGGCGAGGTGATGGGGCAGTACCACCCGCACGGGGACGGTGCCATCTACGACACCCTGGTCCGGCTCGCGCAGCCGTGGGTGATGCGCTACCCGCTGGTGAGCGGGCAGGGCAACTTCGGCTCGCCGGGCAACGACCCGGCGGCCGCGATGCGCTACACCGAGTGCAAGATGGCGCCGCTCGCCAACGAGATGGTGCGCGACATCGCCGAGAACACCGTCGACTTCAAGCCCAACTACGACGGCAAGGAGTCCGAGCCGGTCGTCCTGCCGGCCCGGTTCCCGAACCTGCTGGTCAACGGCTCGACCGGCATCGCCGTCGGCATGGCGACGAACATCCCGACGCACAACCTGCGCGAGGTGGCGTCGGCGGTGCAGTGGGCGCTGGAGCACCCCGAGTCCACCGCGGAGGAGCTGCTCGAGGCCGCGATGGAGCGGGTCAAGGGCCCGGACTTCCCGAACGGCGCGCTGATCGTCGGCCGCCGCGGGATCGAGGACGCCTACCGCACCGGTCGCGGGTCGGTGATCATGCGTGCGGTGGTCAACGTCGAGGAGGACCGCGGCGGGCGCACCAACCTCGTGGTGACCGAGCTGCCGCACATGGTCAACCCGGACAACCTCGCGCTCAAGATCGCCGAGCTGGTCAACACCGGCAAGCTGAACGGCATCGCGGACATCCGCGACAACACCTCCGCCCGCACCGGGCAGCAGCTGGTCATCGTGCTCAAGCGCGACGCCCAGCCGCGGGTCGTGCTGAACAACCTCTACAAGCACACCCAGCTGCAGGACACGTTCGGCTGCAACATGCTCGCGCTGGTCGACGACGTCCCGCGCACGCTGCGGCTCGACCAGTTCATCTCCTACTGGATCGCCCACCAGATCGAGGTCATCCAGCGCCGGACGCAGCACCGCCTCGACGACGCCGAGGCGCGCGCCCACATCTACCGGGGCCTGGTCAAGGCCCTGGACGCGCTCGACGAGGTCATCGCCCTCATCCGCCGCAGCCCGAGCACCGACGAGGCCCGCGAGGGCCTGAAGAACCTGCTCGAGATCGACGACCTGCAGGCCAACGCGATCCTGGACATGCAGCTGCGCCGGCTGGCCCAGCTGGAGCGCCAGCGCATCGTCGACCAGCTCGCGGAGTTCGAGCGGATCATCGCCGACCTCGAGGACATCCTCGCCAAGCCCCAGCGGCAGCGCGACATCGTCAAGGACGAGCTGGCGGAGATCGTCGACCGCTACGGCGACGAGCGGCGTACGCAGATCATCGCGGCCGACGGCGACCTGTCCGACGAGGACCTCGTCCCGGACGTCCCGGTCGTGGTCACCATCAGCCGCGGCGGCTACGCCAAGCGCACGACCACCGACCAGTACCGCGTGCAGAAGCGCGGCGGGACCGGCGTCCGGGGTGCGACGCTGCGGGCGGACGACGAGGTCGGGCATCTCTTCGTCACGACCAACCACCACTGGATCCTGTTCTTCACCAACAAGGGCCGGGTCTACCGGGCGAAGGCCTGGCAGCTGCCCGAGGCGGGCCGGGACGCCCGCGGCGGGCACGTGGCCGGGCTGCTGTCGTTCCTGCCCGACGAGCAGATCGCCCAGGTCCTCGCGGTGCGTGACTACGCCGCGGCGGAGTACCTGCTGCTGGCGACGCGGCGGGGGCTGGTCAAGAAGACCGAGCTGAGCCTGTACGACTCCCCGCGCCAGGCCGGGATCATCGCCGTGAACTTCCGCGACGACGACGACGAGCTGATCGGCGCCGACCTGTGCGGGTCGACCGACGAGGTGCTGCTCATCTCGACCAAGGGGCAGGCGATCCGCTTCCCGGCCAACGACGAGGAGCTGCGCCCGATGGGACGGGCCACCTCGGGCGTGACCGGGATGAAGTTCCGGCCCGGGGACGAGCTGCTGTCCATGTCGGTCATCCGGACCGGGGAGTCGGAGGAGGACCGCTACGTCTTCACCGTCACCGACGGCGGCTTCGCCAAGCGCACGGCGGTGGCGGAGTACCGGCAGCAGGGCCGTGGCGGGCTCGGCATCAAGGCGATGAAGCTCGCCGAGGACCGGGGCTCGATCGTCGGCGGCGTCGTGGTGAACGAGGCCGACGAGGTCATCGCGCTCAAGGCGAGCGGCCAGATCACCCGCAGCCCCGCCTCGGAGGTGCCGGTCAAGGGCCGCGACACCATGGGCGTGCGCTTCGTCGGGGTGCGGGACGGCGACTCGGTCGTCGCGATCGCGCTCTACCCCGAGGTGACCGAGGAAGAGGTCGAGGCGGTCGAGGCCGCCGTCGAGGCCGAGCTGGGCGAGCCGGACGTGGTGAGCGAGTCCGCGGAGTCGGGCGTGCCGGAGCAGGTCCTCGAGGCCGAGGTCAGCCCGGCCGTCCACGGTGGCAGCGAGTCCGCCGCTCCCGCGGAGGAGAGCGCCGACCCGGTGGAGGACGACTCGATCGACTGAGCGGGCCGGGTCGCGGGCGGAGGACGGGGTGGATGGGAGACTGGCGCGATGCCGGCCCTGACGCTCATCGTCCCCGTCCGTGACCCAGGTGCGAAGCTCGACGGTCTGGTCGCGTCCATCGACGCCCAGGCCGCTCCGCGGGACACCTTCGACGTCGTCTTCGTCGACGGCGGCTCGAGTGACGGGAGCCCCGAGCGGCTGCGGCGGCTGGCCGCCGCCCGGCCCAACGTCGCGCACCTCGCGGCCTCGGCCGACCTGGACACGGCCGGGCTCGTCCGTGCCGGCCTCGAGCACGCCCAGGGTGACCTCGTCGCGGTCGTCAGGCCCGGTGACCTCCTGACCCGGCACGCGGTGGCGCTGGTGGCCGCAGCGGCGGTCGACGGCGGGGACGCGGTCCTCGGCCGGCCCTCGTCGGTGCCGGACGGTGACGGCCTGCCCCTGGTCGACGGACCGGTCGGGGAGGCCCCGCGGTCCTGGCCCGGGGCGCTGCTGGCGGTGCGCCGCGCCGCGCTGCAGAGCGCGGCCGACCCCGCGGCGAGCCTCCTGGACCCCACGCACGTCGAGCCGGGCTGGCACGTCGTCGCGCTGGGCTCGATGGCGTCGACCGGCCGGCCCTGGCCCGCGGGAGGCCCGACCGCGGACGGGCAGCTGCGCTGGTCGGGGACCGAGCTGCTGGTCGAGGCCGGGCTGGACCCCGACGACGCGGGCGCGACGGCCTGGCTGGTGCTCGCCCGGGCCGACTCGTCGGAGGAGGTGGCGCTCCCCGCGCAGGTGGAGGCCGGTCCCGACGGCAGGGCGGTGGTCGGCGCCGCCGTGGACCTGGCACCCGACGGCGGTCAGGGCGACGGGGTCTGGAACGTGCGCCTGCGGGTCCGCTCGCTCGGTGCGGACCGTACGGTCGCGCTCGCCGGCGCCGCGCCGGCGCCGGCGGTGCTGCACGGACGCCAGGTCTTCCCCGCCACCACGGCCGGCGGTCTGACGCTCGACGTCGGAGCCACCCGGTCGAGCCTGGTGGGACGGGTGCCGATCGGCGACGCCACGCTGACGGAGACCGCGCGTGGCGCGCAGCTGACCCTGCGGTGCGCGAAGGTGCACGTGGTCGGTGACTCGAGCACGCCCGTCGCGGTGCTCCTCGGACGCTTCGCCCTGCCCGCGAGGCTGGTCTGCACCGGGGGTGCGGCCCACGTCGAGGCCTGGGTCAGCGGTCTGGCGGGCCGGTCCCGGATCTCGGTCCAGACCGGCGACGGCAAGCCACGGCGTACGGGCCTCGACCTCCGGATCGGCGGTACCGGTGAGATGAGCCTCGCGCGGACGCCGCGGCCCACCCAGCCCGCGGCACCGGCCGCCGCACCCGCGGTGAGCACCGGGGTGCAGCGGCTGCGCGACCGGGTGCCGGCCGGCCTCGAGCCCGTGGTCAAGCGGCTGGCCCGGGTCGCACCGCTGCGCGCGGCCTACCGCAGCGTCACGCACCGCTGAGGTCCCGCCCCGGTGGCGGTCAGGCGGGGACGAACCCCTGGCCCAGGGTCCGGGCGACCGAGGCGCTGATCCGGGGGCGGAGCTCGGCGCTCGTCTGCCCGCGCCCCGCCGCCAGCACGTCCAGCAGGTCGCTCTCGAGCAGCAGCTCCGGAGGGAGCACCGCGAGCCGGTCGAGGACGGCGTCCGGCACGGGCTGCGGGTCGGGGTGCCGGAACTCCGCGAGGATCTCGTCGTACGCGTCCGCCAGCGTCGTGCTCTGCGGGTCGAGACCGGTGACGATCAGCAACCCGGTCGGCTGGGTCTGGACGGGCACGACGACCAGGTCGGGGCGGTAGCGCGCCAGGACGGCGAGCATGGGGTAGACGTCGCCGGTCCAGGAGACGGTGTGCCGCTGCCGGGCCGCCTCGTCGACCGTGCGCGGGAGGACGTCGTCGAAGACGATCACGCCGTGCGGAGAGCTGTGCCGCTCCGCGTTGACGAAGTCGCGGAAGGCGAACTCGAAGAGGTGCAGGCCGTCGATGAAGGCGAGGTCGAACGGGGTGCCTCGCGTGGCCGCCAGCGGGTCCGGACGGGCGAAGTACTCGTCGCTCGTCGTGCGGAAGATCGCGAAGTCGCCGTCGAGCTCGGACCGGATCGAGAACGCCGGGTCGATGCCGACCGACCGGCACCGGGACAGCGACAGCGAGCCACCGTTCCGGATGCCGACCTCGAGGTAGGCCTGAGGTGTCAGCCTCGCGTGCACCTGGCGCAGGAAGTCGTAGTAGTACACCGCCGACACCCTAGTCTCGTCGTCGCTTTGGATCAGGCAGCCGCGTGCCGGAGAATGGTCGCGGTCGTGCGTCCCGGGAGGGGTGCGCGGCGGGGTTTGGTGCCGCGCGGTGCCGGGCCTGGGTCGCGACGCCGTGCCACGATGGGTGGAGCACGGCACGATCCGGTCACCGTCGGCCTCACCGGAAGGCCGACGGACCATGGACGACACGGTCCTCGCGCGACGCCGACGGGTGTCGTGGCGGGCCAGGAGGATGGTCAGCGTGAGCGAAGGCACGCCGGGACACGGTCCCGACGCAGAGCCTCGTACGGACAGCGGCGACGGGCAGGCCTCGACCAACGGTCGTCCGGTCGTCCCGCCCGTCCGCTACGGCCCACGCAACGGCAGCCCGGCCAACGGTGCCAACGGCCGGGGGGGCGCCACCGGCCGGACCGTCCCGGGTTCGAGCTCGCCGCAGCAGTACCGCGCGCCGCAGCCGCCCCGCCCCGCCAACGGCGGCAGCGGGTCGAACGGCAGCACCGGGTCGAACGGCAGCACCGGGTCGAACGGGGCGCACCCGGTGACCCCCGGCTCGTACACCCGGCCCCGCCCCAGCACCTCCGCACGGCCGGAGCCGAGCGAGCAGGAGCGCCTCGTCACCGAGGCGCGGACGGCGGCCGCCGCCCGCAACGCCAGCGCCGCGAAGGTCCGCGGTGCCGCGTCCCCGCAGGCACCGACCGCACCGGTCGACGACACCGCCGTGATCCCCGCCGTGGCTCCCGAGAAGCCGGCGACCGCAGCCCGGTTCGACCGCCCTGCCCCCAGCGCTCCCGAGACCAGCGCTCCCGAGACGGAGGCCCCGGGCAAGGGCCGCAACGTCCTCGGGCGCCTGCGGGACGGCCGGGACCGGCGTGCTCCGAAGGACCCGCAGGCACCCCAGCCCGTTGCCGGACCGCAGCCGCCTGCGGCTCCGCCGACGGCCGACACCCCGACGGCCGACACCCGGCCGGCAGCCGTGGTCGAGCGCCGTTCACCGGAGCCGGAGCTGCGTGCCGAGCCGGGCACCGCCGCGGACGAGACGAAGGAGCAGGAGCCCGCGACCGAGGGGCGACAGCTCACCTGGCGCGACCGTCTCGGCCTGTCGCCGAAGGAGTCGCGGCCTCAGCCCGTGCACGTCCCGGAGACGGACCCGGGCGCCGCTGCCGGGACCGATGCGGTGGCGACGACCAGCACCGTCAGCCCGGCGGCGCCCGAGACCAGGGTCTCCCCGACCGGCCCGGACTCAGCACCGCAGCCCGACGCGCCGCGCGACCGGGTCAGTCCGTCCGCGCCGGTACCGGGCATCTCCCCGGACACCGCCGTCATCCCGGCCGTCGACGCGGGTGCCGAGGGGGCTGCCGCTCCGACCGGCGTCGCCTCGCCGCCGGCGGCCGCCAAGCCGAAGGTCGGTGCCGCGCGGCGTACCCGCAAGGCCCGGCTCCGCCTGTCCCGGGTCGACCCGTGGTCGGTCATGAAGACCGCCCTGCTCTTCTCGATCGCCGCCGGGATCATCCTGGTCGTCGCGACGTACGGGGTCTGGTCGGTGCTGAACGCGTCCGGGCTGTTCGACGCGGTCAACGACATGGTCAAGAGCGTCGTGTCGACGCCCGGCGACACCACGCCGTTCCGGATCGAGGAGTACGTCAACACCCAGAAGATCATCGGCGTCGCCGCCCTGATCGCCGTGGTCGACGTGCTGATCTTCACCGCCCTCGCGACCCTCGGCTCGTTCCTCTACAACCTCGCCGCCACCGTCCTCGGCGGCCTCGAGGTCACGCTCGCCGAGGACTGATCCGTCCGTGGCCGACGCCACGGACGGCGCTGGACGGTCCTGCGGTCGGTCGGGGCGGCCGTCCGCGGGCACGAGTTGGGTGGGGCTGCCCGATCCGCTAACGTTGTCCTTCGTGCGCATCTCCCTGGCGCACCCTCCGGGCCTATAGCTCAGTCGGTTAGAGCGCTGCCCTGATAAGGCAGAGGTCAGTGGTTCAAGTCCACTTAGGCCCACCCCGAGATCATCACGAGGTGTCCGGAGCGGTCGGACGCCGGTGGCGTCCTCGACCAGCCGACGTCGTCCGGGGGCAGCTCCTCCTGCGGTCGAGCCAGCCCCGGTGCGGTCGGGCTCGAGCCGTCAGCGTCCGGGCGCGCGGAAGCACCCGTCGAGACGTGAGGTGCTGCTCGGTCCGTCGGGCCGACGGCGGCATCGATCAGGGCTGGTGGCGCCTGCGGGCGGCGAGCGCGACCTCGACGGCCTTGGCGTCGGTGCCGACGGCCAGGTCGCGGGCTGCTGCCGTGGCGACCGACCGGACCGCTGCCGCCGTCTCGGCGACCTCCCAGGCCACCGCGGCAGCCGTGGCGGCCGCCTCGTCCGCGGTCCGCACCGCTGCGGCAGCCACCGCCGTGGCGACGGCCGCTGCTGCTGCGGCCGTGTCGGCGGCGGTGACGACCGCTGCCGCGTCGACGGTGGCCGCGAGGCGTGCGGCGGCGCGGGCGGCGTCGGGGTCGGTGCCGGTCGCCGCGGCCGACACGGCCTCGGCGGCCGCGACCGCCGCCAGAGCCACCTGCTCGGCCAGCTGCTCTGCATGGACCCGGAGGCCCTCGGCCGTCCGGGCCGCGGTGACGGCCATGGCCTGAGCGGCGGTGGCAGCAGCGACGGCCTTCTTGTCCCGGGAGGCGGACGCGGCCTCGGCGGCCATGACCGCAGCGGCCACGACGGAGCCGTACGTCACGGCTGCGGCGTCGGCGACGTCCTCGGCCTCGTGCTCCGCGGCGATGTCGATGCGCGCCTCCGCGACCACCGCCTCCGCAGCGGCGAAGACCGAGCCGGCGGCCGAGGCGGCCTGGCGGTCGGCCCCCGTGGTGGCGTCCCGGAGCCCCTGCGGAAGTGCGTCGAGCTCGACGTCCGGGGTCGGGCTGCTGGCGATCAGCTCCGCCAGGGAGTCGGCCAGGTGCGGCGTCAGGGTGACGATGACGCTACGGTCCTCGCCCGCGACCGGCTCACGTGAATCAGGGACGTCCATCGGGCTCCTCCGAGCTCTCACCGTGCTGACCTGGACCGCGCGGTGCGGGGTCGTCCTCGTGGGCCTCGAGGAGGCTTGCTGCCGTCAGGGCGTCCCGGGCCACCAGGGCCACGCTGGTCGCTCGTGCGTCCATCTCCGCGGCGACCCTGCGAGCCGTCGCCGCGGCGGTGGTCTGGACCGCGGCCGCCGCCTCGGCGACCTCGTCCTCGATCGTCACGTCGAGGTCGGACACCGTGCGGGCGACGTCTGCCGCGGCTGCAGCGACCGCCGTCGCCACACCGGCTGCTGTCGCTGCGGTCTCTCGCGCGGTCACGACGGCGGCGGCCTGAGCGGCGGTCGCCAGCCGGACCGCGATCACGGCGACGTCGTGCTCGTTCCTGGGTGCGGTGGCCGCAGACACCACCGCGGCTGCCTGCGCCGCGGCCTCGCGCAGCATGGTCGCCGAGACGTCGGCCTGCCGCTGGACTGCCGCAGCCGTCCGCCCGGCGCTGCTGGCCACGGCCTCCGCAGCCGCCGAAGCGGCTGCCGCCCTCGCTGTGCGTGCCCTGCCCGCGGCGTCGGCGGCGACGCCGGCAGCCAGGCGGACGGCGTGCCGGACGGCGATCACGGACTGCGCCGACTCGCTCGCCTCCGACTCGCGCGCCAGGACCACGGCCCGGGCGACCACTGCTTCGGCTGCGTGCTGGCGGGTCTTCACAGCGGTGGAGGAGCGGCCCGGTTCGAGGTCGTCCCGCTGCGCATCGAGCGGCCTCAGGGTCGGGGCCGGCTGCAGCGCGCCCGGCCACGGTCCTGGTTGCCGGGAGCCCGCGACCGTCGCCAGCGCGAGGATCTCGGAGCGGAGGAAGCGTCGGTGGCCCCCCGGCGTCCGCATGCAGCTGATCTTGCCGGCCATGGCCCAGCGGGTGACGGTCTTGGGGTCCACGTAGAGGATCGCAGCGACCTCGGCGGGCGTGAGGAGCGCGTCGACCTCGACGGACGGGTGGCGCATCGCGGAGACCTCCTGCAGACAGAAGCGGTGGGCTTCAACGCCTAGCTGGGGGTCCCAGGACCAGTCGGGAGTCGCGTGCCTCGGAAAAGGCTTGCTTCATGAGAATAGTCCGAGCGCGTCCGGGCCGGGCCCGGCTGCACACGACAGGGAAGGTATCGGTCCGTTTTGGGCGATTCTGTCCCTCCGGTGGTGCATCCGTACGGGCTGCTGGACCCGCGCGGGGTTACTGGATCCCGCCGCGGACCGAGGTGATGCGGGAGGTGTTGAAGCCGAGCCAGTGCATCCGCCCGATGTAGCGCGCGTGCTCGATCTTGATGCACCGGTCCACGATCGCCGAGATGCCGGCGTCGGTCGCGGTCCGGGCGGCGTCGAGGTTGACCACACCGAACTGGCACCACAGCGCCGAGGCACCGATGGCGATCGTCTCGTCGACGATCGCCGGCAGCGCCTCGGGCGCACGGAAGACGTTGACCACGTCGACCGGCCCGGGCACGTCGGTCAGGCTCGGGTAGCAGGTCTCGCCGAGGATCTCGCTCTCGCGCGGGTTGACCGGGATCACCCGGTAGCCGTGCCGGAGGAGGTAGTAGCCGACGAAGTGGCTGGCCCGCAGCTCGTTCTTCGACAGCCCCACGACCGCGATCGTGCGGGACCGGTGCAGCACCCGCTGGATCTCGGTCGGGTCCTGGTACGGCGCCAGGTCGAGCCCGGCCGACGGCGCCGCGGTCATCGGGCGGCCGCCGGTGCTGCGTGGCCCGCGGCCACCAGGGCGAAGGCCTGCTCCAGGTCCCAGATCAGGTCGGCCGCCGACTCGAGCCCGACCGAGAGCCGGACCGTCCCCGGGCCGACGCCGCCCGCGCGGAGCTCGTCGTCGCTCAGCTGGCGGTGCGTGGTGCTCGCCGGATGGATGACGAGGCTCTTGGCGTCGCCGACGTTGGCGAGGTGCGACCACAGGGTCAGGGCCCGGATGAGGTCCTGGCCGCCCTCGCGACCGCCGGCGCAGTCGAAGGTGAACACCGCGCCCGCCCCGCGCGGGAGGTACTTCTCGACCAGCGGGGCGTACCGGCTGCCCGGGAGGCCGGCGTAGGTCACGTTGCTGGCGAGCGGGTGCGACTCGAGGAACTCCGCGACCGCCAGGGCGTTGGCGACGTGGCGGTCCATGCGCAGGGACAGCGTCTCCAGGCCCTGCAGGAACAGGAACGCGTTGAACGGGGTCATGGCCGCGCCGAGGTCGCGCAGCGTCTCGGCACGCAGCTTCATCAGGTAGCCGTACGTCCCGAACGTCTCGTGGAACTGCAGCCCGTGGTACGCCGGGGACGGGTCCGCGACGACCGGGAAGCGCCCGTTGGACCAGTCGAAGGTGCCCGAGTCGACCACGACGCCGCCCAGGGAGGTGCCGTGCCCGCCGATGAACTTGGTGGCCGAGTGGACCACGACGTCGGCGCCCCACTCGAACGGGCGGACCAGGTAGGGCGTGGTGAACGTGCTGTCGACCATCAGCGGCAGGTCGTGCTCGTGCGCGATGGACGCCACGGTCTCGATGTCGAGGACGTTGCCGCCGGGGTTGCCGACCGTCTCGCCGTAGAACACCTTGGTGCTCGGCCGCACCGCTGCGCGCCACGCGTCCGGGTCGTCGGGGTCCACCCAGGTGACGCCGACGTTCATCTTGCGCAGGACGTGCTTGAACTGGTTGACCGTGCCGCCGTAGAGCGCGGACGAGGCGACGACGTGGTCGCCGGGCTCGAGCAGGGTGAACAGGGCGGCGTGCTGCGCCGCGATGCCGCTGGCGAAGGCCACCGCACCGGCGCCGCCCTCGAGGTTCGCCACGCGCTCCTCGAACACCGCGACCGTCGGGTTCATGATGCGGGAGTAGGTGTTGCCGTACTCCTGCAGGTTGAAGTACGCGGCCGCCGACTCGGGGTCCTCGAAGACGTAGCTGGTGGTCTGGAAGATCGGGACGGCCCGCGCGCCGGTGTTCGGGTCGGGCCGCTGGCCGGCGTGCAGCTGGCGGGTGTCGAAGCCGAAGGCGTGCTCGGCCTCGATCCGGTCCTGGCCGTCGCCGTTCGTGCTGCTCATCAGGATCCCTCTTCCATGCGTTCTTGACCGAGAAACGTGCGGATGATCGGCGTCTGGCGGGCCTCCTCCAGCAGGAAGCAGTCGTGGCCGTACGGGGCGTCGATCACGTGGAGCTCGGACGGCTTGCCGTCGGCCAGGAGGGCATCGTGGATCTCCTTCGACGCCGACGGCGGGTAGAGCCAGTCGGAGCTGAACGCGATGAGCAGCGTACGTGCGGCCACCGACTCGAGCGCCCGGGCGAGGTCGCCCTGCCCGTGGTCCCGGGCGAGGTCGAAGTACGTCAGCGCCCGCGACGTGTAGAGGTAGGTGTTGGCGTCGAAGCGACGCACGAACGAGTCGGCCTGGTGACGCAGATAGCTCTCCACCTCGTACTCCGGCTCCGTGACCGTGAAGCGGAGGTCGTCCCCGCGCTGCAACCGGCGTCCGAACTTGTCGTCGAGCGCGGGCGCGGACAGGTACGTGACGTGGCCGACCATCCGGGCGACGCCCATGCCGGCGTCCGGTGCCCGGCCGGTGCCGTGGTAGTGCCCGCCCTGCCAGGCCGGGTCGCGCAGGATCGACTCGCGGGCGATCGTGTTCCAGGCCATGCCCTGCGGGGCCAGCGCGTGGGTGCTGGCGATCGGGATGACCGCGTCCACCGCGTCGGGGTAGGCCACGGCCCACTCGAGGGCCTGCATCCCGCCGAGGGACCCGCCGGCGACGGCCGCGAGCCGCTCGATGCCGAGCACGTCGAGGAACGCGCGCTGCGTACGGACCATGTCCGCGACCGTGACCACCGGGAAGTCCGACCCGTACGGCCGCCCGGTGACCGGGTTCGTCGACGACGGGCCGGTCGTCCCCTTGCACCCGCCGAGCAGGTTCGTCGAGACGACGAAGAACTCATTCGTGTCGAAGGCGAGGCCCGGCCCGATCATCCCGTCCCACCAGCCCAGGGACCGGCCGCGGGCTCCGTCGCGCTCCTCGGCGGCGAAACCGTCGCGCGTGCCCTCGACCGCCCAGGACGGCGCCTCGCCGGCGGCGTGGGCGTCCCCGCTGAGGGCGTGGCAGACGAGGATGACGTTGTCGCGGGCCGGGGCCAGGGTGCCGTACGTCTCGTAGGCGACGCGTACCCCCGACAGCGAGCGGCCGCAGTCGAGCGGCACCGGGTCCGGCAGGTCGAGGTACCGCGTCTCGACCGGACCGACCGACGACGGGCGGACCGACCCGGCGGCAGCTCTGGACGCCATGTGGGGGAGCGTAGTCCTGCCGCGCGGCGGTATTGTCGAGCATCCCGCTGGGGAAGCGGGGGTACCAGCAGAGGGGGCAGGCACCATGACGGTGACCGACGGCGGCAAGACGGCGGAGAACGGGGTCGACGTCCAGGCGTTGCTCGACGCTCGGGAGGTGCTCAAGGGCGCACCCGAGGCGGCGCAGTTCACCTGGCGGGCCTCCTCCACCTGGAAGCACGGCGTGCACAGCACGTCGAGCATCCAGAACTACTTCGGGCTGGGCCAAGAGCAGCAGCACAGGACCGAGACGACCTTCGACATCGACCACCCCGACGTGTTCGCGGCCACCGACAACGGGATCACGCCGATCGAGTTCCTCCTGGTGGGCCTGGCCGGCTGCCTCACCGCCGGCGTGGCGTCCGTCGCGCAGAACCGCGGCATCCAGCTGCGCTCGGTCGAGGCGACCGTCGAGGGCGAGCACGACATCCGCGGCATCCTCGGCGCCGACGCGGACGTCCGCAACGGGTTCAACGACGTCAAGGTCACCTTCCACATCGACGCGGACGCGTCGAAGCAGGAGATCGAGGCGCTCGTGGCCCAGTCGCAGAAGCGGTCGGCGGTGTTCGACGCGCTGACCAACCCGACGAACGTGAGCGTCGAGGTCGCCTGACCAGGAACGTTCCCTGAGCCTGTCGAAGGGCTCGTCGCACCACCGAAGGACGCAGCATCGAGCACGTGACGACGGTCGTCGTCGGCGCCGGCCACGCCGGGCTGGCGGCGAGCCACCACCTCAGCGCGCGCTCGATCGACCACGTGGTCCTCGAGCGCGGCCAGGTCGCGAACTCCTGGCGCACCGAGCGCTGGGACTCGTTGCGCCTGCTCACCCCCAACTGGCTGAACCGGCTGCCCGACCTCCCCTACGACGGGCCCGACCCGGACGGCTACCTCACGATGGGGGAGGTGGTCGGCCTGGTCGAGCGGTTCGCGGCGGCCGCGCAGGCTCCGGTGCGGACCGAGACCGCGGTGACGGAGGTGCGGCGGACGGACGCCGGCTACCGCGTCGCCACGAGTGCCGGGGAGATCGACGCCCGGACGGTCGTGGTCGCGAGCGGGGCGTTCAACACCCCGGCCGTGCCCGCGCTCAGCCAGGGCGTCCCGGCGTCGGTGCACCAGGTCACGCCGTTCGCCTACCGGAACCCGCTGCAGCTGCCCGACGGCGGCGTGCTGGTCGTCGGGGCGTCGGCGTCGGGTGTGCAGCTCGCCGCCGAGCTGGCCCGCTCGGGCCGGCCGGTGACGCTCTCCGTGGGTGAGCACGTCCGGATGCCGCGCACGTACCGCGGGCGCGACGTCCTGTGGTGGATGGACACGACGGGGGTGTGGGACGAGCGCTACGACCAGGTGGACGACCTGGACCGGGCCCGGCGGCTGCCGTCTCCCCAGCTGGTGGGTACGGCGGCCCGGGCGACGCTCGACCTGAACGCGCTCGCCGACCTGGGTGTCGAGCTGGTGGGACGGCTGGCCATGGTCCGCGACGGACGCGCCCTGTTCTCGGGCGGCCTGCGCAACGTGTTCGCCCTCGCGGACCTCAAGCTCGAGCGGCTGCTGGACTCCTTCGACGCGTACGCGGGGCGTTCGGGTCGCGACGCCGAGGTGGGGCCGGCGGAACGCTTCCCACCGACCCGCGTCCCGGGCTCGCCGCGCTGGCAGCTCGACCTGGCCGCCGGCGAGATCAGCACGATCGTCTGGGCCACGGGCGGCCGGCCCGACTACTCCTGGCTCGGCGTGCCGGTGCTGGACGAGAAGGGCCGGCTGCGTCACGACGGCGGGGTGGTCGACAGCCCGGGCCTGTACGCCCTCGGCCTGCCGGTCCTGCGCCGGCGACGTTCCACGTTCCTGCACGGCATCGACGACGACGCCCGCGCGGTGGTCGAGCACCTGAGCGGGCACCTCGACGGCTCGCCCTGACCCGCTGGACGACCGAAAGGGACAGATCCACCAGGTGAGTGCCGGTTCGTGCTATTTTCTGCCTGAGACAGGAAGTCCGAGCGGTTCCCCGCACAGCACTCCCGGCTGGAGCGATCCAGGCAGGCGCTGACGTCGATCGTCGCAGGCCTGAGGAGTGTCCGTGCGCCAGCTGCCCGTCGAGGTGGACGCTCTCCTCACGCCTGCCGAGGTGGCCACCATCCTGTGCGTGGACCCGAAGACGGTGACCCGCTGGGCGTCGGCCGAGAAGGTCAGCTGCGTCCGGACACCAGGGGGGCACCGGCGCTTCCTCAGGTCCGAGATCCTGGCTCTCGCCGCGGCAGCCGTCCCGGGTCAGCGGACGCCGACGTCTCCGGTCGAGCACCGGGCCGCTCCGTCGGGTCCGGCGGATCGCGTCCCTCGGGACGAGCGTGCCGGCCGGCCCGTCGCCGGCGACCGTCAGTCCGGTCGCCGCGCGGCCGAGGCGGTGGTGGCACGAGCCGTGGCGGCGGCCCGGGAGGCCCAGGCAGCCGAGGCGGCGCAGGTCGTCATCGCGACCGCCGGGGCGGCCGACGAAGCAGCAGGCGTCACCGCCCGCACCGCCCGGAGCGCGCGCGTCCGCCGCGCTGCCGCCGCGGCGACGGCCGCGGAGACCGTGGCGAGCCGCGCCGCCAGGGCGGCCGCTGCCGTGCAGCGGCAGGAGGTCGCGGACGCGGACACGTGGCGGGAGGTCGCCGCGCGGGCGACGAGCATCATCGAGGCGGCCGGTCCGGCCGCGGACGATCGCGCGACGGCCCGTGTCGCGCGGGAGGTGACGGCCGTCATCCTCGCTGCCGCGGTCACCGCCGCGAGGGACGCGACGGCGGCGGCGACGGGTGTCGCCACGGACGTGGCGGCAGCAGCGGCGGAGGTCGCCTGCACGGTCTCGGACCTCGAGGCCGTGATCGAGAACGAGGTCGCCGAGGCAGCCGCAGCCGTCCGGACCGCCACCACCGCCACCGCTCGTCAGGTCGCGGCCCACACCGCTGCGCGCGCGGCCGGCGCCGCGCTCGTGGCCCGCGACGCCGTGGTGGCCGCCAGCCTCCTGGCCGACGAGGACCGTTAGGGAGCGGTCTCCGCTCGCGCGCCTCGACCCTCGGACGTTTCCCCGGCGAGGGGTGCGGGTAGTGCCTTGCTGCTCCGCCACCCACCCCGCACGTCGGACGGGTGAGCCAGGAGCCGTCGGGCGGTCGACGCCCACCCCACCTCTGCCTTCCTAGGAGAAACCCTTGTCCAACGCTGCCAACCGCGGCACCCGAGCCACCGCACGACGCACGCACGTGCAGAAGGCGGCCCTCGTCGTCGGTGTCGTGTTCCTGCTCGTCGGCGTCCTCGGCTTCGTGCCCGGCATCACCACCAGCTACGACACGATGTCCTTCGCCTCGCACCACTCCGACGCCCGCCTGCTCGGGCTCTTCCAGGTGTCGGTCCTGCACAACATCGTGCACCTGCTCTTCGGCGTCGCCGGGTTGCTCCTCGCGCGCACGGCCGCCGGCGCCCGCCGGTACCTGATCATCGGCGGCATCGTCTACCTGGTGCTCTTCGTCTACGGCCTGCTCGTGGACGACATGTCGTCGGCCAACTTCATCCCCGTCAACACCGCCGACGACGTCCTGCACCTCGTCCTGGGGCTGGGCATGATCGCGCTCGGTGCGGTGCTCACGCGTCGCAGCACCTCGGGCACCGGAGCCACCGTCTGAGCCTGGTCGGCCGAGACGCATCCCACCCGAGGGGTGCAGCTTGACGGTTGTGCATCGAGTTCGCTGCACAACCGTCAAGCGAGGGTGCCCGAGGCTCAGACCGGGGTGACGTACGCCCCGCTGATGCCGCCGTCGACCAGGAACGTGCTGGCCGTGACGAAGCTCGACTCGTCCGAGGCGAGCCAGAGGACCGCGTTCGCGATCTCGTCGGGCTCGGCGAAGCGGCCCATCGGCACGTGCACGAGGCGGCGGGCGGCGCGTTCGGGGTCGGAGGCGAAGAGCTCCTGCAGCAGGGGGGTGTTCACCGGGCCCGGGCAGAGGGCGTTCACCCGGACGCCGCGCCGGGCGAACTCCACGCCGAGCTCGCGGCTCATCGAGAGCACCCCGCCCTTGGAGGCCGAGTAGGAGATCTGCGAGGTCGCGGCTCCCATCACCGCGACGAACGACGCGGTGTTGATGATCGACCCGCGGCCCTGCTCGAGCATGTGGGGCAGGGCGGCCTTGCAGCACAGGAAGACGCTGGTCAGGTTCACCTCCTGCACCCGGCGCCAGGCGTCGAGCCCGGTGACCAGGATCGAGTCGTCGTCGGGCGGGGAGATGCCGGCGTTGTTGAACGCGACGTCGACCGAGCCGTACGTGTCCTTGGCCGCGGCGAACAGCGCCTCGACCCCGTCGGGGTCGGTGACGTCGGTCCGGACGAACAGCCCGTCGAGCTCGGCGGCCACCTCCGGCCCGCGCCGCTCGTCGAGGTCGCCGATCACCACATGGGCGCCCTCGCCGGCGAGCCGACGTGCCGACGCCAGGCCGATGCCCGAGCACCCCCCGGTGACGACCGCCGTACGCCCCTCGACCCGGCCCTCTCGTTCCACCACTGCGTGTTCCCTGCTTCCTTGTTCTGTGTCCGCTGACTAGCTCTGGCTGAAGAAGACGTTCTTGGTCTCGGTGAACGCGTCCGGCGCGTCCGGTCCGAGCTCGCGCCCGAGGCCCGACTGCTTGTAGCCACCGAACGGGGTCCAGTAGCGGACCGAGGAGTGCGAGTTCACGCTGAGGTTGCCGGACTCGACGGCCCGGGCGACGCGGAGGGCGCGGCCCAGGTCGCGGGTGAAGATCGACCCGGACAGCCCGTAGTCGCTGTCGTTGGCCAGCGCGACCGCCTCCGCCTCGTCCTCGAAGCCGAGCACGGCGACCACCGGGCCGAAGACCTCCTCGCGCCAGACCGGCTGCTGCGTCGACTCCGCGAGCACCACCGTCGGCGGCACCCAGAAGCCGGGGCCGTCGGGCACCGAACCGGCGAACGCCACCTCCGCACCGTCGAGGTAGCCCCGTACGCGGTCGCGCTGGCCCGCCGAGATCAGCGGGCCCATCTGGGCGTCCTCGCCCGTCGGGTCGGCGACGACGAAGGAGTCGAGCGCGGCCTGGAACCGCTCCAGGAACTCGTCGCGCACGGAGTTCTGCACGAGGATCCGGGAACGCGCGCAGCAGTCCTGGCCGGCGTTGTCGAAGACCCCGCCGGGCGCGGCGGCGGCGGCTGCTGCCACGTCGGCGTCGGCGAAGACGATGTTCGCGCTCTTGCCGCCGAGCTCGAGGGTGCAGCGCTTGACCTGCTCGGCGCAGCCGCGCAGCACCTGCTTGCCGACCCGGGTCGAGCCGGTGAACGCGACCTTGCGGACCAGCGGGTGGGTCACGAAGCGTTCGCCGACGACCGGTCCGCGACCGGGCAGCACCGTGAAGACCCCCTCCGGCAGCCCCGCCTCCAGCGCGAGCTCGCCGAGCCGGACGGCGGAGAGCGGCGTGAGCTCGGCCGGCTTGAGCACCACCGTGCAGCCGGCCGCGAGCGCCGGTGCGAAGCCCCACGCGGCGATGAGCATCGGGAAGTTCCACGGGACGATCAGCCCGACGACGCCCACCGGCTCGTGGAACGTGACGTCGATCCCGCCCGGCACCGGGATCTGGCGGCCGAAGAGCCGTTCCGGGGAGCCCGCGTAGTAGTCGAGGACCCGTGCGACCTGGTCGGCCTCCCAGCGCGCGTTCCCGATCACGTGCCCCGCGTTGCGCACCTCGAGGTCGGCCAGCTCGTCGACGTGCGCCTCGACGGTGCGGGCGAAGCGTCGCAGCAGCCGGGCGCGATCCGTCGGCGCGACGTCGCGCCAGGCGACGAAGGCCTCCGCCGCGCGTTCGATGGCCGCGTCCGTCGAGGCGAGGTCGGTCAGCCCGACGGTGGTGATGACCTGCTCGGTGGCCGGGTTGACGACGTCCCAGGCGTCGTCCTGAGCCTGTCGAAGGGTGTCGGTGATGGTCACGCTCTCCTCACATCCGTTCGAAGCTGCGGCGCAGCTCCCAGTCGGTGACGGCCGCGTCGAACGCGGTCAGCTCGACCTCGGCCATCCGGGTGTAGTGGTCGACGACCTCGTCGCCGAAGCAGGCCCGGGCGACCGCCGACGAGCGGAAGGCGTCACGCGCGTCGCGCAGCGTCTGCGGGACCTTCGGGGAGTCGGAGTCGTACGCGTTCCCGACCAGCGCGGGCCCGAGCTCGAGACCCTCGTCGATGCCGTGCAGCCCGCCCGCGATCATCGCCGCGATCGCGAGGTAGGGGTTGACGTCGCCGCCGGGGACGCGGTTCTCGAGCCGGGCGCCGCGGCCGTGGCCGACGAGCCGTACGGCGCAGGTGCGGTTGTCCTCGCCCCAGGCGATCGTGGTCGGGGCGAACGACCCTGCCGCGAAGCGCTTGTAGGAGTTGATGTTCGGCGCGTAGAGCAGGGTGAAGTCCGCCATCGTGGCGAGCAGCCCGGCGATGAAGGACTCGTACGTCGTCGTGCGGGCGCCGTCCGCCCAGAACGTGGTCGACCCGTCGGCGCCGCGCAGCGACAGGTGGATGTGGCACGAGCTGCCCTCGCGCTCGTTGTACTTGGCCATGAAGGTCAGCGACTGCCCGCGGTTGGCGGCGATCTGCTTGGCCGCGGTCTTGTAGACGGCGTGGTTGTCGGCGGTGGTGAGCGCGTCGGCGTAGAGGAACCCGATCTCGTGCTGGCCGAGGTTGCACTCACCCTTGGCCGACTCGACGTCCATGCCGGCGCCGTACATGGCGTTGCGGATCTCGCGCAGCAGCGGCTCGGCCCGACCGCCGCCGAGGATGGAGTAGTCGACGTTGTACTGGTTGACCGGGACGAGGTTGCGGTAGCCCGAGCTCCAGGCGTCCTCGTACGACGTCGAGAAGGCGATGAACTCCAGCTCGGTCCCGGCCAGGGCGACCAGCCCGCGCTCGGCCAGCCGGTCCAGCTGGGTGGTGAGCATCGTGCGCGGCGACTGCGGCACGGGGGAGTGGTCGAGCTGCACGAGGTCGCACTGCACCATCGCGGACCCGGGCTCGTACGGCAGCCGGCGCAGCGTCGCGAGGTCCAGGGCGAACTCGAGGTCGCCGTAGCCCGACTCCCACGAGGTGAGCGCGTAGCCGTCGACGGTGTTCATGTCGACGTCGACGGCGAGCAGGTAGTTGCAGCCCTCGGTCCCCGACTCGACGACGTGGTCGAGGAAGTACGCGGCGTGCATGCGCTTGCCCTGCAGCCGGCCCTGCATGTCGGTGAGCGCGACGACCACGGTGTCGATGTCACCGCGCGCGACCTCGACCCGCAGGTCGTCGACGGTCAGGTAGCGGTCGTTGGGCAGCGGCCGGGTCACGGCGTCCATCTCGTCTCCCTCATCGGTTGGTCGTCACCGCAGCAGCCCTCGGAGCAGGGCCGCCGTGTCGTCGCAGTGCTCCTCCATCGCGCGCCGGGCACGACCCGGCTCGCGGGCCTCGACGGCGGCGACGATCTCGGCGTGCTGGGCGTTGGAGTGCTCGATGTTCGTCGGCAGGACCGGGATGGCCAGCAGCATCTCGTGCACCGCGGCCTGGACCTGGGTGACGGCGTCGACCAGGTAGGCCGAGCCGGTCAGCGCGGCGAGCGCCAGGTGCAGCCGCGAGTCCGCCTGCCGGTGCTCGGCGGGCGTGCCCGCCTCGCGGACCCGGTCGTGCGCGGCCCGGAGCTCGTCGAGGTCGGTCGCGGAGCGACCCACGGTGGCCGCGACGAAGCAGGCGCCGGGTTCCACGACCCGCCGGAACACCAGGGCGTCCAGCAGCTCAGGACGGCGCCCTGCCGCGGCGCTCGGCTCGGTCCCCGGGGTCGGCGGTTCGACGTCGACGACGCTGCCGCCGCCGCGACCGCGGGTGGTGCGAACCATCCCGGCCACGCGCAGGGCGCCGATCGCCTCGCGCACGGTCGCGCGCGAGACACCGAGGAGCCCGGCGAGCTCGCGCTCCGGCGGGAGGGCGCTGCCGTACGGGTAGACCCCGAGGCGGATCGCGGTGGCGAGTCGTTCGACGCAGCTCTCGAAGGTGTGCCGCCCGCTCGGCGCAGGCTCGGGGACGGACCGTCCGCGTGACGCGGCGAGGACGGTCTCGGCGAGGTCGTTCACGACCGGTCCGACACCTCCGCGCCGACGGGCTGCTCGGCGTTCGGGTGGCCGTTCATGAAGTTCTTCTTGCCGCTGACGTGCCAGCTGACGAACGCGAACACCAGCACCACGACGACCGCGACCGGGGCGTAGTTGAAGGTGCTCACGTCGACCGGGGCGACCGGGGGCAGGACGAACAGGATGCAGATGACGACCACCCAGACCACCGCCACCCACCCGACCAGCGCGCTCCAGCGGCCCAGGTTCCAGGGGCCGGGGGTGAAGTCGCGGTTGAGCCGGCGCAGGAGCACCGGGATGACGTAGGCGATGTAGAGCCCGATGACGGCGATCGAGGTGACCGCGAAGTACGCCGTCGTGCTGAACAGGGCGGGTGAGGCCAGGACGATCGACAGCACCACGCACAGCCAGATCGAGTTGGTGGGGGTTCCCGTGCGCGGGTTGACCTTGGCCCAGATCCGCGAGCCCGGCAGCGCGTTGTCGCGGGAGAAGGCGTACGACATCCGCGAGTTGGCCGTGACCGAGGCCATCCCGCAGAAGAACTGCGCCACGCAGACGATGAAGAGCAGGAACTTGGCCACGCCGGGGCTGTTCAGGGAGTCCAGGAAGATCTGCGCGGGCGGCAGGCCCGTGGCGGACTCGGAGAGCCTCGCCAGGCCCTCCTCGCTGCGGTCGGTGATCGCGGCGGTGATCGAGTAGAGCAGGACGAAGCCGCCGATGACCGAGACGAGCACGCTGGTCACGATGCCGCGGGGGGCGGCGGTGGCCGCGTTCTTGGTCTCCTCCGCCACGTGGGCCGAGGCGTCGTAGCCCGTGTACGTGTACTGCGCCATCAGCAGGCCCATGAGGAAGACGTACGGCAGGAAGCTCCAGCCGGTCTCGTTGTGGAAGCCGGTCAGGGTCCAGGAGACGGACTGGTGGGACTCCGGCAGGATCCACAGGGCGCCGACGATGATCAGCACGCCACCCACGTGCCACCAGGCGGAGACGTTGGACAGCAGGCTGACCAGGTTGACCCCGAAGACGTTCAGCAGGGCGTGCACGACGATGATCGCGACGAAGAGCAGGAAGGTCCGCCCCGGCGTGGCCTCGACCCCCCAGACCAGGTTCATGAAGGCCATCCAGGTCGTGGCGCAGCCGAAGTCGATCGCCGCGGTGACCGCCACCTCCCCGAGGAAGTTGAACCAGCCCGTGAACCACGCCCACTCGCGGCGGTTGCGCTTGGCCAGCCTGCCGGCCCAGAAGTAGAGCCCGCCGGCCGTCGGGTAGCGCGAGCACACCTCGGCCATCGCCCCGGCGACCGCCAGCACCAGGACGCCGACGATCAGCCACCCGAGCACCAGGGTCGACGGCCCGCCCGAGCGCAGCGCGATCCCGTACGAGGTGATGCAGCCGGCCAGGATCGAGATGATCGAGAACGAGACGGCGAAGTTCGAGAAGCCGGACATCCCCCGGTGGAGCTCCTGGGTGTAGCCGAGCTCGGCGAGCGCACGCGCGTCCTCGTCGAGGACGGCGTCGACGGAGCTGTCGGCCGGCTTCTCGCTGGAGGTGCTGGTCATGGGTGGCTCCGTCTCACGCGGCGGGGTGGTGTGCGTGATCTTGTCGGAGGTCGAGCGCTGCGTCAATGGTCAGACCTCAGACCATTGCGGCCGGCTCCGTGGTAGGCGGATCATCCACCCGCGCAGCAGCCTGCAGGACGGCAGGACCCGCGTCGCCGGTCTCTGTCAGAGGTGCTCGGCAGAATGATGACGTGAGCATCACGACCACGGCCCCGCTGCTCGACGTCCGCCGGATCTACGCCGAGCCGGCCTCGCTCGCCTCGGAGCGGGGCCGGCAGGTCGTCGGTCGGTGGCCGGAGGCGGAGCTCGTGGAGGTCAAGAGCCACTGGCAGATCCCCGAGCTGCACGGCGACGAGGCGAACGTGCGCCGCTGGGTCCGGATCAAGCGCGAGGCCCTGGTGCTCGGGGAGCTCAAGTCGCTGCGCGCGCGGCCGAACGGGCGCTCGGCGGACTTCATCGCCCCGTCGACGAGCAACGGCTGCGCCATGGCGTGCGCGTACTGCTACGTCCCGCGGCACAAGGGCT
>Ga0210040_10002984_pt1 | contig 23287 bp, 16 predicted proteins | sample CryGeyCG12114_NA_FD_185462 | JGI IMG/M metagenome (GOLD analysis project Ga0210040, IMG submission 185462) | Groundwater microbial communities from aquifer - Crystal Geyser CG19_WC_8/21/14_NA (SPAdes) (version 2) | ecosystem: Environmental > Aquatic > Deep subsurface > Groundwater | place: USA...
CCCAAATTCCACTTTGAAAATGAGCAGTTGCCCTATCTCCCCCATGTATTCAATTTTAGAATTTCCCCCCCACTGGGGTAAGCACGCATTTTTTTCAAAAACTGAAATAGCTATTCGATGTAGAATTTTAAAAGCTACAAAACTTAGGTTTCATCTCAATTTTTTTTTCGCCAATGCAAATCCGATACCGTCCTTTATCACATCAAAGCTAATGATAAATATGAAGATTATGTAAAATCGATACATTAGTGCCGTAGAGGCATTAGCTATTTACTTGCAGTTTTTATTCCATTTTTAAGCCATGAAACTATAAAATATTACTCACATCATCAAAAGTGACGAGATCGATGGTAGTAGCCGTATTCTCAATATTCTTCTGTTTCTCCGTTTTGGACTCAGCTTTGGTAGAAATCACCTGTGAACTCGTTAAATTGGGCGCTGATCCTGTGTTCTGTAGCTGGGATACGATTGAAGCCACTTTCTTTTGCTGAACAGCCTGGTTCATACGAGTTTTCTCCCATTTCTCCTCCCGTTTATCCTTCTCCTTGGCCTGCAAATTTTTTTTCAATAACTACAAAGTATGTAATTAAGTAGATGAAAGCGCCCAGTATTATTCGCCACTTTTATATTGTCAATTGTTAAATTAGACCATTCAAAAATTCCTGCTGACCTCATGTAGTCAATAGTAAACAAAATCCCTATTTTTAGAGTGAGAAAATTACGTAGAAAAAGTTATATCGCAATTTCAAAATATACAACTACTCAAAATACTTTCTGAAATCCGTCTTGCCCAAAGGCATTCATAAAATGCACAAATAAATAAATACACATACTTGCAGCAAAAAAAAAGGTTTGAAACCTAGCAAAAGTTTCAAATCCGTTTCATCAAAATCAAAACAACCTCATACACATGCGGGCATGCTTTAAGTAAAATAAATACAACAGCCCAAAAAATTCAACACTACCAAAGTATAAACATTACAAGTGTTATTATTATGATACCATGTCATATTTGTAAGCCTCTTGTTGCAGTAGATTAATAAGCTGCAGGATTTTGGAAGACACACAAGTGTTGAGGGACACCACTGGTGGTGTCAAATGACCAGCAGTCGTCCCCAAACTAATGTCCGTGTTCACTCCACTGTCATATTCATCCTGGATGTCATCTTTATCTTCTTCCTCTTCCCCCAGCTCCAAGTCTATGTCACTGGATCGCTCATGTTGACAAGTCAACTGGAGCTCAAGGATCTCATTGAAAGCAGCATCTACCGTTCTACAGTCCTCATCTTCTCTCTCCGATGTGATGACACAAAAGTCGTAGTCCTCTTGCTATCACCATGTCAGGTGAAAAAGTAGGCATGCACCGTGCATATTGTCCGTCAGTTCAAGAAATAGGGTAGCAGAGAGAAAACACACATGCACAGGTAAAGGAAGGAAGGAAGTAGTAGTAGGTTGAAGATATGAAATAAAGAAAATTTCATTCGAAATAACGAGTTAGCTAAAAAAAATACGCATCAATTATTATTATTATTTGCCATGCATTAATAAATCATAATTGCGAGTGTGATTGTTTAAAAGTTAGTTAGCGTCAAAAGGTTTTTTAGATTATTAGAAGTTTGTTCTTGAACTGTTGAATTTAAACTGCGTAAATTAAGTTTTAATTACATGCAGCGGTACAGCCAATATAATTAAAGAGAATAAATAAATAATTTCACTCACTACAGTACCATTAAGATACTTTTATCAAAGCAAAATGGATTCTACTGCGCATGCGCATGCAAGGGACGCTTCTTTTGACAAGTTCAGTTGCAGTTAGTGAAACTGCGCAGGCGCATGAGTATTGCTTACATTTTCAATTCAATGATAAAAAAACGAAATATGTTCTTTCGCATTTGTTGAGCTTCAAACTTGTCAAACCACGGATTGGATTTCTGATTGATAATTGCGAACTTATACTAACAAATCAAACTACCTTAAGTTTTAGCTACGAGTTCAATTTACAAAAACTTACGTCCATTGGCCTGTAGTCTGGATTCGTCTCGTGCGAGAGAAATGCAAACTTCATCTCATTATTTCTGTCGGTAGGTCCATTAGAGATTTCACTTAATCTCAAGTGCATAGGTTTGTGAGTTTTCACCACCACTCCTGATGGTAAAGTGAACAACAATTTAGTTATCAAATCAACTAATTATTATGACGTGGGCCTGGTAAGCAATTCAATTTGCTTTGTGCACTTAAAGGAAATTATATTCTTGCTATTAATTGTTAGACATAGTTTATCTAATTTATACCCAATAGTTCAGAGTGGCCCTAAAACAAACCCACATTGTAGTACGAAAAGGATCCAATACCTGTTTTTAGTGAAATTAGTATAGGAGGTCGATTCACACCGTTAATCCATTCCATAGCTGTCATTGAAGGGTTAGGTGCATTTGTATCAGGGAAAATGTCATCTTGAAATTGGTCACTCTACATGAGTTCACATGGAAAAGCAGATCAAAAAGAGAGTGAGCAATCAGAAACTTTTGAAACCCAATTTTTTTCCTATACATACTAATTACAGACCAGAAGAAAAAAAAAATCCATGCACGATGGGTAATTAAGCTTTATAATAACTAACTAATGAAAATGAAAGTCCGTCGATCATAACTAATAAACACTTTTTTGCACGTATATAAAATACACACTTTTCTTACGGCAACATCAAAATGCAATAATACCTTATGGGTACGGTACATTAAGCATATTGTATGCACCAAATAACACACTAAATTCGAGGTCGAATGAATTGAAGTGCAGTTTTTTCTAATACCATACACAATGAGCCTAACAAAATTTCCCTTCAAGGCGTTCAAGGTTAAGTAGATATTAACACCATTTGATTCGTTTTTAGCTTCTCTCTAACTAAAATAAATTAAGTAAGCAGTAGCAGTATTATTATCTCCTTACCTTTCTTGGAACAATCATTGATATGGGTTCACATAAACCCTTCATCGCATGTAATTTGTAAAATCTAGCAATTTCGCACCGGAACACGTCGCATCCACGTTTTGGTAGCCACCCTAATCCTCTCTGTAATTTAAAACCATCTCATTTCTCAATACCCAGCACTCTACATATTTAAAATGCAATTTGCAAAACACTTGTTAATGACTAACTTGAGGAGACCCTGAAAGGAATTGGTTCAGGTAATGAGACCATGGGGCTTTATCTACCATCTCGTAGTACCGAATATTCCCATCCCCTTTGCCACCAAAATAGAGCAGCCTAGTATCATGATCATAAAATGGGAAGATCACACCAGATGAAGAGTCAATAATTTCCACAGCCAATGGCTTGCTTAAATCCCGTTCATCCCAAATTGCGAATTGTCGGTCTGAGTGGCGAGCAAAACCTGTTGTCACTAGACGCCCCGTGTCTCCTATGTACAAGACCTTACTTGCTTTTGTGCCCGTATGACATTGCCCTTCCTAAGATATTTAAAAAAACGCACATAAAAAGCAAATATTATTCTTTCACTCACGGGTAATAAAACATACAAAGGATTTCTCGTCACAATGAACTCTTGAATCGTCATTTAAAGGACCAAAAAATATCCATTACTTTGACATTGCATGTAAATCATATAACTTACTTTCAAAACCTTATTCCCTCTAGGATCAATAATTCGGAGTTTTTTATCTTTACAAGTAGTGGCAAGCGTAGATCCATCTCGACTCCATGATATACTATAAATTATGTCAGGATGGCAATCCACAACGGTCACTATTTCTCCTTTGGTAGCATGCCAGATTACAATCTGAAAATATATATTTATACAAGCTATAAGTATCATACCATAACATTATAGTACATAACCTAACCTCAACAATTACTTCCATCCATCAACTTTTTATAACTCTATCCCCCAATTCATCAAAAATGCATTTCCTTCAGTTCACCAAAAATATAACGCAGTAATACATGCAGCCTGGAGTCCATAAAATGTTTTTTATCTGCACTGCACACATAAAGGCCATACGCAAATATAGGCACCTGCATGTGAGGCGACTGCATCTAAAAACCTTTCTATGCATTATCGTAATAGAGACAACTCTATTTACTGACGCACCCAATGCAATTAAGGGAAAATGAAAATGATTTCTCCACATACTAGTTATTTAGTGTGGAAATTCATATAATATATAAATCCTTATAATAAAAAATTAGACCTACCATGTAGTCAAAACCAACACTGGCTAAAATATTTTCTGCAGTTGGATGCCATTCGACAAATCCCACACGTCGTTTATGTCCCGTCAACTCAACAAGCCATTCATTCAGATTGTTTTGAAGACCTCCATCTGGAATATGCCACAATTTCACAGACGCGTCATCGGAACTAGAGGCTATGACATTGTCATCAAACGGGTTCCATTTGATGTCCAACACAGGACCAGTGTGACCTGTCACTTTGAACGAATTGTGGTGATCTAGACGCCCGACCTTAAGGGTTGCACAAAGTTGTAAACAAAAATTTATTGTCACATTTTGGAACTATTTTTGAATAGTTAGTATAGTAGTAGTAGTGTGTGTGTTTTTTTTGTACTTTTTCCAATGGAAGGACTAGGAAGGATCCACCACCAGCGACTTCCGTCACCACTGCTAGGAACTTTGGGTTCACAGCACAAAAGTTGCTGTCATGTGCATTCTTGGAGATTTTTATATTGTCATATGACAACTCCTTGCGGGCGGGTTGTCCAAATACATGACGAAACTTGGATGCCCGCACCCCTCGGAATCCCAGCTATATGACAAGGTTTCAAGTATTATTCATTTGTTGAAATAGAGACTTAGACTTAAGACTTTATGCAAACAAATGGTGCCAATATAGTGCTTTGTAGAGACTAATATGATGATCGAAGTTTGTATACTAAATTATGGAAAATTGTAAACTGTAAAATCCAGGAACATCAAACTATGATTTATGGGAAAGTACCTACCTGCGCAAAAAATAAATTCTGCAGATGAATATAAATTACAAATGAATATGACACATCTCAAACTTCAGAAAAATGAGCTTCTTGAAGGCCTCATATGCTTTTCAGATGACTATGCATAGCTTGGTCGGATAAATGAGCTTTGATTACGTAATAATAATCTGGCCAGTCTATTGCAAAAAATTGATGCAGCAAATCACAACAGCATGCAGTAAAACACTAATAGTAAATGCACACACTTGAAAAGGATTACAGTATAGACAAAAAAACATCTCTCTTTACATGGAAAAATTAAATACTTCTTCATTCATACTCAATTCTCACAGAAATTTACTGCAATGTGAATATGCATACAAAAAATATCCTCTATAGTGAAAAAAAGGTTTCCAATGCTCATTGGTTCGCTCAATTTGCAAGTCACCTTAACAGCTATTCTCCTCTGTATGTGAACAGATAAAGTAATTGTTCCAAAAAAATATGTCGCTAAGAAAGTAATTACATTTTATCAATCAACAAATCCGTCCGAACTCCAAACGTACAATCTACTTTTCCGAACCCGGGTGCAACTACAAACATTGATCAAGAACTAACTAACTAATGCCGTACAACTAAAACACAAATTGCAATTATACCCATGCAACAAAAGCACCTATAACGATTATTTCTCATGCAGCATTCGACCAGCTGTAATAAAATGTACAGTTGTCCCATAATGCATATTTCATTCCAGGACCAACTAACTCATCACTGGAGTCAACTAACGAACTAATAATAACTAAACCCATAAAACTACAAACTAAAAGTAAACAAATAATAAACTTGTAAGGGGATACCTGAGTGGGCATCACATCCATCATATTAAGAGTTCAGGCAGAGAGAGACAGACAAACTTTATTTTTTACAGGCAGCAGTGTGCAAATGAAACCGACCGTCGATTTATTTGGAACTCAAGTAGACTCCGGAGGGTAATAAATGAAATATTGTCTTTAACAACTATTTGTCGGCTGTGGACCAATGGTCATCACCACACCACCAAAAACTGGAGCCAAAAAAATAAAATATAAGAAAAAACAGAAGGTTTACATAAAAAAAACGTATCAGCTTAATTCCATAACAACATTTTTTTCTCCATTTCGTTTTCTCACACCGCTAAAATTGCGCACGCACTTACAGACTACAGACTAACTGCTCCCACCGATTGCATTCAGTTGAGGCCTTTTTGGCGCAACATGGGGTTTTTAATTTTCCAGAGACATTGTTAATTACAACAGTTATTCCACACTCTCACACAGCACAAAATTCACAAATATTTCGAACTTCACAACAAAGACTGTCAATTAGCTGTTATTTGTAATAACTTGCTGAATAAGTATAAAACACTGTGTAGGAAAAAAACGGAAGACTACACGAGGCTATCAAATAATGTTATTAAGTTCTTATCCGTCTCTAATAACAATTTTAAGTGGCCTAGCCAAAAGGCACAGAAAACAACATGACGATGTGACAGTCAGAGAAATCATGATGATGACAGCACCTTCTATTATCATTACAGCTTCTTATGTGCGTGAGAATTATTGTGTGTAATCTTCACAAGTAACTATTGTAAATTTACGATCGCCTAAAAAAAGCCAAAAGTGTATAATTCTCTACAAGATTTTCCTAACTGACTGACAAATGATTTAGACGCACAGAAAGCATATATAAATGTGTGTGTGTGAAAACAATGGTAAATGTTAGTCACTGCATACATATCCACACAAACGTAATACGTTAAATGCAATAGAGAGGAATGAAAATGTGAAATAATACCTTACTAAATTCTCTTGCTACTATAAATGTAACAAGTGTATCCAAACATTTAAAAACGCATTTAATAACACGCTAACAAGTATATAGAATGGTTCTACACCGCTCATTACGGCCCTTGGTTAAGCCAGCCACGACACAATGAATTTACAAAAGCTTGAAAGGGGTTAGAAACTTTTTTCCACAATGTAAATATGATTTGTTACGTCTACAGTCTACTGTAATTCAATAAGGTTAACATGAGATTCGTTCATTTTTTTGGTCGAAAAAAAAGCTGACCACAGGTGGCACATCGTTTCAACATGAGGAGGAAATCATGTACACAATGACGGTATCAAATCACTTAAACTCTTCTTAATGTTTTTACCTAAGCATTTAAAATCCCACTCACTATGGTTAAACAAGTGAGAACTTTGAGGTATATCATCCTTTTAATTCATCTTCATCTGCATGAAGTTCACAAAATGTGGTATGGTCTTCACAAATTTTCTGTAGTTTGTTTGTTTGTGTGTAGTTAAGCTAGTACGTAAAGTATACCACTTGCGTACAATAGTAATTGCACTCTGACTGAAGAAGAAATCTTGAGATAGAGGAAACGAACCAAAGAAAAAGAGAGGAACAGTGAGAGAGAAGAAAAAAATTCTTTTTAGCAAATTTAAAGACTTACAAAAGAAGATTCACCTTGTAAATATAGTTCGTCTAACTATGGCATATGCAAAGGCATACTTTTTGCTCGAGCCATGAACTGTGGAAACTAATAATCCGCGTTAAACGTATATATGGAAGTAGCAGGAGTTGTATCTCATTCTAGAATTCATTTTTTTTGTATCTAACTTTAATGCTAAAATTTGCATTAAAATCGATTCACTCAATCTCAAGATACTCATTCAACTATTTATGATAATTTACTCGTTGAAATGTGTTGAACAAGTTTTAGATTTACTTTGATTGTAGCTGAAATTGAGTAACTACAAATTTTTATGCTAGCCGTAGAGCAAATATTCATATCTTGTTTGACGCTAATTTGCTAATTTATCTTATTTTGGCTAAACTTGTTGCCAATTTTCTCTTTTTTTTTACTTTGACTCATATTTGCTCCGTGCTTAAAATTAAGACTGAGTTACTTACGCCTGATTTCGTTTGCTGAGCTATTAAATTGCTGCTGCACTTAATCCTTTCATATCCATATGATCTATATCCAATGTAAATTCGTCATCTTATTTCTTCTGTTTTCCTCACAATATGTGATATTGTGTACCTCCATTCTTTCATTTCCTCACATAGGGTTATGCTCAGCTAACTGACTAAAGAAACGTATGTAATTCGGATTTTGCTCATGACTAAACTCTGTTTGGACTAAGAGAACATGTACACAAAATGTCATCAAGTCCTTCGTGACTTATCTTGTACGAATAGCAGATACGGACGGACAGACAGACATGGCGTTTCCTTTAAGTAACGGATATCTCCTCCTACTTAATAATTGCGTGCTTAGTAATGTATGATGATGTGAATAAGAAAATTGACCCTTTACAATACCTATTAGTGGGTACTTTTGTGATATAAACTACAGACATTTCATCGATGTATTTGCCGTTACTTTTGTTCTAAATGAGCATTCTCAGACACTATATATAATATACACTAAAAATGCAAGTGTCAAAGAACTTAAGAAAAGTTATTTTCTGCGCTTACAATGGTTGACAGGGTGTGACTAAAGTTTATTTATATTATTTGCTGCATAAACTGTTCAAAAGAGTGTCTACAGTTGGTTCCATACGGCTCAAAACCTGCATAACGTTTTCATTTCAGGCAAGATTTGTTCTATTCCAATGCAAATGTTTTTTTTCCTATTTTTAAGAATGTGTATATATGTACATGTATGCAGATACTACAAATACCTCAGGTGGCCTCAATACAACCACAATGAATATGCTCTTCATGCGACTAACTACCTTCACCTTTTGCTAACCTTATGCACACATGTTGAAAAGTAACGATTCACTCCTTTACGTGGGAAACGCATATGAAAATATAGGCCGGACAATCAGACCAAAACTTTTATATTCTTATGGTAGAAAGCTAATTCTTAAGCCCGTTCTGTTTTGTCATGGATGACCACATATTTGAATTTTACTAGATTCAGCTATACAACGGATCGTAATGCCTTTTCAAGCTCCACTCCTTAATATTCATAAAAAATATGATTCAGCTATTAAATATAATAAAACCTTGAGAAATAATTTGATTGATGACTGACAATTGACAACCGTTAGTCACATTATTTTGTAAACATTTACGGTTGATAGTTGATACGACTAATCTTATCACTTTAAAATTTGATAGGCAAGGTGTGGCATCTAAGATTTATGTTCAGTGTTCAGCTTTATGAACAACAATACATTAGCAAGGCCTGAGCATCTGCTTTACTGGTCAGTATATATAATAACTTCTGCTTGAGAATGACTGACTACCAGCAATTATTTAGTGTGCAATATAAATAACTATGACATCTTATCTACCTGTATTGGCCTTGACTACTAATGCGCTGCATAAAATCATCAGGTGAATCTCTAGTTCATAAATTGCCAGTTCTTGTTAAAATCTGAAATCTCATAAATTCGGCTCTACAACAGTGGAGATGCTTCTATAAAAGAATTCTTCAAATAAAATGAGATACCTTAACCTTACATAATCAAGATGGCTAAAAAAAACTTAAAAGTTGAAAACTGCAAAATGTGGCCTACAGGGATTGCCAACTAATTTGGAGCCAATGATTCAATCCACTTTAGTTAGCTTGTGCCAACTGATTAAAAGACAACATAAGAGCATTGAATAACACATAATCACATAGAATTTTAGGGCTCTCGAAATTAACTTACTTAACTTTGGGCAATAAAGAGAAAACTAGCAATTACAAATAATTTTGGCATTACTAAAGTAATTTAGTATACACACTGAAGCCTTTCCTTTTCCCCATTCCATGCACATTCAACACACTATTTTAGTATAGATAGAGTGTGTACATTGACGTGTTTTTATCATATTTTTTCATTCTTCAGTCGGATATGCACAGTTATCAAACAAAACAACTTATTTTTAGCATACTAATAGTTTACAAGCCAAGTCAAGTAAAAAAAACCGCACCATGCCACACAAAAGTATATACGAGCCAGGGATATCGAACTTTTGTATTCATAATGTAGTTTTCTAAAAATGCGCTCCAAATTCAACGCATTGGCATGCAAAGTTACAGAAAAAATTTGGGAATTTATTGCACAGCAGCAAACTCGAGTCACGATAATCTAAAATCTAACTTTACAATGTCCCATGTCTCCACACAAGTTAATTGACTATAGCGCTCAAAGTTATCCTACATTAGTTAGTCAGCATTTGATTAGCAATCCATTCCCAAATTTTTACGATTTTTTATTACAACAACTAAAACGCAATGGAGAATTCAGCATTGAAAATGGGCACTGACCTTTAGGCTGGGTTTTGTACAGGATGTGCAATCCACCATTATTATATGGGAAACACAGTAGCAACTCGTTTTCACTCTTTAGCCACAATTTTACTCTCACATTCGTCACACAAATCACCGAACAATACTTTTCAAATTCAACTTGACTGAACACCAATAGCTTGAAAAAAGGACTCCGTTTCTTTAGTAACCAAATTGATACGGCTACAGTATCCTGAAACACAAAAATCAAATTATTACCACACAGTACAACACGAAAAACCAACTGCTTACTAAAACTTACAGTAACTAACTAAAAGTTATCGCACTCAACACATTTTTACTCATATCAGCTCAAAGATAAGTGTGCAAAGTTCTTCCTATATGCTTATGCTGAAAGTTTTTGATCCAATCTATGAAAGAATGCTATTGTTGACAGCGATATGGATTATTTGGGCAAAATTATGTAGCCACTTACTGTATGCAGGGAAATAAATGCTACCCGGGTCTCAATAAGTACCATGTTGTTACACCTCATGCATACAAATGGAAAATGATTTACCCTTTGCTTTTGGTGCTTTACACTAACTAATTATGTTACAGAAAAATGTAGCTATAGCTATTCACATATGATGACATTTTCGTGCATGTAGGTTGAATCGAAAAAGCCGAAAAGAGGCCACAAACTGACTTTTAAGATGTCCTCCTGTGTTTGCCACTTCTTTTGTTAGTTCATTTGACAAGAACATAAAAATAATTGTGAGAAGAATGCAGAACATGATATAGGGCTTGGAAAGGATCATAAAAGTTTCCGATAACTAACTAAAACGAAATATAATAATACTCTTTAAACAGTATCAGTTATCTAACTGTATAACTCATTGGGAAATATATGCACAAATCCGAACATTTTTGTAAACACCATGATGATGATGATAAAGTAATGAATTATGTGTAGTAAGTAAGGTTAAATGTTATCGTTCGATTCCACAAACTGATTATTGGAGCCACAGTTAGTTAAGTATCTACTTGGAATGTGAGTAAGGTCCGAAAATGGGAAATTAAAGAGTTTTGTGCAAAACATTGTTACCATTTCATTCCTAATTAATTTTCAATTCATGCTACAATGGATCATTAGCAAATCAGATGATCCGCTACTGCTGCTATCATCAATTAGTATTCAAAACCAGATGGAGCTTTGAAACTCAATTAGTGCCTATCTGTCATTTAGACGATAACAAGATCTTCTTATGGATTTCCCACTCACTAACTAACTAGCTAAACTACACACAGATGTGAAACATAAGTCTATATAGGATAATGCTAAGTGCTAACTATAGCTAAAAGCTTTATGATACCAAACAAAGGAATCTCATTGAACTATACTCGATGCAGTCTTTACGGATGGACAAAGACATTGAACAAGATATTTACGAATGCTGATCACATTAAACGTTACGGCTAATCAATTAATATGCTGACAGCTCAAATTTTACAGTAGCTGTATTTGATACGCTTTATCGTCTTAAATTTGTACTTTGAGCAGTTTGCATACACATATTTTTTTCAATTCGTTGTCAGCCATGCACAATTTACGGCCTGAGCAAATTACTAGTAAGTGGTAAGCAATAAGAAGTTCGAGAAATTGTATGGCATTCCAGAATGCATCAGATCAGATTATAATGGCATGATGATGGATTGCGTAGATTTTTCCAGTTAGTAGATTATCCTCATCTCTGCTAATTGAATATGCACATGAGATGAAAATCTTATAGTACAGTGTCCATTGGTCTATAACTAACATATAATTGATGGTGACAAAACGCCCTTCGCATTTTACAGTTAACTAACTAACTAGCCAATGTAACACAAGGTCGTCCATTTGCTAATCAACATGCTAATTTGTTTAGTACCTACAAGGATGAGATGGACAATGATTTTGTGTTGAGCTGATGCATTTTTAGAGCTAGAATATAGGATAGCTAGAGCTAGGATATTTATCAGAGATTAAGTTGCATTTCATTTTGTGTACAGATACACTTGGCTACGCATGATAGATTACTTTTTGCGCTCATTTAACCAGGAATGACATTGTAAACTCATGACATGAACAATTTACTGCCAAACAGAGTAAATTATAATTATGCATGTACGAGAATGCACTTTTATGAAATTAATTATTCTATCCGGTCAAACAGTGTGAAGAATAAAAATCTACGAAATTCCAACAAACTCCCACACCCGACAAACAAAAATATGCACTGAAATCGATGATGGTCAAAAAACGTACTTACTTTGTTCAATGTCCAGTGCGCTGCTCGAAAAAAAAGTTCTCATGTGCCAAATATTTAAAAGTTGACTACCCAGGGTTCACCACACAATATTATTATTTGAACTTTTTGTTTATACAGAGTTTTTTAAATTGTTGCGTTGCCAATACCACTTGCAGATGTTTGTGTTGTGTGCCAAACAGGGTACTAAACCCGTAAAATCCTACTGTCTGGACGTATAGCAACCAACTAGTGCATTTCACAGACTATGAGCAGTCTACCTACGAGCTCATCTGCTGTTTTGCCCGTAAAAAAGAGGTTTGGTTAGAACGGGAGACTGAATACAATAGCACTGACTGACTGCACATAGCTACAACCCAACTGACTAACTATAGATGGAACCTGCACACGCAATGTAGTGGGAGCAGTATACACAGAATTGCATGGAATCAGTAGCAGAGCAATAGGCAAAGAATGTTGTACGTGAAAGAAAATCCATTGGTAGGGTAGTAGTATAAAAGTTGTTGAATTCTCCAGGCCCTAACTATATGTATGTGACTGCTGCTGACTAACTAACTAGGGAGAGGGTCTCACTGTTTCACATAACTTTCCCAATAATGCTCGCACACTAGTTAGTTAGTTGGTATGCATGTGTTGTGCATGAAGGAATTTGGAAAATATAGTCCTGGGGGCGAAAATGACAATTTTTGCCAATCAGTGCTTGCATTTTTGGTTGAAAATTGCTCCTATATGTACTGAATACGTGTGCGAGTAAATTTTATGCATGGAGTCGTAATTTTTGTTGGTTTTAAATCTGCTTTAGACTGGAAATGCAAAATATTTTGCTTAGCTAGTTGGACCAATGCGAATTTTGTGCACTAATTTTTATGCATGCAGCATAGAAAGATTGCTTTTTTTGACGCTATGTTGAATGTCAGTTGGTATTACGGCTAACTAACAAACTAGCTAACTAAGCTTGCATTTATAAACATGACATTGGACATATGATTTTTGTATGGAGACATGCATGTCATTTTTTTATCCTACTTGATGTGGGGGTCGCTATCATAATGTACAAATAGTGTACTACTATATATATATCCTCCCATTGAGTGGACGATGCGGTATGTGTAAACAAAAGGATTTGTAAGTGGCTCACTTTTTTACATGGATTGTACAAAAAGCCTATTGCCAGGCACAATACTTTGTTTAGCATGTCTGGCCAGTCTGGCTTGTTGAATACACTTCCAGTTGTGGGCTACGTGAGCTTATTATTCGCATGGATGCATATGTTTTTACTACATGGGAAAAAATTAAAGTCTCAGTTTTCTTGCTCATCTCAACTGACTAGAGTTGGCCACGCAATACACATGTTTTCCGATCGTCGCTCCAGAATGCATAACAAAATGCTGCTTGAACCGTGTATTATATATATCTACTTCTATGGCTTGAACATACACATTAGCCATCCTATTTTTTCCATCGAGACAATTGGTATACTCACTATTTTCGAGTGTCAATACTAATTTTGAATACATAATTCTGTACAACTACAAATCTATTGTACTAAAATGGTGTGGCAAAAACAGAATATACATTTAATGCTGCTGTGTTGCGATTTTCCTAACACATTTTCTTGTGCTAAAAAATATTTACTAGTTTTTATGCAATGTGCATGAGATTTGCTAAGTGTGGATGTAAGATGAAGGAAAAAGCAGGTCTTTTGATTATGTGAGATTTTTGGTATTTATGTACAGAGTTTATGGGTTACGTGCTTTTTTAGAAGATGAACTGATATTTTTTTCACGTTTAGTAAGTATGATTGCTTATAGAAAATAGTATGCAAGCAGTCATGATCCAAAGACTCAGTTAATTTCTGGGCTCAGTTTCTCTCATTAGAAATAGCTTGTAGCGTTGCTCTCAGCAACATACGCATACATTTTCTATTAATGCTTCATGTTTTGGATTAACAGCTTAATTATTATCAATAGTGATGATCTAGATTATGGATGAAAAGGCAAAATAACTTGCATTGTATACTCGCCGCATTTATTTTCAGAAAATTGGGTATAACATGAGAATTACATAAATATAGTTTTCAATAAATTATTACAACCTACTAGTTTTAGGCATGCAATTGTGTATGATGGTCACATGAATTATTTGGCCGTACATGTTGGCAAATGTAGAATTATTTGGATTTTGTAGACATGTTTGTGTATAAAATATCTTAAAATTAGTAGCACCGTTTAAAAATATTCTCGTTGTTGAGTCATTAATGATGTAAGTTCTTAAATCACATGTTATGTTGATAAAAAATCAAATACATTCATTGCTAGTTCTCCCCAGCCCCACAAGTAATTTAACAGCAGTAGTCTAGCGAGTCTAGCCCACTTATTTGTCCAACGTGTATTCTAAGTCAGGTGTCACTTCCACAGATTCTTTGGAACGAGACAGTACCAATTGCTATCAGCAATCACCTGACTATTAGGACTAAACTTGTGTTCAAAGAAAATCACGCTTAAGACCAAAAACTATTTATATACAAATGTCTACTGTACACTAATAACACCATAAACAATGATCAAATACTAAAAATTCCAAGTTACATTCATACTGGGGTAAATACTAATACTAACAATAAATACGAAGATCCAACGCTTAGCCAGAAATTAAAATATTTAAACTTTGAGAATTGGAAGACTTTGTTTCCCTTTCTGTGTAGGTTGATAGCCATACAAAAATATAGACATGATGACAAGTGTTGTGCCTGCACAAAATTGCACACTCAACTGGAAATTAAAAAATATGACGGACGCAACACAAGACACTATGATTGCTAACGAAGTGGCAAATCCTTTTAAAATGTTGTCCGCATATTTCACCACCATGGCCACGATCAGACCTCCACATGCTTGCAAAATTACAAGATACACGACAAATAAATCATATCTGTAAAACAAATTCAGTAACTATTACTCTTTTTGACCGTCGAATCATTAAAAAATTGTCAGACTGTGTTGGTAATCATAAATTCAATAATCGAATAATCCATACCCGTAGAAGTATCCTTTAGTGAAAACAGCATTGGAATCACTGACAAAACATGCTATGAAGGCAAATGGGATTGAGCATAACGACAATTGAACATTTCTCATCCAAACGGAGATGCTGGAACCTTTCAAAATCTTCTCAAAATAAATGCCCGCAAATCCGGAAAGACAACATGCAGTGATAGCGGCTATGAAGCCGATAACTCGGTTTTGCTCTCCATTTTCAGTCACAACAGCGGCCTTCGATTCAGTCTGAACTAGTTGCACCATGATAACCCCGATGAGTAGAATAAGTAAAGCTCCCCACTGGGTGGCAATTAGTTTCCTACGTAATATGAGAATTGCAAATATTGCCGTTGTCAAGATCTTCAGTTGATATGTTACCTGCAATCCAACAAAACAGTTGACTGGTAAAGTTTGAATTAAATGTCAGGTCAATAACGATGATACTGATACTCAACTCGTAATAACGAATTAATAAAAAAGGGTTTACTTGATATGTCGCCGCATCCAAATGAGACGCCGCTACATACAAAAGATTATTCTGAACGACGTATACGAGCGAAGGGACACACACTTTTAAAGTGTCCATTGGTTGATCCCAGATGGTACTTTTCAGGGAGTTGCTCCATTTGCCTACATCCTTCCCATTTTCCCCGAACACCATATACAGGCATATGAAGATTTTAACTATCTCTGCATTAAGTACAGCTGGAAAGAAATGTAATATGAGATTTTGAATCTCAATCGCAAAGAAAACAATGACATATTTTAAATGCCAATTCTTACCGGTTGATGACAGAAACATCGCACCGGCTCGAGTTCGGGCATATCGCATCGAGAGTGCGAGAGCAGCATTTTGGCCGGTTAAAGTGACTAGACTGAAGTACTTGAGGAATTTATTAGCTAGAACCAAAAAAGACAATTAGTTAAAACCAGTGAATATTTAATTATTAACAATGGTCAAAAGTGTGCTTAATGTACAATGAGTTGAAGTTCCGGGTCCAGATGACATGTCAATATGTGCACTAAACTGTGTGGCCTGGATTCGATTTATACAAAATTGAATCAACTAGTCAGTTGGTTAGGAAAACGAACACAGTTTATCCAACCACATCCAGACTTCGATCAACTTTAACAGCCTATGCTGGAATTAAAAGACTGTGCTAACTAACATAATATATAGCTAACTAACTATCATTGCAGCACCTGACACACATAAACCCATAAATCTGTGCAAACTCCGGGTTTAACGTACTATCTCAGTATCTTTCAATTTAACAATGATAAAAATTGAGCGGATCAAGTTGACGTTTGGCTAACTTTAACGTCAGAGATATAGAGTTTTATTTCATACTATACTTTCAGTTCAACCCGTTGGCTCCTTTTTCATTTCCCAAAACAAAAGATGGTAAAAAATTGTTGATGATGTGTACTGTCCTTACTGTAGATGTGGATTGTGAGCAAGAATGTGTAAACGTAAATACGTAAATACGCTGAAAACCCGGGACACAGCTGAGCTATACATTGTACTGCGTATTTTTATGACTATATCTTTGCTTGTTCGCCGAACCTAGCATATTCCGTCCATATGATTGAGGGTGTATAAAAGAATTTGATTCCATGTAAACAATGATTTTTTGTATCCGCAATAAATCATGTACTCAATTAAGTAAGTGAAGCCTTGATGGTTGTGCCATATCCGTGGAACAATTGTATGAATTTCCGAAAATGTGTTAATTTTGTCATGGTTCTTGGATGAATTTTTGAATGTATGCTTTGTTTCGCCTGCAAAAGCATATTGTCCTGGTTTACACCATTGTATGCAAAATTCAAGCACAATTTTTCCGTTTCTGTCAGATTTTGACAGCTCAAAATGCGCTTGACATTATATTTAATTAGTTAAATATGAATTAACCTTGAGATGAACTATAGTTGTCAGCTTTTCTCAACTTGGAATTTGAACGTTTTCTGGCCATTAGTATGTGTAGTTGGTAAGAATTTGTAGTGGAACTTTAACCTTTGAATTGAATGAAACTCACTGGAAATGCGTCGCACTCAATTTGCAAACAAATCATAAAATTTTGAAGACGATTGAAAATAATACGGCTACATAATTAAAAATTTTCTGGTTACCAAGGATATGATAACTTCAGGATGGAGACATTTAACTGCATAGTTAGTTAGAGACAGAATGCAAAATTAACTATGCACGTCTTAAACGTGCTCTTATCATGCACACTGTATATTGCATATATATGGATTAAATGACTCTATAAAATGATAATGAATATATGATTCTGGAATACGGCCAGGGAATGAAATTAGCATAGCACATACAAGATGGTTATAATGGCAACTAGTTAATAGCCATGAAATTCGTATGAATTTTAGCATTTTATTGCTTCCGTATTTTTGCTTGCAACTCCAACCTTATTCCACTAGGATGCATTAATGACTTTTTTGTTTACAAAAAGATTAAACAATAAGGTACAACGGGTAAAACTAAGGAATACATATTATATCATGCAGATATGTTACGTTTTCAGTTTTGTGTAAATTCAGTCAGAAGTTAATAAAAAATATTTTTCATACAATTTATTAGAAATTGGGAATATTGTGAATAACATACCACTGCTGTGCTCAAATTCACCCATCTTGGAAACACATAACGTTAAAAATTTTGATGATAATAGAAACTCAGATTCAGAAATTCAGAACCAGCGCAACTAAACAATTCAGGAGAGCAAAATGTGTAGTGTTTTTTCACTCAACCTGCACTACATAAATAATAATAAAGAAACTATAGCAGCTTCCATGCATTGTAATTTGGATATGCAACTCACAACTTATTCAACTAGTCCTTAAGAAGTTTACAAAAATGTATTTCAGGGCGAAAACTCAACGCTTTTTTGTTATTGTATGGTTATTGATGAACAAATATCCATTTGCGTAATGTGTCATACCTTGCTGTATTGACTAAAACAAAAACAAAATTGATGATACCTATAAGTTTTTTACTTTTTGGACAAAAAAATACTTTACAACTAGTTTACAGCTATAGGTAAGCTATGGGTGGTAATTTAAACAGAACAAAACAATTTTCTCTGCGCTTTTTGTGTTGCATAAAACTTGCGACCATAGCCTACGCCGTATTATTGCATGATTATGGAAATGAATGACTGAATGATGATGACTATGAAAAACAAGAACTTCAATAAGCATACAATTTTCCTTCAAGAATGATAAACTCCAGTTAGATTTAATGCCCGTCTTGTATCATACGAAATCTTAACCTAGAAGCAGATGAAATTACCCATTTCTTCATAAATGTGCACAGCTCACAAACAATACCAAATGTGCAATGAGAACAAACATGGCGAGAATGTAAAAATCTGTGCTTATTTCATTTTCCGCCAAGCTCGCAGAAAACAGATTTTTTTGGTAGCACCAACTGTGTAAAAATACTTGAGTAAGATTCCAATATAAATTGGTCGCTTTGTCGCCACACACGTAATGTTGCTCCAATTTTAAAGCCTCGTGTGTGCAATACAATTCATTTGTCAATGCATGACATGCACTTGGATCCAATTCCAGTCTTAGGATTCGGGCCCACATATTGTGCCCTCTATATGGGTCCCAGTGGCCACATCCATATATTTCGGAGGTTCTCACACATTCCAAACATTCTGCAGATTCTATTAAAACTGAAAAAACCACCGTTAACATCTCCCTAAACAATTTTACTATAGCTAATTAGATGTCATACCTAAAAATCGCTGTCGTATATTAATCAACTCCTCATGAATTTCTAAAATTGAAAAAATACATTTTCAGTCCAATTAGCGTAAATAACATTTTTTACTTTATTGTAAATCTCCACCATCAAAATTGCTTCTCCGCTTTTCCTCATCCGTTTGCAAATGGTGACCGCAAAGCCATTGGATAACTTCATGAACTGCAATCCATAGTGCACGTAGTCGAAAAAATGAGGCCGCTGATTTGGTATCCAATAAAACTTGGTGAAAACATTGTTCAACTTGAGATAAACTGAAACAATTTTGTGTCAAAGTTTGTCCATCTGCTAATGGGGCCTCTTTTCTGTATCTATGGAAGAAACCGCATCAGTTTTACATTTTCACACAAAACATTATTATGCCTATCATGAGTAGATGTACATTTTTATTAGTACCTATTTTCACAAGTATCATTAGAATCGTCATAATTGTTGGAAGGATCAATTGTTGTCGAACTGAGATTAACTGGTGCATATTCATTGTCATAACGCAATCTTTTTCTCCTACTGGTGGGGAACATGATTGGAGAAATTGTCAGGAAATCTTTTTCCATGTACCGATGTAAGCATGCGGCAACTTCTCGATGTCCTACAGTAACACATTATAAGCAAAATTAAATGCAGTATCTACAAGATGTATCAGTAGTTTTTTGTTGTTTTTCACAATATATACAATGTTTCAGAATAATAACACTGGATGGAACATTGTTTATTACCTTCCAGAGGTTCAGAATAAACCGCAGAAAAAAATGCAGCCCCCCAAACTAATGATTGCACACTCTTGATAATACTATTCTCCATGGTGAACGGAATAAATACATTTTCACAAGTTCCCCTCTCAAGCAAGATTAGATTCTTTGCTCGTGTGAGTAAAACATGACGTTTTCCCAGTGATATGCGCAAAAAAAAAAACATATTTCATTTCGCCTCGTGACATAATCTGTGCGTTTAATATAGCTGAATGTCTATGCTTCCACACGAAGCGTTGTATATCGCACCACAACTTCCTGTCCTACATGAAAAACATGTACCCATCGAAAATAAGATCAGTCTTGTATGCACTGATATATTTTGCTTACAACATTCTTTAACTTTAGTTAGTTAGTTAGTAAGTTATAGTCGCAGTCAGCAGTAAAACCGATGCGCCATTCCTTCAATAAGTCTTGTTAGGGAAAATATGTTAGCTCAACGTATGAATGAACTGAAGTGGACCAGGATCATTTTATTTTTGATATTTTAAGTTTACAGTGTTTACAAATTTTGGCTGACGCGAAGGCTTACATAATGGGTCTGATTCTGATGGATTGAATCAGCTATTCCCAGACCGTCCAATTTTACTAACATGTGCAAACTTTCTATAGATTTAAGTTGAGGAGTAAAAAAAAAGATGAAACTGCAAAGTGAAATAATGCAGATTTCCCTTTAATCAGATATGTTGTACATATGAATCACGGGTTCTTTTTATTGCAGCAAAAAACATTCAGTATAAAGTAAGTAAGAACAGACTTGTGATTTTCATTGCAGCAGGAGCACAATGCTTTTGAGAACATGGATGCAAAAATTACATAGAAAATAAATCTAACACACATTTTTGACTTGATAATAATGATAACAGATCAAAACTCATGTACATAGCAATTATTTTTTGTTATTATGAGACGGTAACTCTGCTAAATGAGTTCATTCAGGGAGACTAGTTTCAGTTTTGTGTGCTCTGCAAAAGTAGCTTACTAACTATGGTTATAAATAGAGATTTCAAGAAGCAACATAAATGCACTACTCCTTACTCCTTTACTTCAGTTAGTACGTATGCACGCTCAAATTTTGTAACCGAACCAGTAAGTGTTATTTTTCGATTCCGGTAGAGAAAGTGACCGGATTTGTGACAAAAATTAACATTAGACCTTGTGTTTTCAGTTAGTTAGAGCCACGTTTTTATATCCTATGCAATGTGAAGGGAAGGAAATACGATTTGAAAATAGCATCTATTCATAACTAGTATATATGATGATTCTACATTAGAGCGTGTATATTATGGAAGTTAGTGAATACATTTATTAGGCCAGTTGCAATTCATTTTTCATCACAACCATAACCTAGAAATGATGATGAGATACTTTTTTTACTTTTCGACTTTTTAAAATCTAAAATGCCAACTCAAACGGGACTAGGTTGGAATAATAAAATACAAAAAAATGCAATCAAGACCATAACACGACACGAAGGCTACAAGTGATCAAGCTGACCAAATGAGGATTTGCGCAAGCACAATGATTGTGATACAAAAATATTAAAAAGTAGTTTACATAAATAATGTGATTAAAAAAGATAAAAGACTACGCAATAACAAAAAAGTGAGGAAAAAGGCTGAAATTTTTTTCATACCTGTGCGTGGTTACATTTTTTAGTGCCGTAGCTAAAGGTCCACCAATTTTAACATTTTCGTAAGCGATTACAAAATCTTGTATTTCACTGATACCAAAACGGAGAAGAAAACTAGTAGCAGGAATATCTTCTGGTTGTCAATATTTCAGCAAAATATCTGAGTCTAGTCAATACATAACTTAAACTAATCATCCTAGCCATAGTATGCACACTACTGTACAACAATATGTGTTACTCTCACTTTCAATTTTTCTATCTTTCCCTTTACGAGTAGTTTTTCATTTATACATGACTGAAAATGGTACATTATATCGTAAATATCAGAAGGGCAAGGAAATCAAAACAAGTGATCTCTATAGTCACACTGAAGGCTAGGCGACTACAAAATAGCAAGATAATGATTATTTTTTACTATTCTCTCTCCTACAAATTATTAGACAAGTCTAAATACATGCGTATCACTTAAATTGAATATAGATGGCCAATCGAAACCACATGATTTTTACCAAAAATTTCCATCTCTGTACAGCATTATCTGCCTGGCATAGTCTAGATTTTGAAATAACACGAGCTCTAAATTCTAAACGAACTCTGAAAGCATTTGGTATATATCTTGGCGTTTAACTACATTAATTTAATACTGGAGCTTGCAAATTCAAAAACAAAATGAAATGTGTCCCAAAAAATTAACCTACTAACTAACTATCTTAGAAGCAAATCAGTTATAAAACAAAATGATTCCTTCCTTAGATTTCCAGTTCAATGACTTAAATCGATCTGCTGAAAATGCAAAGGTGCAATCAACTCATTCAATAACAGTCATTTTGTCAAAAAAAGTTAAAATTGGTAACTAACTAACTAACTACGTAAATACAACAGTTCTAAAATATAAGCGATGTTCGAAATCCTTTCGAGTTGAACAAAAAATGCAAAATAATCCTCTCATAGTATGAATATGAATTCTACAACAATACTATCACTATAAATCTAGGTAATGCTCGTAAACTTACAGTGGAGTCTCTTTTTTCCACGGAACTTGTCCATTACTACTTCCACTACTACTACTATTATTTGCCACTGCCAAATTATTATTATTACTGGCTCCACTGCTACTGGCTCCACCACTGTTACTTCCACTGGTTCGTCCACTGCTCCCCCCACTACTGCCACCTTTTTTCTTCACCATGTTTGGAACGGCCATAGAGGCCGCAGACACAAGAGGCGAGTCGTTTGAGTGACTTTTACGACCCACAGCGGCTTCCAAGACTCCAGCTTTCAATGCGTTCAACCCACTGGAATGGAATGCAAATCAGTATATTGCATATTACACCACACTATACTAGATAATGAATAAGAAGCATGATTAGAGCTACTACCTTTTAATAGCACTGGTCGCACTGCTAATGCCACTGTTTGGATTATAAGACATTCCATTTTTGCGTGAATGTTTTCCATGCCCACTACTATCTGTCGAGTTCCCAAGAATTATCTTCATATGTGAATCCTAAAATCAAGACAAAATTTCAATAAAAACG
>Ga0210040_10002985_pt1 | contig 23277 bp, 25 predicted proteins | sample CryGeyCG12114_NA_FD_185462 | JGI IMG/M metagenome (GOLD analysis project Ga0210040, IMG submission 185462) | Groundwater microbial communities from aquifer - Crystal Geyser CG19_WC_8/21/14_NA (SPAdes) (version 2) | ecosystem: Environmental > Aquatic > Deep subsurface > Groundwater | place: USA...
TCTATTTAGTCTATTTTGTGTATTTTCCATGGTGTGTGGTGGTAATCTGCACGTTACGGAGAACTTGTGAATTGGAGGGATAACTTCTCAGTGCCAATATAAACTGATCAGTTAACTTTACCTACATTTTTGTTTATTAATTTTTTGAATGTTGTGAGTTTATAAGTTTTAAATTTTTCCTCTTTTTACCTTGGAACTATGCTGACCAAGCATCCGGTTTGAGAAGTCTGGCTACCTGGGAAATGTAATTGACGATGGCCGGAACGTTGCAGCTGCCCAATACGTCCAAAACGAACATCAAGGTGGTAGACTTTCTTTACAGTCGGGATTCCAAGGACACATGTTACCAATATGAGCACAAAATCGGAGGTCTCACGCCCAGTGTGTGTCTTCAAGAAGATGTGCTCTACCCGAATGCGATGGGAGCCTTGGCGGACCCTTTGGCGCAAGTCGGTGATCAATATGCCGTGGGCTGCAGGGGTCACCAAATCGGGAGGAAGTTCCCATTCGAGCCTGTCCTTCCGGTGGCCATCCCTTTGGTTCAGTATCCTAGCCCCACTCGATCCATTTTCCCGGAACAGCACGATATGTGTGCTCGACCGGTACTGAACTGGGAGGACTACATTACTCAGTGCGATCGGTCCGTTGGGAAAAGCTTGACTGCAGTCTTAGGGGTTGCTGGCAGGTTCGTGTCTTACATTTTGCATATCAAGTCATAGCCAAGCATTTTTGAAAGCTATATCAGTCTACAACGTCTTTTTTCCAATAATTTATTATTGTTGTAGAAAAAAACCAAAGCCATTGTTTCTGGTGAAACGAAATATGCGGCGTACGGAAAAGCAGGTAAAAGAGGGACTCACGGAAGAAGATCCTGAAAAGGAAAACAAGGAAGACGGGAATGGTTGGGGAACGGATGAAGAGCAAGACCCTGAGGCTGGGACGGAAGAAGGGGAGCGTTCAAAAATGGAGCATCCAGCTGAACTAAAAGCTATTCCAGGTCCAGGAGACGAACTGGGAAAAGAATTATCTGCTGAAATTGAGCAGGAAGTAGAAATGAAAGACATGAGTAAAAACGATGGACCGGATCAATTATTCATCAAACGAGGGAAACGCGTGCGGATTTCAAGAGTGCCACCAACTGTGGAGGTTCCCGACATTCCCGAAAGGCTGACCATACCGGAACCAGAGGTGGACGGATTCGGAGATAAATATGTGATGAGTAGACAGCCTCTAGTAAATGAAGCTGGGAAGAAAATGAAGATCCCCTCTCGTGATGAGTTAACTTCGTTACTATTTCCCGAAAAAGAGGATTTGGAGGAAACACCAGAAGAACGGCGTGCCCGAAAACGGGCAGAGAGACTGAAGCCAAAACCAAAGAAAAAAAAGTTTTCAATCCCATTTGTGCCTGGCTATAGAAATAGGACGACAATGTTTCCAGCCCATTTGAAAAAATTCAAGGCTCAGCCTTTGTGGAAAGTGGAGGGCACTTGGAATTATTTATTTGGGGGCATGAGTGGTGCCTTATGCATTCTTCAGGACTCTACAAAGTCGACGGTTTTGAATGCCTATTTGGGCACTGGGCGCACATTACGTACGTTTTTGAACCTGACTTGAACCCATAGAACTTGTAGATACTGTATGTAAACTGTACATAATAATGACAATAGTCCTCTTTCCTATTATTCACTATTTTTAATTTTTACCTGCTGGTTTAGGAATGGTCACTCTGGAGCCCTCGTCGTCAGCATCTATGGTGGCCCACAAAGTTGGCTCCGTGTGGGAAGAAGATGTGGCCAACGTGCCCACGAATCTTAGACCAAATTCGTATGACCCCTTGGCCGATGTGATCCTTCAAGTGGTCCCTTCCCCTCGGATCGACATGGTTGGAGTTCGCCGTGGCAAGTCCGTGGAAATGTACACAACTGACCGGATCCCAGAGTTGTTCACATCCGTTCCGAACATTTGCTACGGCCATAGGGACTACTTTGGTTGGCACACGTATTCCAAAGGGAAGATGCCCAGCAAGAACCCGTATCTCCTGTCCCTGGACTTTCATCCGTACAACGGAGCCGAGTTGATGACCATGGATGAGAATTTCATCATCCGTTGGGCCAGTCTCAAGAAGGAGTGCACCATAGCGGAGTCCCGAATCAATGGAGCCCAGCGGAGGACTTGTGCCCGCTTCCCCGAGTACCCGTCATTCTCGCTGAACAATGCGGCTGGAGCGGTCTATGGGCCCAATGGGGAGACTTATTATGCCTGGGCGGACTCATATGTCCATTTGGGGGATCGACGGGATGTTTCTGTACGAAGAGCTGACTACATGACTCTGTTTGACCTTCGGAGGTCCATTCCCTCCCTGTCTATGGCGGACCAACGCCTTTTCGGCACTTTCTCTAATCATTCGCTCAATGAGTACCTCTCGTGTGTGCAGCGCAGTCGGAATGACAATTACTACTGGGTGGCCTCTTCCAGTCGCATATTCCTCATGGATGTCCGTGTTCCGGATAATCCAGTCTTAAAAATGTCCCATGGGCTCCGGTCCCCTCCCACCTATCTTCATTCCCATGATGTACTAGTCTTTACTATATATATACTGTTCATGGAATGAGCACCATTGTTTGATGCCCTCTTTGGTTTCTCTGGTTTTTGGCAGGACGGGAATTTCGAGACTATTGTTGCCTCGAGTCAACGGATGACAGAAACGTTTTGTGCCATCACGGACCACGCTCATGTCCATTGTTTTGACCGCCCTGGATGTACAGGGACTCATCCGGTGCTCAGTTGTCCACCAGCCCATTTGTCCAACAGTCGGGAGTTTTTGGACACCACTCTTCGGGCTGGCTACACTTTTCCTAGTGAGAGTGAACACACATGTGCCCAGGATCATTGCTATGCTTGGACCACTGGACTTGCCCTGCAGCCCAATACGAACACGTCTCATATTCAAAACTCCCATGAACCCCCCGGCTACTTTGTTTTCACTTGTAACAACTATGGCGATCTCTTCTACCAGGTTTGTACACATTTTTTATGCTCTCCTCTGATATGGAGGATCATGATTAACTTGTTAGTGATTATAGTTTGTGGGGTGCATGGTATAGGAATGGCTCCAAAGACCCATTGACTCGTACAAAAAAGTGAAAATGGATGACTACAAGATGACCGACTTTTTGACAGACTGGAGTTTAGCTATGCGCATCGACTCGGTGAAGGATGTTCATAAACCGACGAGGAATCGGAATCAACTGACAGACTGCACAATCCTAGCAAGGAACGCTCTGCTCCAAGTCACTCAACGGGAGAGTGTTCGGAATGACAAGCCCTTTGACCCTCGTCAACCGGAACTGTGTCAGTTTGAGGAAGTTCAACAACTATTGCCCTCTTTGGAGACTCAACTAAGGCACATGAAATTGTACCAGGATAAAAGGGTGCCACAGTTTTTGAAGGTTTGGGAGAGCTCTGTAGAGCCACTACAACCGGAGGTAAAAACGGAACCATCCATTTCTGGAGATGATGACAATTCTGATTCTACTGATCAAGAACTTGAGGTATTTTTTCCACATGGGCTTTAGTTGTATATATAGCCGCATGCAATTTGCGATCTTTTCATTATAAGTAGAAATTTAATCTTCCTCGCCCGCGCACCTAGGTGATAGAGTACTTGAAAAAACTGGAGGAGGAAGACAAAGAGGGAGTGGAAGAAATATCTAGCTCATCTTCCTCATCGGAGGAATTCGTTGACGCTCAGACTAGGACCACATCCCCAAGACCGAAATCTCAATCTTCAGAGTCAGAGTCGGACCAAGATTTTGATTCTTGTTCCGAGTCTGAGGCTCATGAGCAATCCGTTCCACACCCAAGTAGCAGTGAGAAGGAGGATAGTGAAATGGAAGAAATTCTGAGCAAATTCTCCGGTGGACATGCTCCCCTGCCGCGGCCACAGGAGCACTATTCTGAGCAGGAGGAGGAAGAGGAAGAAATGGAGACTCTCACTGGAGACTCACAAGAAATTTTCACGCATATTCTTCCGGACGCCCCTCCTGCTATGAAACACCAGGTAGAAGAGAAGGAGGAACCAACAGAACGTGAGCAGGATCTCTGGGGTGGCTCTCTCTTTGGAAATTTCAATGTGCCCATGACAGGTGAAGAGCAACAATTAAGCCAACCCGTGGCTTTGGACGAGGCGAGTGCTTACATGTATGAGTTGGGGTCTGTGGCGTCCGGTTTTTCCCAACAGACCAGAATGGGAGAGGAGCCCATGCCGTCCACTTCCCGTGGTCACAGTCAGTCCATTATGAGGAGGCCCAGTCAAACTTCTCAGAGAAAAGGCGGCTTTTAGAATGATGGATCCAGGCCACCCATGCAGGATCCTGTTCATTCACACCATGTTGTTCCGTTTTCTTCAATACCTTTTATTGATTGCATCTCAAAATGTGTTCAATGTGATGTACTAGTGTAGCGAGTACAATGCTGTAATATTGTAATCTTTATTATTTGTGACTCGGTTTTGTACTTTTAATCTCACACAGTATAAGGGCGTGATATTTTGACAGAATAAATTCCTTGAATTTTGTACTACAACTCGAATGGTACATACTATATTGGGATTGGGGGTGAAAAATGCTTTTAGAGTTTTGAATTGAAAACTTTTAGGCAATGAATGGAAATGGTGGTCCTCCCTTGGAGTCCACAACTCTCTCATGTTTGATTCGGATTTGAGAGAAACATGTGGACACGGATGCACACAGTGGTGCCACAGTTGCTCCCAAAAACATTTCCAATGTTGATCGTACCGGAATGGCAATCAATTGAATGAGACGCAGTAGTGGACGAACCATCCATATTTGCTGAAAAGAACAACAAAATCAAAAGTACTTGTATTCTAATGTTTAATATATATTTTCCAAGCTATTTAATTTGGCTAAAAAATGCATACGAGAAATGCAGTGAGAGCAAAGATGAGGGCCGAGATGAGAACAACAATGGGGGCAATGAGAACAGTGAGCACTTTATATGTGAGTCCGTGAACGATGTTAAAAATTATTTCCAAACCCGTCCATATGAACTGCGGACTTTTATGCAATCCCTCCGGCTCGCCAATCACATTTTCCCATACGATCTATATATGTAAGTGTAATCCCTTTGCATTTAGTTTGCCAGTTTTGCTTTCTCCATGTTTTTTTTTGTGGGTTACCTGGAGATGGTCATTAATTTTGTGTGGATCCCTTTCCCCAGGGTCACGATTTTCCGGAGGGCTCATGATTTTTGTAGGGATCATTCCAAGCCCATCCCTCACTTTGCCCTTGCTGTCTTTAAAAAGGGTGGTCCCTTTATTGGGTGCCAAAAGATCCATTTTTGTCTAGCAAAATAGGGAGACTCTGGGGATAGTGTTGTTTGCACGGAGATTTGCTTGAACGACTGTGACAGTATCTCATTTTTGGCATTTTCGGGGAAACTTGGAACATTTGCAGTGCATTTGTATTCCTATCGTTTTCTTAACGCTAACAAATGAATGGATGGGAAAGTTGGGCTCTGTTGGACTCGTACATGAGCGGGCAGGGGAAAGGCCAACCAATAACATATGCATACCGTGGGAAAAATCAGGAAAACGCATCTGTGCCTCAAGAAAACTGTGAGCTGTGTAAAAAATGCATTTGGGCTCTTCAGGGACAAAAAAATAACCAATTATTATTCTCACTCACTCAATGAGATATAAAATAATTTAAGTTTTAGACTGGATGGAACGGATGACTTATGCCATGGAACGCGTCCATTTTGTAATTTTCCAGACTTGGGTGGGAACACTAGTCGAGAAGTACATAATAAGACAGAGACATAGAACAGAGGCCATTGTGTGCGCAGAGACACAGACTATGGCATGGAGAATGGACACAAATACGTCCTCTTCCTGCATGTCAACCTATTTAAATTGTGTGCATAAAGATTTATTTAATGTAGTCAGTTTGGGAAGGACGTATATAAACACAGTGCACGCTAACTGCTAACATGTAGGAACACTACAGACAGAGCCAAAAGTGGGACACCTCCACACATCATTTGTTGCGATATTGCGACTGTGAGCTCTGGACAAAGTTGCTAAACTTTGAAGGCAATAGAATCTAACTAACTAACTATATAAGTATACATGGGCATGCACACGGAAGTCCGCAGCTACATATATATATATCCTATTATCCCATTATCGTGCATAATATAAGTGAGCAACTCATTTGGGGAGATGGTACGGGAATGCACCAGCAAGCAAAACTCCGACTTGTCCATCTTTCATTCTCATCATTCAGTGGGCCAACTGCCTGTATACTAAAAAGTACGCCTGTGAATAAAATATTCCCATGCACAAGCAAAACGTTATGGGTCTGGAGCCAATTATTCATTCCTAATATACAGGTTGAGACAGTCACATTGTCACACATCATACATCATAATGCTGTGCTGGGGGTAGCAGCGTGAAACAAGATATGTGTAAACTATGTGCATATGAACATGATGATCATTTCCCACCATCATGTACGTTCGTGTGCTGTACATCATGTTGTAAATCTATAACTAATTACCATGACAGGATTTTCAAGACTGTCCTTGTCCTCAACTTGTTGTTTTTTACAATCCAAACCTGGGCTACCTTGCATTGCATTGCCTAGTTTTTTGGTGCAATTGATTGCAAAATTGCAAATGAGTAGAGTCTATAGAGTGTGTTTATTTTTGACTGGAAAAAAGTAAGCATATCATATAATATAGAAGGAAGTTCGGGATTCACATATCACATACAAACTACTATACTCCTATTTACATTGTTCGTTTGTGTTCTGCCTGGGTGAGTGAGTGAGTGGCCAGTGGCCATTATGCATGGATGGTGAGTGGTCAGTGGAGAGCACAACACAAGACGCAGAATAAGATGGCCACAGGGAAGATGAAGTAGACAGGCCATCGAGGTTGACACACGGAATGGAGAACCATTTGGGCCAGGGCATCCTCATCGGACACTCCATCCTGCAATGGGATCTCAATCAACACTTTCTCAGAAGACAGGAAGTTCAGTGGGAACGAGCAGTCGGTCACATTCTCACAGCTACTTGTGTAGTTTGGGAAGCTGTACACCACCTTCTCAATGTTGAATCTTGCGAAAATGTCATTACTCACTATGTCATTGTCACTGTATAATATGCACACAAAAAACGGCATCAAAAATCAAGAGTTTCCATAATCCCAACAAGAGAAAACTGCATTCCCTTAACCCTATGAGGCCATTGTTTTGCCTATCAGTCCTAGCTCGAAAAATACCCCCAATGCCCAATACAAGTTGTTTACCTTAAATAGCTGGCATCCAATATGAAGACTACATTGCTCAATTATTGTTTTATGCAAAATAAAATTTTCGTCAAAAATGAATAACCCATATATTCTGAAAAATCCTTATACTATGGGAAATTAAATTTTACCCAACTAAAAGTCAGCCATGTTACAATTTGGGTGTGGTTTGTAGTTTGAGACGAGCTCTATTTTTGGGATCGGGAACAAAGAATTTTAAGGTGCGACATCTTTGGATTCTTATTTGAGCTTCTTTGATTGATTGGATGGGGTCATGGATGGGGTGGATGGGTGGATGAGCTGTTGCTGTGCATATTTGTACTCTCTGCATATAGGAGCTAGGAATAAGGAGGTATAAAAATGACCTGTAAAATATGTAGTAGTAGTAGCCCGTGCTGGCGATTTCATGGACAGTGCGCATACGTAGAGCATGCTTCATCATGGCATCCTGACTCTGACATTTCCTGGAGGACGAGAACGACTGAGTAAACAACGTGTCTCCTCCATAACAGGTCCACAAGTTCTTGGCAAAGGAAGAGCCCGAAGATCGAATGTCCTCCTCATTGATCATCTCATCGGACTGCTCCTCCTCCTCCTCCTCCTCCTGCTCGTCCTCCTCGTCCATCTCATCCGCTTCCCCATGGTCCCGCCCATCATGATCGAGGAACCCTTCCATGGACTCACCGTCTGGTCCACCCACCGTATTCGGAGCAGAGTCCCTGTCCTCCTCCTCATCCCAATAGCTCAAATCATCATCCTGTTCTGTGTCTATACAAGAAAAAAACAATCACGAGCCCGATAAAAGAGTATGTGCAGCTATTGCCACCAAAGTTATAGACATAGTTACTGCGTCGATCCCGGACTCCATTGTGTATTACGGAGCCGTTGTTGCCCGCATGATGATTGGCGGGTTTCTTGGTGAGATTCCGAAATATCCCCTGCTGCTGCTTGCTCAACTTAGTGCCTTGCTTTTTGTTTGAATTACGATAGCGATTTGCAGGTCGTCTCAAAGAGCCATTAAAGTTCTGAGCCCAGTCCCCATACTGTTTCAAGTTCTGGTTGTCTGGCTCATGAGGAATGTCCAAGTCCCCCTGTTGATATGTCACTTTGATCACCTGGGCAGACACGTCTTCTTCCCAGGGGTCCACTTGCCCCGAGTCCGATGATGGGTCCAGCAGTGCGCAATGTTTCAAGTTTTTCGTCCCCTTCACCACCATCATTCGAGCGCCCTCAAATCTTTATTTATTTAATTAATATATGATCTCTCTCATCGTATCACATATGTATGTCACATTTAATGCATAATGCCTCAACTTCAGTCAAGTACATCTACTTGGATCACTGGATGCATGTGGGTCATCTATGTATGCATAGTACTGTTATGATAGGATAGGAAAGAAGTAAATGCGAGAGTACTTAAGGGTCTACGTAGTTCAACATGGAAAAAAGTCCTACTAGAAATTGGATGGGAACCTAGCTCAGTGGTTTAGAGTGTCTTTATTCATGTCTAGGGACGGTGGGTCAAATCCGCCTGGTTCTAACTTTTTCTATCCTTACTACCCAAAAACGTAAGCTTAACAGTACCTGGAGCAAACAGACAAAGTGACTTTTGAACCCTGAAGGAGAAAGAATCCCCAATACTCGAGCGAGTCATCAGCCAGCTCCATGTGCTTGTCCATGTCAAACAACTGGGTCTCCTCCGAAATCTTGGGCTGCTCATCCAACAGGTATGCATGGAAGGTGGCATTCATGCGCAAATCCTGAGCAGCACACCAGAACGTGCTCATGTGACGGTCCACTGTGACCAAGTCCGACTCGCCCAGAGTGTAGAGCGCGTCTTGGAACACGCTGTATCTGATGTACAGGGGCGCCATCAGGAGCAGCACTGGGATCCCCACTGTCGCTCCGCAGAAAACCACCACCCGCATGACTCCATCCAGTCCGCCCCGCTCTCGCTCTGCTCATCCCGGCCACCCCATCCCCCATAATGTCCACAATTAAATTACACATCTTCTTTGCCCCTCCTATTATATATGCTTTATGAAATCGCCCAACTTATGTAATACTCACCCAAATCATTGAGAGACCGATACCGGTAGTATGCAGTGACGGATAGATTTCCAAACTTTTGAGGAGCCATATCTTCTTATTGGGTAATCCATGCACTAAATTCACTTAATTGCAACGAGCGGATGATCAACTAATGTCCGATCAAAACCATGATCAGCATATGCATTGAAAACAGTATGGCATAAAGATATGAAGAAAAGTGAGTTGGAATGTGGGCAAGAAATGGCAACTCGAGCGAATAATTGCATATCGAATATTCATAAACAGGGAGCCCATGCAGGGAGGGAGCAAGAGCGAGCGCATAAATGAAATGGATCATTAATGGATACAACATATTGAACATATGGATATGGATGTTGTTCATAATTGTTCCTCATCAGTGTTCTGCTCTCATTCATGAGAAGTGACAAACAAAAGTGCCACTGCGCAAATTAACATAACAAAGACCATACAACAGGAGCAGCTAGGGTGTAGTCATGGTCCATTATTATATGATCAAGAAAGAAAAACGCAGGGACATGTATGTAAGAACATTATACGTACAAATGGCAATGCATTTGCATATATAGTCGTCCATCCATCCATCCAGCAAATCCAGTTCCAGTAACTATAACTATTTATAATCTACTACTTATGTACTATCATTTACTTATACTGCAGAAGATATTACCTTATAGTCGGCCATTATTTAGTCTTTTTAGTTGTCGTCATTTACTTCTTTTTGGTTATAACGGAGCAGGCTTGTCTGAGCATGCATGGGCATTTATAACCTTGGCTAAAAGATTGTCCAAACCGTCCAAACAAAATATATTAACTGAAGCATGCGCGGCTATACCTCGGTTTTGGGTGGCATCCATATATAGGGCCATAGGGGTATATTGCAATCAAGTTTTAAATAGCTAGAAGACCAAATATAAAATGGTCATTACATTATTAATATAGATAAATGCAGCGTTGCATTGCCTACAAATTCATCGTCTATATTCTTCATTAATGCATCATCACAGATGAGTGTGGCGGATGATTTTTGGATTTCTACAACCTCTTCCTCTTGCTTCTTGCATTATCATTCTTTAATGTATGGCAACTAATCCTCGGATGCACTAGAAATAAATTATTGACTACAGCAAATGCAGAATGAGAGCCTTTGTGAAAAAAACCACAATGTCAATTAATTAATGTTCATTTGAGAGTAATCTTATTTTGAACTATTCATTTATTACTCTATAGTCTTTAAAGAATTGACAATTTCTTGTCTAATAAAGCTAAACACTCTATAGTTGTTTTTAGTCAGTGAGTACAAAAGCCAAGAGGAGTGAAATAGAAATATATTATTTTCATATGTCCACAAGACTTGAGAATATCAACTTTCTTAGGAGAAGAGGAGTACACAACAATAAAATTGGCCGCATAAATGTATAAACAACTCAGCTGCAGGTACTTTTACAATAATATGCACATAATATGGCATGCATTTAATGTGAGCTAACAAACCTTTAAAAATATATAACAAATAACAACTAATAATGACATGGGATAACGCATTCCATTGACAAAGTGGACCGTCCGCCTTTATACTAAGCTAAAGCACATGTTTTCATTCAATAATGTAGTAGTCACCATCATGTTAACTGAATGCCAAAAAGAATAAGTAGCAAGATGCAAAAAAAGTGTATGCAAAAAGTATACTCTGACCACTCTGACAAAGAGCTGACAGACAACGTAACATGCACCCTAAATATCTGTTCACGGCTACATATAGATTGTGATTGTGAGGGTGAGGGTGATGAAAATAGAAAATATGAACTTTGAAATCTTAATCTGGACTATTGATTACATGGAACCAAAATATTAGCTCCCCCCATGAGCATGAGTAGACGCGTTACACAGATAGGGTCAGGATTTTCAGCCAAAAGTCGCGAATGGATTTTGAACAACCCTTATGGTTCAAAAGATGGAAAAAGTGGAAAAATTAAAACCACCCTTTATTTGTATTTTTTGAGCTCATGTTGAAATTCTTTTAAAAGCTGTGAGAATATTTATAAATACGCGAGCTCTACTTTTGGAAATTTTGGATTTAAAATACACAAATTTCGCTGATGACCACAAAAATGACAATTCACAATCCATATAGCCGTGAATGTGAACATGATAACATGAATAGATAAAGATACACTCGTACTGTGAGAGTGCGAGAGTGGGAACGCCCGAACAAGAGTACAAGAAGGCACTTTGATAATATTCCCCTCCACTGGCTCCACTACCTATCGTTAGCTACAGTTAATAGTTAGCTTGTTAGCTAGTTTGCTATAGTTATAGTTGGAATGCGATTCAACTACCAAAACCTACGGAAGCCATAAAGGATCACAAACTAATGACATGAGCATATGAGCCTATGCCTGTCCAAGCCCACGATATGGAAAATGCGTGGAATTCTCCTCGAGACAGAGACGATGGGACAACCCGTGTGGATGACATGCAAAGTTGAATTGGAATGATTGACATGGGTGAGGAGGCGGGGGAGGGTTCACTTTTTCAAGCTGGTGATGAGTATGATGACAACAACAATGAGGATGATACCTCCTGTCGTGAGCAAGCAGAACATCCGCTTCCGGTATGTCGTCTACATAAAACAAAACATTTACTCCTACTCCTACAGACGGTCACCCGAGAAGAGATGATATTTAATCATCACACTTCACACACCTGATAACTGGACGCCTTTTGGAGCTCTGAACGTCCTCCTTCCACATCCGTGTACACATGTTCGATATTGTCCTCGATCCGATCTGAGTGGAAAATAATTATTGTACTCACTCAGTCAGCAATCAGCATGCTTACATGACTAGCAAGATATGATTAGTTATAAAAAAATGCATAATATTTGTGTAGAGGAACGCACCGACAACATCCCCCTGCTCGTTTACAAGGACGGCCAAATCCTTCATGATGACATTTACGTCCACAATGTCCTCTTCAATTTGTCGAACTCTATTTTCCCTCTCAATAAGAAGCCCTTGGTCAAACTCAATCTGATGCTGGAGCTGTAACTGCCGTTGACGTTCACTTTCCTCATCAGCCATCACATTCACCAGAATTTGCTTTTGATCATCCTCTTGGGCAGCGGCGGAGGCTGTGGTCAAAGTGTTCGTCTTCATCTTGGCCACAATCCTCTTCTGGGCTTCGGTGTACTTCTCAACAGACTGTTTGAAATCCGAGGTCAGTCTGGTGACTCGCATCTTCTCCTGCTTCCTCTGACTAGATGACTGGGACCTTTGCAGAAGGGATCCCAACTGCTTCAACTGACTGGCCGTGTCCGCTATGGTCTCTGCTCCGGAACTGGTCACCACGTGCACCGAATCTCGCACTGTGTCCGAATCATTTTTAGTGCCAAGGATTTTCAACGTCTTCTCTAGAGTAGTGCCTGAAATCATACGTACATATAGGACATGGAACATACTTACATTTAAAAGGGTGATTCTCGGGTAACACTAGTTATAATAATTTGTACCAGACTTGGCGATTGTGTAAATATTGGCTGTGATGGTGTCACAGAGTCGATTGAAATGAGGTTCGTCAAAAAATGTGGCAGTCGAGGAAGGCCCAGCAGCAGGATGGGCCGGATTGGATCCACCACCCGCCCCTGACATCGTACTACCGTAATAGTGAGTTGCTGAGCTGGCGTCCCCCGAAATAAGACCCCGATCAGACATAGTTTTCAACAATCAATCACTCACAGTAATGCACATGCACGTTCTACACACAGAGCCCATAAGAGTTGCCTCCTAGCTGCTTGCTGTCCAATAGTATGGATTGGATCTCCGCAGTAAATGTATACAAATTCCGTGTGCTAAAAATCGCGTTTGCAAAACAAACAATTTGCGTGTGAATTCATGCCCAACGCTAAGCTGCTTGAATCATAGATTAATTAATGGAAATAATTTGGAACAATCAACCAATCAAAGGATTTCTATCACCTTCCAGGGCTTCCAGTTGATTAAATCCAAATCACGAACACAGTGGATTAATTACTTGATTTGGATCAATGTCGTCTCACTGCTTAGATGAATGAGCCAGTCGATCTATTTCCAGAGGTCCTGTTCCAGGATTTACTATTCTGTTCTCATCCTATTGCATAATAATTTTATTCCCAGCCATGCCAGCGAAACAAACAAAACAAGAAACAAGTCCTTGCTACTGCTATTGTGCTATTTCATTATTATGCTAATTAGGAAAGTGAAAAGAATTATCTAATCTCAAGATTGGCGCCAAAAATAATCCATATGTCTTACTCTGAAACTGTTCTCAAAATCAAATACAAAGACAAACAACGAAACAACTAACTTGCTTATACCTACAAGGACATAAATCCTTACCCCTTATTGACCTGATGCATAGTTTAATTTTTATATACAACTCAAACTCAAATGTCAAAACTTCCCATCCAAACCAGCCGTAGTCATTTATTGGCGTTCCAAAAAGTGCGACAACTTATTCACTATCTATAATAATCTGGTAGTAATTACATAGTACATAACATGTAACTTAACATACACGACATCATTCACTATAGCTAGACCAAAAACAGATTTTCTAACTATTATCATTGCTATTAGTGCGTGTTTGCGTATATATTTGTTCCTCCCTATATAACGTGCATTGATCACTCATTTGAAGGTAGGTTAGCGGTTAGGTAAAAAATGGAGCAAACCACAACACAAGAGCAGGACAGACCTACAACTTATATATAGCTATTCCCATTTCTTGGACACGTCAATGAAATCGCCCTGGGCGCATTCCTCCAGTTCGTACTTTTTGGAAGGGGGAGTGTCCACTGGTCCATTTATTTCATAAGGAATATAACCATAGTCCACTCGGATGGCCGCTTCATAGAGATCCTCACTTTCCGCCCTCAACTCTTCCAAGGCTTTCGATTGACTGGCCATGAGACGCTCCAACTGAGCCACTTGTTTACCACTTTGCACAGCCTTGTGTTGACTCCAACTCTTGCTCAGGAGCCATCGGGCCTCCATGTCTTCGTATTTCAGTTGGGGCACTTGTCTGCATCTCTCTCTAAAAGATAAACACATTTAACATTAGATATAATAATATGTCAAAGAGGAGGGATTGAACTATGGAACTAGGAACTATACTATTGATATTATGGCTCTTTGAGAGAAATATATACTCATAGTTGTCCACGATGGATGTAGGCACTTCCAACTCCGACACGGGCTTCAGTTGCCGTTCATATTTTTCCAGTCTTCGAATTTGTTTCTCCAATTTCTTTTTCTTCCGTTCCTCCCGAGCTCGAACTACGGCTGGATCAATTTTCTTTTTCTTTTTTAATGGTTCAGCCCTACCGTGAGTCAAAATCACGTAATAACAACGTTTGTAAACCACTTTGGGAGACAACAAAAGTATTGAAAAAAAAATCTTACATAAGAATTGAGGTGGTTGACAGGTTTTTTTGCCATTGGCACGGTACAGCAACAAGTCTTGGGATCATGTGGTCACTCCCGGCCAGCAAAAACCTGTTGTCAAGTCACATGTTCATTAAAGACATTAAAGACAGGTACAAGCTTTTTGATTTGTACCCAAGTCCCCATGTTTTTTAAATATTTATGCGTTACAGTTTTATAGCATATGCTATTATATTGATGAATTGATGTATGTTATGCAGTCCACCTACCTAGAGTAAGAATTGGCATTGGGCACCAAAGTAGACCGAATGGATCGAAGCATCACCGTAGAACAAATGGAACTAATTAGGAGCACCATTTTATTCACAGACACTGACTGAGTCAGACACTTATCGATGAAGTTTATTTGATTCCAATAATATCAAACAATATTTTATTCATATAGTTAATAGTACTAACTAATAGTGAGTGGAGTGATGAAACAATTAACTGCCAACTTTTTTGAGATTTATTCATCCATGGGAATCGTTTGAGGATTAACAGTAACTATGATAAATCCAAAACGGAGCAAATAGGCAAAATGTGGGAGCCACGTGAGTGTGATAACTACACCAAATATCATGTTAATTTAATCATTTGTACGAAGACTTTAAATATAATGTGTATCGTGGGGGGTGCCAGCCAGCACAACTTTATGTAGACAACTCGGGAACCAAACCACAATCGACAATAATGACTTAATGACAATAATAATATAATTTTAATCTTTCTCAACAGAGGGGAAAAGTTTGAGAGCCCGCGTTCCAATTCAGTTCAGCAGATGATAGTTTGCTTCATGTCGTAGTCGTATATAGTATTAGTAGTAGTAGTGTATTATTATCTATTTCTATGGGTCCAACCAACAGGATGGATTTTGAAAATGTTCCAGTAGACTTGTCGAGCCTCCCAGCATAGCCTCTTCGTAGATTAGTTAGTTAACAGTGGGAGACATTTTGAATTAAGAGTCAGGATAAGGAAGGGGCTGAGTTGGCCTCAGTTTGGATGGATATGGCCCAGTGTTGTAGCCAGAGTAGACAGTTTTGATGGGGTAGCCACCATAGTCACCAGCATAGCCATATGGATGAAATAATTGCTCCCGTGGGGGAGCCAGCAGGACCATCCTGTTGTTCTTGTCACCCATCTTTGTTGAGTCACTAGTCCCACTGTCCAAACCATCCCCCTCTTTGCGTTTAAAGAACATTTTTGCAAACCCATTGGCGATTTTCGTGCCCACTGCCACCCGTCTTATTTTGCCCCAGTAGGCTCGTAATGTGACAAAATAGAGGAATTCCAGACCGCTGATTATGCTGAATCCCAAGCAGAGTCCCAGCAGTCCTCCTGTACTAGCTGATACACAGATAGATAATAATGGACCGTTTTAAGGGTTTTTATTTGACCAAAAGGAATAAAAGGATTAAAATTATTGATGGCAGCTAAAGTTATGTATAGTGAATGTGCATGCATGATTAGCCCATAGAAATAGATATAGTATACATGTACCAATCATATCAGTAGTGCCATAGATCCGTTTACGAAGTCTTGGCACGGTCCCATCCTCCCCAAAATAAAAGTGCACCATGGAGAGTTTATTATTACTCCTACGATTGCAGTTTCGAAAATGTTGAGCATCACAATTTTACAGAACATAATGAATTAAAAAGTTTTTTTTTACCATGCAGGCACTTTATTGCCAGGCAGTACATCCTTCCATAAGACCTCTGGGCTTTGCAAACTGCTCACAGTAGTTTCGAAATGAAAGTCCACATTTTTGCACAAGGATTCACAATGAGCACAACTTGTCTTGGTCTGGTCTGAAATGCGGATGAATTAAATGCATTTTGCGCGTTAAAAAAATGTGCCACAGCTTTTACACAATTTTCCAGATCATTTTAAACTTTTTAAAATGACTTTGGGTTTAGCAACAACCTGCGGCATTTCTCATGCAAAGTACATCCGCTTGTGCCTGTGGTGAACTTGCATCCGTACTGCAAATGGCCACACCTTTCAACCCTGAAATTATGTGCTAGTCAGTTCCAGTGCAATTATAAATAATATATTTGAATTGGTAAAGGCTATGCTATAGCATATGTATGTATCCATCCATATAATCCTATAACATATAGATGGACTTACTGGGAAGATAAAACATGGTGCAATTGCAGTTTTCGAGTAAAATCTTCTGCTCACACTCATCCAGGCAATTATTCACCGTGTACATGGAGAAAAATTCCAGCGGCTTCTCATTCCCCACGTAGCATTGTCTTTTAGACTAAAAATTACATTGAAGCTCTTTAGCTTGCATGCGCATACACAGAAATGAACAATGTGCATATGTTGTGCCACTCTATATGTACAACAAGAGTTCTCTATTCTCTACTCTCTACTATAGTAAACCAAAAAAGCTTACAATTTCAAAAGCTTTGATGGCCTCCTCAGCCAGTGTGACATCTGAGTGGATCTCCACATTGGTTTCCTTGCCCAGCTCCAGAATGGACCCAAAGTCCATGACATGGGGAACCTCAATGGACGTGTGCAGGAGGAATCGAAATCCCTCCGAGTCGGACATGGAGCAAAAGTAGTCATCTGTATTCCCGTCCAGGAGGATCCGGAGTCCATAGGGCATGCCAGCTCTCCGTTGACGAAATGGGAACGGATATTGTTCTGAGACGGACGGAAGAGGCATCAACCCTTCTCTGCTAGCGAATTCTCGCCAATGGTCCCAATCTTTCCATTCCTTTGCACTCCAACGAGGTTTCCTGTTATAGATTGCTCGGTTCGGAGGCGCCAGCTTTGACAAATTACTGCATAATGTCCATAACAATCATCATCATCATTATTTACTTACAGTTACAGTACAGTCCATAAAGCTACAGCTGGATTCTAGATTGGTTGGCTGTTGGTAGTGTTGGTTGGTGGTTATTGATTGTAGCAGAAGACTACGTTAGTTAGTTGTATAGTACTATAGTACATGTACAGTATCAGTAGTACATATATGTTCAACGGGTTCAACGAGACGAGGAGCTGTGTACCAAATATGCACAGCAATTATGTCTGCCGGGTAAACCATACATTCGGCCGCATATATGTACAGTGCACAAGATACGCTAATTGGTAATTGGTGCAGTGCTGGTGCAGAAGATGCTCTCATCGGTAAGGATGCTTATCGGATCGGCTTACCGGATCGGATTTGGGGTTGATCCGATCCGATTGATCTGATAAGCAAATCCTTACTCATTGGTCCCCTTTCAACGCGTGTTGAACAAGCACTCGGAGGACTCGGACATAATTTTATAAAAGGCTTTATGCTTCTATAAACAGCTACTATCCAAATTATCCTATTAGCAGGAAAAATGTTGGGTACTTCGAGTACGATTTTTGAAACCCAGTTTAAAGATCATAATTGTTTCCATTGTCGAAGCATATCTATAGCCAGCGCTGGGCTAAACTTACTTGTAGAGCAAATCAATGGGCATGTGGTTGAATGTGCAACATTTCCCATAGTCAGTCACAAGTGCCTACAAAGTGGACAGTTATATAGTCTCGTAGCAATAAGTAAATAAGTTAGCTGGTTAGCAATTCATAGAACTTTGGTATATATAATTTGTGCATGTCAATGTGCACAGAGATAGAGACCTTAAAAAGTTTGTCGCACGGCATAGGATTTGTGCCCCAAATGCAATGGCGCAACATTTCCTCACACGGGGGTGTACTCTGCAGACAATAAGGGATGGGATGATTAGAATGCATGTGATGTATTTTGGGGCCAAAAGAGAATATTTGAGTAAAGATTATACGGCAATGAGGAATTCCACAATGTCATCATCCTGAGTGGACGAGTCGGCAGAGGTGACCCCTTGCACAGTCCCTCGTGTTTCCGAGTAATTCAATTGCTGGGAAAAACTTTTCTCTGCACTACACACTGTATTGATATAGCCCAGTTTTTGTTTCGCGTTTTTCGCTTTTGTAGCATTTTCTTTTTGCTTGGACATGCTGCAAGTTTTACCACCCAAATAATGTGTCTCTTTTTATATTAAATTCTAAAATTCCATGCATTTTTCACAAAGTGGCTCAAACCTCAAAATGCTCTCATATCGGCTCTTTGGGAATTTATTCATGTCGCAGCTACAAAATGAAAACAAATAATAATAATAATAATAATGTATGAGTTTCTGATGTTTTTACAAAAAAAGAATGGATGGTGGCATATGTACATATATACATACATGGTAATAGCTGGGAAGGGGATGTAGTCAATTCCAAGCTCTGTGGATTGAAATGTGACCACCACAGGATTGCTCAAATATCGGGTCCAAACATCCCGGATGAAAAAGGCAGCTGCACCCGCGGCCACCAGGAATGCAATGATCCAAAAAATTCTGGCAACAGAAATAAAATTTTCATAAACTAATATATATCCTAATATATCCTAGCTATATCAATCCATGATCCATATGTTTCATATTATGCATAAAGCATTGTAGTTTGTAATGTGTGGTTGTGGTGTGAGTGATGGTGTGATGGATGGAGACACTATATGGTATACCTTTCGGTGAGATGCCTCTTGGGCTGGACAATGAAGGGCAGTCCATGGATGGAGGAGTCCCTGCAAAAAGAGGCAATGAGAGACTCCTCCGAAGGCTCCCACCACCATCTCTGAGCCCGGGCATTCTGCTCGGCCAACCGTTTCCTCCGAGCATCCCTGACCTTGTGGAAGGCCTGTCTCCACCGCTCCCTCACTCGCTCCGCTCCGAACAGCTTCTTGCAATTATTCAACACCAGCTGCTCGAGCATGAGTCCAGGTGGGATCCGACCGTACCTGTCTCGGAGCAGAGCTTTCCCTCCTCCTCCGTCCATGAACATTGCTACCACTATATGTCAGTCTATAAAATACTATATGAGCCAATCAGCCGTAGTACCGTGAACTCAGCTGGAGCAGAAGCAAGAGTGTATGGGATTGGGGAAAGAATATAAAATTCAGTTTTCACAAAACTAATGGAATGGACTCTGTCTCGTTTAAGATAAAGAATGTGACTGACTGGTGGTGTGAAGGGCCCTTGACATGGTAGACAGTGAGTATGCATGCATATTGTTCTTGTTATCCAAGGACAGATTACAGATTCACGACTATCACGACCAATGAGTCCAATAATCCCAATCCCTTACTTGTGCATGTCCAGTCCAGTCAAAGTGCCACATGTGATTTAGAGTGGAAAGTTGGAGAGTGGACACGTTGGATCAGTTTAGTCATTCAGTACAGTGGTCACGCAATTGCACTGCACTTAAAAGACACAGTGAGTCCTAAAGGGAGACAATATATAATAATGGGGCACTCAAAACGCCCATGAAGCCATATTATTTTGCAAACATGCGAATTGGACACTCAACAAAAATGTACGATTTGCTTTCAAATGGCAAACGTAACTTTTACAGCTGGGCACCTTAAAATACTCCTCAGAAGGGCCAAAGGTATTGTTTTGAGAAGGAAAAGTAAAAACATTACGTCTTTTTCTCAAAATCGTCCATCCTCATGTAAAATGCAGTGATTTCGAACGTATTGTCCGCTACATATTTTCAATGCTGCCGTTGTGCGTATAATTTCTTTAAAAAAAAATTGCTGTAAGTTCGCACTGTGCGTCGTATAGTTATAGTTGTTCATTTTTTTATGTTTTAGGATAAAGGATGGGCAATTGAAATGGCCAGCTATCTGATGACTCCATTTTTTTCCCATTGATTAGGAGAAAGTGAGAATAGAGGAATTTTGAAGGCCTTTTGTGTATTGTTCTATTTTATTCAAACCATTTGGTGTCACGCAATGCACCAAACACCAAACCTGCATGGATAGTCTGCATTTCATTCCAATTAGCGACTGAGCAACATGCGACTAATGCATCATCAAATACTATACAGTAGGCAAGTTTGAAGTCTCAAGTCTGTAAAAGCTTTTCCTGCACACTTGCACACCAAATGCATGATTAATAATATATTTCAAGATATATTATGTATTTTATGTGCCTGGGCTATCTAAATACTAGTTACTGAAATGGGAACCCTGAAGAGAGTTGACATAGATCCCGAAGCGGCGACGCCACGACCCACACGCCGTCACGCGGTGTACTGATCTTATAGGTGTGTAGTAGTCAAATTTGACCAAAATTTGGCAAATTAGCAGCTCATTCACTCATTCATTCTCATCTGCTGTGATCAATGATCAATCAACGAATTCTGGATGTCCACAGGCATTCTTTGGGGCAACTTGAGACCCTCATGAAAATATCTTGCATATTTACTTATCATGATGATTGCAATGCAATGGCACAATATAAAATTACATGTTCATCAGTAAAAGCAGAAAAATGTAAGGACCAAGGGGAAATATTTATTCACAAAGCCTGCAAATATAGCTAAAGCTAGATACGTGGATTCGGTATGGGACTTGTGTAAAAGTTCCTTATGATTTTCCACCTGGAAGGCGCCATTCTTGTGGAAACTGAAATCTCCTACAGCTTAGCTAAACAGCTACAGAGCTACACTACTACAAAAAATACAAATATTAAAAGTTTAGATAGACGGAATGACAAACATTTTTTAACTCTATATTATTTTGTGCAAACTTTTGGTATCATCATATGCATGTCCATTCATTTGCAAATTGCTTTAGTAGAGCACTGCTTGAGTTTTAAGCGATAAGACTATAGACAATTCATGTAGCATGGGTGAATAGTTTCTTTGGAAGCCACTTTCAACTAATTATTGTAGCTGGTGGCTCGTACAAGCAGGGTCCTGCTGTGAATCTCAAAATGTTTCTGCCGGACACAATGCTCTTCATCCTGTCCATGGTCCTAACTGGACTCTTAGTTTTCCTCCTCGTCTATTACGTAAGAATTAAGAATGCCAAAAATGTCACATTTGATTTGAGCCCTAAAAAAGCGAAAAGTGTTTGTATAGAAAATGCGAGCTCTCATCTTATTTACAGATCATCACTCTGTCCGACCTGGAATGTGACTATATCAATGCACAAACTTGCTGTCATCGGCTCAACATGGTTAGACAAATGAGACAAACACTCTATCATAGCAAATTATCCATAAGTATAACTTTTTTGTCTCATTTGTGTTTCCCTCATTATTATGACAATTAGTGGACACTGCCAAAGTTGATAGCACAAGCGGTGCTCACATTCCTGCTTCTCATTCATGGCTACTTCTGGCTATTTGCCGCCAACGTCCCAATCCTGTGTTGGACCACATATGAGTGAGTGAGTTAGTTAGTTTGGCAAACTGAATTTTTATGAACATTCTTCTATTTCTTGTATTTGGTTGGCCATCCCCCCCCCCTCCCTATGTATAGGTTGAGCCGAGTTCCCAAAGGGAATGTGGGCGTCTACGACCCAACGGAGATCCACAATAGGGGCCAACTCAAGATCCATATGAGAGACGTTCTCATCAGCGTGGCCTTTTATTTAGTCGCCTTCTTCGTCTACATGTATTCGTGAGTTGCCAAATGTAAAAAAAACTATGCGTTATTCCTTCCTCAGGGACTAAGTTTTTTGTGCTTCAACCATGCAGTATGATCATATCCATGTTGAAGTCGGAGCCCATTTCAGCCACAGCTCGCCCCAACGAAATGATGGAAGAATTTTGAGCTTGACCATAGAAAGTCGTTATGATGTTCTCGTTCTCTTCTTCCCTATATTTATAGTCAGTGGTTTCATTGCATCTATACTGATCCCTATACGGATGGAGGTTTCGATTTTACGTCTGATTGAATGGGGCAATCCCCTCCTAAACTAAACGTTACCTAATGTATATATTATGCATAACGTGTATAGCATTTTTAGTTGTTGTATCTCGCATGTGTAATATATAATTTTGGAGTTTTTGCATGATCTCAAATAATTAGTGATAAATTAAGTCTTATTGGCTCATAAATGTCAGAATGCATGCGGACTGGACTAATTCCTTACTACTGCGAATAAATTAGTTCTGGAATGTTTCCACAATCCACCCTTGTAATCGTGTTTTTAAAAGTAAAAATAAAATGAATTCGGGCCATCCTCAAAGTGCTCTCACCCTGTCGGCGGGTACATACATATCATACCTACCGAGATAATTATTGACTACCAAGTGGGTCATTTTGGTATTTTAGGTTTTCATTTTTCATGCAAACATAGTAAGCAATTTAAAAGGATTAAAATCTCTTTAATCTTTAAAACAAAGCCAGTATACGTGAAACGCGATTATGATTATAGGTTAGGTGTAGGTCCCAACAAGAGTTGCCCTACTCATACATAGGCAAAGGACAATGAATAAGAGAGGGGAATTTGAACCACATGAGTTTATGCAGGCAAAAGGCAAATTCCTTATTATCCTTATTTTTGACCGGATTCACGTGGTGTCCTTCCTACCTAACCTAA
>Ga0210040_10002986_pt1 | contig 23274 bp, 12 predicted proteins | sample CryGeyCG12114_NA_FD_185462 | JGI IMG/M metagenome (GOLD analysis project Ga0210040, IMG submission 185462) | Groundwater microbial communities from aquifer - Crystal Geyser CG19_WC_8/21/14_NA (SPAdes) (version 2) | ecosystem: Environmental > Aquatic > Deep subsurface > Groundwater | place: USA...
TAGATATTAAAAAGCGGAAAAAAATCTGCTAGATATTCTAAAGGTTTGAATACGCAATTAGTAGTAGTCGTTAATATTATGCAACTACTATTAGGGATAGCTTATAGATACATTAAAAATGGAGGATTTGCGTATTTTTCGCAAGGGATTTTTTACTTCCGGGCTACCTTCTGGCTTGGGGAGAGTGGTTGACCATGTTCCGGAGAATGAGAGCAGCAGTGAGTCGGATGGACTTGGTCACAGGCCCTTCATTCTCGTCCAACAACTCTTTGGGGTTCATGAACTGGAGGGCATGTCGTTTGATGGCATGGAAGGCCGCGTTGGGCGCATATCCCGGATGATGGGCTGGTTGCGCAGGCACTGGCGGCGCTTCTGTGTCCACACAAAAATCAAATCATCACAATCCATTTCATTTTCATTGTGGGGGTTTCTAAAACCCAGACCATCCAAATGTGTGAGTTACAATCTACAGTCTCAAACATTCAGTGCTAACTAACTGCTACCGAATGTGAAATAATAGAAATGGCGCAATACATGACAGTTTTTGGCGCTTTACAATTTAAATTCTCCCATTTCCCCATCTTTAGGATAAAAAGTACACACTTATCTTGAAAATAATAAATAGAATACAAAATTTCGCCATTTTTTGCGATGAAAACATGAAAATCACAAATTGCAATCTATAATATTAAAATCTTCCCTATGATTTCTAAAGTAAAACACAGTAATAATTGTCACTGCAATGGAAATATAAGTATCAACTAACTAACTAACTAACTACATGGATTGGACCCAGCATAGGATAGCGACTCGCGCCTCAACCAAAGAGAAATGGCGGCAAACATACCGATCTTATTGCGCCGACGATACAGAGACAACTCCAGAGCTTGTCGACTGCAATGTCGATCCTGAAGATGGGTGATGAGGGAATATCTTCGACGCACCAGTGGATCACAGCCATTGGCTCCCCATTGACAGAGCACTTCCTCCGACCCCGAGGGGCAATGGTTGTTCACCACGTGCATCAGAATCTGACAAGATTAAAAAAAAACATCACAGTTAGCATGGGAATGACATTTTTACAATCTAACTCCATTCTAGGTCCCTTAAAAGTATGACCCCGCTGGGAAAATGCCAGAAAACTATACCTGATGATACGTGACAAACTTGACATGGCATCCTGCCCATTCGCACCAATACAAATTGTCCCCATTGTCCGCCTTGTCCGCTTTTGGTCCACTGGACGGAACCTCCTGTACTTTTGGGGGGACAGACACCCCTGTCTGGGACAAATGACCCCGTTGTTGGACAATAATGATCGCTTTGGGGATGGAATTGCTGGCCGATGAAGAACAAGTGGTGCTCGACTCGCCACTACTGGGTGTTGAGGTGAACACCATCTGAGGAGTGACAGGCCCATTGTTGAGGAGCACTTTTTGACCACTGGACAGGACCACGGACCGGGTGAAGGTCAATTGTTGGGCCGTTCCAGACGGCGAACTCATCGCGAAACGGATGGGCATCCCTTTGATCAGCGTCCCGGAGGAGGAGACTGGGATCCCTACAGAAAAAAAACATTCCATTATACATTTATGGTCTTTTGAATCTATGGAGAATGACATTTGTATTAATTATTATAGGTATTATTTATTATTATTTGAATATTTGCAGTCCAGACAAAATGAGTGTATTTAGTTTGAGAACGTCAACTGATTCATATCTGATTGGAATTTAAATTGCCTAATTTGCCTCAATCAGGTAAATAGAACTTTAGTCATCATTTTTTTAACTACAGCTATTTAAGGGATGTAGGGATATACCGGATGCCCTGTAATGGTGTAATTGGTACACGCATATTTCTGCCAGCCAATCAAAGCATAATTCTCGCCCCTAAGTAACTAACTACTGATCTGATTGGCTGCGAGAAAGATGCGCGTATTCTTTAAGTTTTATCCAATAGGAAATTTGAAGGTAAGCCACCTATTGAATAAATCTACTACTTGCGCATTTTTTCCTGGTAGCACTTACTTACAACATGAGTAGGAATGCAGATTTACCGCGAAAGTTAAAACTACTACTGTTTCTGCTGTTGAATGCAAACATAAACACAAGTAATAGCTAACTTTTACCCATAGGTGGCTATCTTCAGATTTCATATTGGAAAAAACTTAAAGAATACAAACTTACGACCTTTACATGGCATCGGGTATATCCCTATTTTGTGACAGCAATATATCACCACAACTATTTTAACAAAAATCACATGCCCTGCTTCAACTCTTGAAAAATTGAGCCCTTAAATTGAGCTTGGCTCACCCGTCTGGGACATGGACGAAGTGGTGACCATGATGGACCTGGGAGTGGACACGACCGAAGCCTGCGGTCGAGCCAAACTATACACAGAGGTGATGATGGGCATCTTGGGCGAGTCGGGCTCTTGGTCCACCAGGTCCTTCTTGTCCTGCTCCTCCTCCTGACCGCTCCCATCAGTGGACCCCCCCAGTTTCTTCCTTTTGGAGGGGGAGCCTTCTGCTGAGGAGGACGGGATGGGCCGTTTGAGGCCAAGCTGTTCCGGAGCAATCAGGATCAGATCACTGATTTCATTGAATTTCTCGAGTAGGTCACCACCACCCACCTTGATTGAAGCACCCCCAGCAAAGTTAGTTAGTCTCCTGCTTCCAATGTTAAATTGCTCTACTCTATCCCACTATCAATCTTTTAGTTATAGTTACAACCACCAACTATTAACTAACTACTATAGAAGCCAATAGGGGTAGACCTGAAGCCGTAGATTTCCGTGTGCATAGTGCGAGATGCATGCAGCATGCGCATATAGAAATATACGGCTTCGGATCTACCCCTATGATAAGTTTGTAACTAATTGTGAGCAACTAAAATGCTTTGGAAAATGAGGAACGCTAACATGATGATTATAGTATTGGCAAGATTGGAGAATGAGCTCTGAAGGATCACTTTGGAACCCAAAGCATCTTTTTTCAATGCTTGACAATTGAAAATACAAATTCTAATGCTTTAAAATGTAAAGCAAAGTTTTTCGCGCTTGAGAATTAAGATTTACAGGGGTTGACATAATATTTTGCACTCTAACCTACTGGCATGGAAATATATTAGCAAAAAACGGAAATCATGACTCCAATGGCTAATAGGTTAACTAGTTAGTTGGTTAATAAGTTAGTTAAAAAATAAGATAAATTTCCCCCAAAAAAGCAGCCCAGCAGCCAAACAAAGCGTAACATACAACAATTGCATTGCATACACGAATATTATGTCACTACTTACAGATGCCGAGGACTCGGGTTGGACAGAGGGGGTGGATCCATTGGCCACTTTGGAATTAGCTCCTGGGGAATTATTGTCAACCAACTCTAGACCCTTGTCCCCAATGCGGATGTCTTTGGAAGCATTGAGTCCATTGCCAGGATGACTACTGAATGTGTCTTTGGGACTTTTCCGTTCCAGCAGATCCACGAGCATCCCCTTCACGGGACATTTGTTCCCTTGGTCCTCCTAATGGTCATTTAAATACTAGTTAGTTAGTTATAGACGTTCCATTGTAAAGCGCACAAAAAATGACATGCACGTCAAGGCCATCATAGCTTGGTAAACACGTTATGGAGAGGTAGGGGCACATTTTTGCGGGTAAAATTGGCCAAAGTAACGAAAATTATGTCACAAAGCGACCCAAATCTACTAAGAAATACTGCATTTTTTCCCTATTTGTCAAACAATTTACATATTGCTTCTGATTTAGTGCAAAATTAATAATAAGCATGCCCGATTATTTTTATCTATCATTCTTAAGGGTAACTTGAGCTGGAGTAGTCAATTAGCCTCATTACATGAGCCCATGAAAAACTAGAAATTGACTAGCTCCACATTTACTAGATTTAGCTAGAACTATAGATGAAGGAAAGGGAATATTCACCGCAAGAGTGGCAGCGGTGGACTCATTATTCTCCATCTTGGATGGACAGACCACTTGTTCCTCCAATTTCTTCTGCTGTCTTTCTGCCACCTGCAAAACGCACCGTTAAAACTCAATGAGTAAGTAGACACAAGTTATTTCAATTTCTATCAAACCATGCATAAAAAAACACACCATGCCTGGTTTCAAAATGTACGTATTATATGATTAAGTTAACACACACCACACGATAGTTCAGAGTTAGCTAAAAATCAGCTCCAAATGTAGATCCCAATCCTAGAGTATAGTTAAATTATGTACTTTTTAAGTTAGTGAATTTCAACGTTTAGATATAAAGCAGCCAAAAATTTCAATCTTCACATTCTTAAGCAATGAAAAATTTAAATGTTCACATTCTAAAGCAGCGAAAAATTTCCATTTTCAGATCCTGATGGAAAATTTCAATGTTTACATTCTAAAGCACTAAAAATTCAGCAAAAAAGTTTTATAAAACGCAATTTCTCAAATCTAAACAATCTAACCGTTCTCACTAATTAACAAACCTACAGGTAAGTTCTTGCCATACTGTCAAAATCATTGTGTTGAACACACGATAGAGGAGAACTATAGCTATAGATGCAAAGTTTTTAGTCGTTTTTGACGACCCAGTTCGTTTAGGTCATGCGTAGCAGAGTAATGTCCATTGCAAGAGCAGGCTAATGGATTTCCAAGTAGTGGACACACACACGCGTTAATGGCACACTTTTCACACTTTTTGTCTTCCCAGTGAAGGGCTACCTTTGAGGCGAGCAGACTCCGTACAATGGACGACGAATGTGACAGTCGAGTCCTTTTTTTATCGTCAATGTCAGGCGGCCCTTGGTCCACCTCTTTACCACATTTTCTCTTCTACATTTACATGATGAAGGCAACTCAATTTTCGCTATCATTATAAAAAACGTCGGTCCCAGACATAGTCAATATATTGACCAGTCACTGCCACTAACTAACTAACTAACTATAGCATTTGTTCCCTTCATTCAATTCATTCATTCATGTCAACCTAAAGATCCCAATATTCAAAGCAACCAACATAAATTTTCCCAATTACCATCAACCCTGCAGATCATTTTCATCTTTAACAATAACATGCATAACCCAAAATGACTAATTAACAAAACGAATTATATGATTGAGAATAAAAGTTTAAACTAGGCAGCAAATTTTGATATACCGGAGACGTAGATTTGGCTCTGGGGGGCCTGGACAATGTGGCCTTCAAAATGGACGTCATGGAGGAACCCTTACTCACATCCCCACTCCCTTCACTTTTGTCCACTTCCATCTCTGTCAAAGGTGAAGACAAATGAGCAATGAGTCAGTATCTGCCGCTAATTAGTCAATTAATCAAATCCCAAACATTTATTTTGATTGGCAAGTCTGACTCTGACTACATAGTTAGTTAGTAGCAGGATCAGGAAGGATGTGAAGCGAGAAAATATACGAAATGGGGAGAATATCATTTTTTTGAAGCATTAATCAAGTAACTGATTGGTTACCGGACGGACTGGACATGGAGGAAGCGGTGACACGAACTGAGGACTGTGTGGACGACGAGAGGACAGTGGTCACTTTCCCTGCTTTGCTCACAGTGGCGTTTGGGATCACATGGATCCCCATAGGGGTGCATGTTTTCACAGGAAGCAACATCCGGGGCCTCAGGCCTTCCAAAAAACTCAAACTACTCCCGCCAAACTGCTTCTGGACAGGGCCCACGCTGGGTCCAAAACAGGATCTGCAAAATCCAGTAGTTACTATTAGTTAGTTAGATATGACGGACAGACTGACAGACAGACAGACGGACGTACATAACACATTGGAGAAACATCTGAGAGCTGAGGATATGGGGAACACATCGAGCATTACAGTACATGCGGTACATTTCCCCTTGTTCGATAGAGGCGCCCGACACTTTGTCGAAACTGCCTCGAACCCACTCCATGGCCCAATCCTCCTCTTTGACTTTGGTGCCTTTGGTGGGACTCTTGAGCACTTGTGGACTGGCAGTGGCTACTTGAGAGGATTTCTGGGCCCTATCCACTGTAGACGGCATATTGGGATCCGAGGATCGTTGTTGTCCATTCAAATGGTTCAGAAGACTTGTGTTGCTCTTGAGGATGGCAGACAGCTGGTGTTGCCGATTGGACCAGTCTTTGGATTCTTTGGAGTCCCCTGTGTGTTGGATCACTTGACTTGTGGTGTTACTGCCTGAGCTACTAGTTTGTTCATGACTCTCCTACGGGGTTTACACACAAAATAATTATGTTTTACGCTACTATTATTTTGGAGAAAAAAATGGGTTTTCGATTCTAAAGAACGAAAAAGTTGACGCTAAACATTCCAAGGATGCCAAAAAATCTCGCAGTTTCAAATTCTAACTGAAGCAAATGCGAAATATCGATGTTTAGGTTCTACAGCAGTGTAAAACCTGAGCATCGCAATTCTATGTTAAAAAAGAATCTAAGACTCTAAAGCTACATAATTATCATTGAGATATCATATCATAATTATAATAGAGAACTGGACTGACCAAAGTGGAATTTTGAGATCTCATTGGAGTAGACACGGAGCCAGAACCCGCAGTAGTCACCTGTTGACCACACGAAGAATTGGCCGTCCCTGCCACCATCATGGCAGTGCCCAGATTGGCCACCGAACTCATGGGCGCAATGGAAGTGGCCACACCAGTGGACACAGGGGCGCCACTTTGTTGACCACTGGCCACTCCACCGGTCACAGTCTCCACCACTCGCATCAGAATGCAGCCCTTGGGTCCGTAACTCTGGGCCTCCACAGTGAGCAGCGAGACGAGCGTGGAGATAGCACCCTCCACTTTGGTCAACACCGAGATGATCACTTCGCTCCCAGAGGACGTCAGAGCCAGCAACGTCTCCAGTGTGTAGATCAACAACATGATGTCCGAGACGGACAGAAGTTGACACAGACGAGTCAGCACTGCCATGTCCACACAAGAGTCCATGGCTTCTTCCCCAGATCCCCCTGTGGCCACCCCTGGGAAGAAAACGCAAAAAATTATGAGCTAAGTTGGTCATGCTTGTAATGTTGGATTTTGAAAGATTTTGTGTCACCTTTCAAGGCTTCAAGAGAGCGAAGGACTCGGAATCTGTCCCCAGAGAAAAGTCCCCCAGTGATCCCCTTGAGCATCATCCAACTAAGGGGTTCTCGTTGAGCCCCTCGCAACTCTAAATGTGGGGCAATGTTGCCCATCATGTCTAGGGCCATTTGGGGCAAGTTTTTCCAACCGCTTCGGCTCGCCAGCAGAATGAATCTAAGGAACGAAAAAGCCGTTCAGTTAGAGGATCACTTTTGGATTCCATTAATAATAATATTGTTTTTAGCAAATTGAAAATTGACGTTTTTTCATTAAATTATGAGAAAACTGTAAAAACCGGGTTTATACATAAAAATTAAAAACCATTCTGAGGGCTAAGAATTGTAAAAAATATTTTTATTTTGAAAACTACAAGAGATTTTAAAAATATTTGTTAACTCACCTCAAAAATGTGTCATTTTTGGCCATGACGGAAGCATTTTCCTCCTCAAAAGACAAATTCCTAAGAATATTGGTGACCTGGAGGACCCTTTGGCCCACCTTGTCTCGAGCATCCCCTTCGGCACAAGAGGCCAACAGTGGAGGTGAAGAAATCTCCTGGGCTAACCAAGAGCCCTCCAGAAGTCGCTCGTATGGGACTTCCTCTTCTGTGGCCCCTGCTCCCCACTCTCTACAGGGACAGGCAGAGCAACAACTGGGCACCGAGTCTGTCAATCGAGTTGCCACTGTTGTGTCCATTTCTTCTTCCATGTCTTCTGGTTCTTCTGGTTCTAGAAATCAACGGGAAATGAAGTTTAAATTTTATATGATGTCAAATCTGCCCGTCCGACAATAGCAGACAGACAGACGGACAATTGGACTTTACAGCTTTTGCTTTAGTATACATGGACTAAATTATTTTCTGGGCTTTGGAATCTATATTGTTTTTGAAAACTAAGAAACCAAAATTTCCAGTGCTATAAAATTTAAGGGACCAAGTTATTCACTACTCTCAATTACCCAGTCAGTGAGATTTGTTTACAACCCAATTTTTTTATATGCCGCTAAAAAGATATGCGCCCTCAATATAACGGTTTAATCGTCCTAAGTAAAATAATCATTAAAAATGAAAAAATCATTCTACCTACCTGTCAACAAACCATTGCCATTATTAGTGGTAGCAGTATCATTGTGGTCATTGCCAGGATCCTGATCCTCTGGATCTTCCGCTTGAGATTTGCGTCTCTTGAGATTCCTCCTGGCCAGTCGAGCGGCCAACGCAGGTTCATCCGGAGTGCCCAACGAGGCCTTCATTCGACCAATAAAACTTTCACACAAAAGACCCCTGTGATCCCCATCCCCCACCACTGCAGCCCAAAACTGACCATGGTCCATGTGACGGGCAAGTCCGTAACTTTCCTCCATACATTCTCTGACACCGCCTGGAAAAGTAATGACAGTCACATAATCAGATCCCAATACACAATCTCTGCTAACTGATGATGATGGCTCCTTTACAATGAGAGTAGATGCCGGCATGGGCGAGCAGTAGATTGACAATGGGCGGACATTTGGCCAACTTGAAGATCAGTTTCGAGTCATTGGAGAGGAGAGAGAGGACCGAGATGGCCAGATCTTGATCGTTGGGCAAAGGGCTTTGTAGGGACAGGGCCATGCCCTCGTAGTCCGCATTGGCACCCATCCTTGAGACCATTTGACTCAAGTAAAGTCCCTCCTTTTTCCCAAACACTTCGGCCAGAAAGGACATTTCCCACCTACACCCGCGGATTTCTTGAACGGGGGGGGGGGTGCCCACACCAACACTATAGCTCAATGGCACAGTCTTCGTCCCCCCAACTAGCTTGTATACGGGTTTGGTCTGAAAAACAATAGAAGCTCTATAGTCATGTTGAATGCCCTTTGGAAATGGTGAAATTTCTTTTGAATAGCTCAAACCATACGCCCTAATTACTGAAATCTAGTTTAGTACGAATATAACATGTTATAGCGGTCAATATACTCGTTAATTGGGATTAACTGACCAAAGACTAAAACAAGTTAACAAGCTATAATGTACCTTTTACGAATTCTCGTCGGAAATGAATGCATAAACAAACATTATTTGGATTCCAAAGCTATGCTTGTTTTAAAGTTGACCGTTCAATGAATTCTGTATCCAATGATTCGAAATTGTCACTTGAATACAAATGGGGGGCCAAAGTTGGTTGTTCCAAACTTTTGTTGACTGAAGTGTGCACAGACAACAAAAAGTAGTCGGTTAGTTTGTTAGTTAGTTACTGACTGAACTGAATAATTAAAGGTAAATGCCGAAAAGTACGCACTTAAAATTGCCGCTTTTTTTCGTCCCTAGAAGCCAAATTACCTACTTATTGGTTGCTAGCTACCTAACGCTGTGAGTTAAGTAAGTAAGTTTGACTGCCTATCTTTTATCACCCAACTTTTTCTGGGGCTAACCTAATCTAATAAGAACCACAACACTAGAAGTTGAGTGCTGGAACAAATTTGGGTGATAAAATATTGCTGTAGTTAGTAGTTAGTATGAGATGAAATGAAATGCGAGAAGCATTTGGCGGTTTGAGGGGGAAAACGTAAATATGGCTTTTTTATGCAAAAGTTGATTCTAACAACTAACTAACTACTAACTAACGAGCAATGGACACAAAATGCTGAAAATTTGGGAATGCAAATGTGTAAAAATCTGCACCCCATGTACTGATCATATCTCCCTATTTTTGGAGCTAGCTGAATCCATTTGTGTGTACATTGAAAACGGAACGTACGATATATGCGCTTTTAGTTAGTAATTAGTTAGAATGCAAAGTGGAGTTTCTACCTAAATGCCTTACAATTGAGCGACCCATTTTTTTAGTCTTTCCAGTCCAAATGAGCATATTGGCATGAAAATGAATACTTTATTCCATAATGACAAATGTGTCAGATTACACACAACATTTGGTCTAATGCAATGGAGTGTGCAATAATGCAAATTGGGTGCAAAAGTCAATGAGTTACTAATTAGCTATAGAGTTGGGTATAAACTATAAAAATGACTATCAGTAGAAGACCATTGGGACATGATGTAAGGAGGTATTGAGTGCGAGTGAGTGTGGAAGCGTGGACTGGAGATGAATTTTGTGGCCAGTGAAAGGGGAACAGAGTTTCAGTTCTCTTTTCACTCTCACTCGTTCAACACACAACACATACATGGAGTGAAAGCCATACTTTTACTTTCTACCTAACTGTACAACCGCTGTCAACTTGTGCAAAAATACTTTCTCACTCTCATCTCCCCAATAAAATATATGTGATCGTGTGAGTTATTATGAAATATTTGCTTCCCTATAGTTATTGCCAACTAGCCAAGTATAGAAGCCATTTATTTGGGGGAGATTTGAATTTTGAATAAATCAGGTGAGTTTGGCCACTAGTTTGTCTTTTGAAACTTGTCAGGTTCCTTATATACTGTGTAAGTGTGTACAGTGCAGTGCATTGTGCAATCAATAATCTTGGTGGCTATATGCTTTATCTCTCTATGCACCACCACTCACTGGTCTGCAGGCACGCATATACGAAGCATTGTATACTTTCTCTCTTATTATCATCATCATTAGATCCGCATCTAACGAAAACTCACATCATGTCGCACTGCAGACCCACTCCCAAGGAGTTCAACAGAAATTAGTTCAAAATTAAATCTTTCACAGGAAGGCATGAAAAAATTGGATATGTGGCTAAAGCTAACGCAGGGAGGATGCATGTTTGTCCGTCTGTCTGCCTAACTATTTATAAGCGTACCAAGAATTGTGCTAAAAATTCAAGCAAGGCTGCATTGTTTTTGGGCATTTTTCACACAGTTTCAATTAAATGTAATTTTCTGTATTTTCCGGATGAAGAGCTGAAAAAATTGGATACATGTGAAGCTAACGCAGGGAAGATGTGTGTTTGTCCGTCTGTCTGTCTAACTAAGCGTTGAGATCAAGAATGTTGTTAAAATTACATTGTAAGCACGACCACAGTGTTTTTGGGCATTTTTTCACACATTTTCAATTAAATGTAGTTTTCTAAAACACGGATAGCTATAGTGAGCTAGTTTCATTCCTTTTTTAATGAATGGCTTATATAGAAAATGTTGATGATTTCTTTAAGTTTTCAAAATTTGAATATGTTTACCATAAGGATTGCCAAGCCAAGCAGTAAGTAAAAGTTGACATTACGTGATAAACACTGATGGCTTACTTACTGGGAACATTTTGGAAATAGCATATTAGTGAGTTAGTTAGTTAGTTGGTGATGAAAAAAGTTTTCTCACATCATACACCATGCATGTACAATGTAGGGAGTTTGGAAGGAAAATTTTCATGTATAAACAAAAGTTTTATGATCTCTACGAGTTATATGATGATAAAGATGCTTGCATGCGAAAAAAATGAGAAAAAAATATAAAGTTTCCAATAAGTTTCGACTACATGCAGAGGGATAACTCTGCTATGCTATTTTACTAAAAGATGCATGAAAAAAAATGGAAAGAGTTTGATAGATTATTACATAAATTGCAACTGACTAACTACTATTATTATTATTGTTGCTATTTCCAAAAAGTGAACTAATTTAACTTTTTTCTTTGAAAATTTTGCTCATTATTTAGAATGGGCGCTATGCTAAAAAAAAAAAGCTATTGCTATATAGATAGAGAGCTCACAGTTTCCTAAATCCAAACATTATTAGGATATATTGGGAGCTAAAGAAGAATTTTTCATAACTTTTCCATAGACTTTTACTGAAATATTTTGTGCAACATAGTTTAATAAACGTGTTCTTTCATTTTTCTATGAAAATATTGCTACACCTACACATTTTTATTGCAACTATTTTGGGGTTTGTGGGAAGCAATACATTTCGTCTAACGCTGCAACTAACTAACTAACTAACTAACTAGCTTGAATTCTAGAAAAATTCATATAAAAATGTGCATGTTAGGTTTAAGAAGTAAAATTTTAGGCGTTAGATTATTCTTAAAAAGTGAAAAATTGTAATCGTATATGGTATATATGGTTCTGAAATAGCAGCATTAGGAATAGCTAAATTTTGGTGGCTTTGTCATAATTAGTGCACATCACCAAGCATGGTGTTTTTAAGTACTCGTGGTACATAATTTATCTTTCATTATGCGGACAGGACAGTTATACAGGTTAAAATTTACTGGTCCCCATTTATGGCTTCAGGTGGCTACAAAAACAGCCCCAAAATGTTGTTAATATTAAAATTAGCCCCTAATGTGTTCTAATACACTCAGCGTATGAAATAATTAGAAAAATCGATATTTTCCCATCTTATTTTCCTTAAATTCACTCTCCATTTTTCACATAAACTTACTTTTTCAAACTTTGTAAAACGGGAATGATCTATTTTTTTCAGAATTGTATTCCTGCAACTTTTTCAACAGTTGGAATTAAAATCAATGAGGTTTTTCCCAAATTTTAAAGATGACATTTTTAATGCGTTACTATAGAGTGTGAGCATTGCAAATTTAAATTTTCAAAATCAGCTCTATTCCCGAAATTGGAAAAACATTTCTATTTTGAACAAAATTGTTGTTGTGATCATAAAAGCCACAATGGGATCAAAACACCATCACACCGTATTTACAAAGAGTATAGCCATATAGAGACAGTCAGTGCAGCCCAAATGTGCAGGGAAAGTTGATAGATTCGTAAATTAGTTTTAATTATTCAGAGTGATCATCAATTATTTATGCACAAGTCCATAATTCCCGATTAGTGTCCATTAAACATGCAATGCATACCACTACTAACTAAAAGTAAGTGAGTAATTCCATATAGTCAGTCAGTGCCTGCTGCATAAATATATATAGTAGTATGAAATTTCCCTGCATAACCTGTCTCTTTATAACATACGGCCGTGCCTTTACAACTAACGAAGATTCTCATTTCTCATAATAATGTGAAGAATTGTTCAGTCCGGAATCAATAGGGACATACCCGAAGCCGTAGATTTGTGCGCGCATATTTCTCCCAGCTAAGGGTTGGGTGGAAGAACTTTAGCAGGGCGTCGGGTCAATCGGGCAACATTAATATGCATCTATAGCTACTTTTAGAATCCGGGAATGGAACCCAGTTTTGAAATTGCTGCTTTAGAATCTAATGAGTTAGTATGACTATTGGTAGTGTGAACGTAATAATGGACGATTTTAAAACCGGAAGGATGTACGCCGCCAAATAAATTGTGAAAGGAATTTCAACCAATCTTTATTGATAGTTTTAGAAACCATAAGTTCATTTTTGTCGATTTTAAGTGTATGAAATTTTGTTTTTGGGCCAGAGAGAATTTTTAAACAATCTTTCATACTTTCATGCATTTTTTTTTGGTTGGTAATTATAAAGACAAAAATTGTAGAATCTGAAATTTCAATTTTTGAATTACAACAGAAATAGCATTTTTCTGGTCCTGTTTTTAAAAGATTCAACCAAGTTTTTCGTTCTTTACAACAATCTATAGCTATAGTTAGAAAAGGTAGTTTTCTTGATGATACATCGTGTACATTGTAGATGAAGCCAATTTTTTTCGCAAGATTTTTTGATGACAAACGGGTTTTTTAGTAAATTTCTTTTTTTATTAATGAAAGTAAAAGGGGATTTTTTCGCTTATAAATAGCTTAGTTAGTTAAAAGAGACTTCAACTTGTGACACGACGTTAGTATATAATTTCCCTTGACGGAGGATTTTATTCATTCACGTCCATCATCATTTATAATTAATTTGGGGTCCCTGGTGAAATCTTATTCCAAAAATCCGTCTTTTTTTATCATCCACCTAGAAGATTCTAGTATCTAAAGGATTACATAAAATGCTAATTTTTATCGCTTCACAATCTTAAGGCGACATTTTATCATCGCTTTATGGAATCTAACTAAAGGATAACATTTTATTAGCGCTGTAAATTAGGTTGAGAAGTATGAATTTTTCGTGTTTTAAATACAATCCTTGCGATGAAAAAAATTCTTTTTTTTTACGTGCAGAAGAATCCAGTAGACAACTCAATGCTTTTTGGCTTGCAAGTGTCATTTGACTTTGATATGAAAAATTTCATATGCAAACTCCCTGCATCTGTTATACAATACAAATATAAGCTTGTATTATCTGCGTGCCTGCACCATTATTGACCGGCAATGCGGTAGCCATATATAAAGTGACTAAAAAACTTTCTACAATCTGAACTGTTGCCAAAGAATCCATGAAATTCCAGTTTTTGGGTCAACATGCATAGATTGAACTTGCTCCTTTTAGTTTTGGCTCAAAACTTTTAATGAGGCACGGAAAATAATGCATACACAAACATCTTTTGGTTTCAAATTTCTGTTTTTAATGGGAAAAGTTTAAAATAAAAAAACTTCTTAGTTTTCTCTGCCATAATTTATTACAAAATAGATGGGGGGGTCCAAATAAATAACAAAAAGTGTACATCCCCACCAAGATTCGAACTTGGGACCTTTGGATTAGAAGTCCAACGCGCTATCCACTGCGCCACGAGGACAAACTTGAGTTTACAGCCGTTGCACTACATAGTTGTTAAAGCTATGTGCATCCTATAAGGAGTGATGGGCATTTTTGGGAATTCACATGCATAAATACATTCATTTTTTGCAGGTAGAAATGTAAAATATGCGAGCAGTTCTTTAGTTCGTTAGTTACTTTGTGTAGGGCCGATTTGCCGATACATTTTCGGTAGCAATGAAATGTAAGTTAGAAGCAAAAACTAACTATAATTAACTAACTATTCACAATTAGAATCTTTTTTGAAGACGGGACAGAAAGTTAAGTGGGTACCACCGAATTGCATCGCATGCTTTACTCATTCGACATTCCCACATAGAGTTACATCATGACTAAAGTTTCAAATGTTTCCCAACTTTTTGTGCACGGTTGAAAAGCCACGGGAAACTTTATACGCGTAGCAGCTTCAAACTGTGTAGGAGCTAGGGCTGAATATATAGAATTTTGCAATGTGTATTATTGGAATGTGCAAATTCTTTCTCTCCTATGAAATTGTTCACTATGGTTGAGTGAGAATTAAAACTAACTATGATGATGATTATGAGACATAAAGATGTATATGGTTAGCTAAGGGAAGGAATGAACGAATGAATGATTTTCTTCTTTGTCAATTACTTGAACATGTAGACTGGACCATTGGGAATGGCGATGAGCGAGCGCGGGTGCTGGGAGGGGATCGCTGACCCAGGCCAGGAATGTTGAGGGTGGATTATGAGTCAGAAGGCGCGACCACCGGAGTCTGTGGCACTCCCAACAATACCCAGAGCCTGAGAGATTGTCGCGGCTACGTGCAGTCGTCATGGCGACCCGCGAAAGGACACGGCCCGTACACACCCCCGTCCTCGAATACGTCGTCGCTGCAAAGCTCCCCACCTCATGTGAAGATCCTGGAACATCCTGGGGGACAAAATGGGGCTTCAACAACAGAACGAAAACGCGCCCAAGCTCCAAAGGCGTCCAGGAAGGCGCAAAAGTATTGGGAGAACGCGCCTTTCGAACGTCTTAAGCATCCATTGGAAGAAAATATATTTATCACGTTAGTAATCACCTTGGTTGCAGTTGCCGCAGCACTCATCATAGGAATCCCAATCTTACTGATTGCAGGGATTTTACTTTCTATAGCGCTCACAGCGCGCTACGCACTTTTTATCTTTTCTTCCGTTTACTCATACATAGAGCTTCTTGTGTGCTGGAATCGTCCTACATCTACGTCGCGACGTATGCCTCCGCGCTACGCAGTGCCGAGAGCACGTATGGCCTTTGCGAACGATACCCGATGGCTGGGACGACGAAACAAGGCTTCCACTCAGTCCATTCTTCATACACTTCTGGTATTCCAAGGGTCTGTGGACCTAGCGAGCTTGCGTCACTTGATTCAATCACGCGTTCTCCACGCAGAAACTTATGAGGGGGAACTGGCTTACCCGCGTTTGCTTCACAGACTTGTGCCTGTAGCGTCCGGCTGGAAATGGGAACGGGACACGCGCTTTGACATTGAGAACCATGTGTTCCCTGCGCGCGCCAAGATTCATAGCGAAAGTCAAGTGCAACGTTACATTCAAAGTTTACTCATGGAGCGAATGAGCTTCGGGAAACCCCTATGGGAAGTGCGTGTTGTCACAAGCTACGGCGCGCAAAAAGACACTCTACTGATCGTGCGCGTTCACCAGTCCCTCGCAGACGGGATGTCCTTAGTGCGCATTTTGTGCCATTCCCTGGCCGACCAACAACAACTGCATGTGCCCCAGCGTCCTCATTTCGCCGGTCTAAATTTTGGGTTCAACGCGATACGCGCGCTAATTGTGGGACCATTGACTCTTCTTTTGTGGTTGTTCGCCATCACCAAGGACAGGAACGTGTTCACCTATCCATTCAAACAACCCGACTTGCTAGAGAAAAGAAAACGGGAATCGTCGTGGACACATTGGCGCGTTGGGCGGGACCCAGGGCCCCGGAAAGATGTGGAGCGCGGAGGGACAAAAACAGAGAATAAGGGAAAGAAAACGGCGCGCAAGCTAGCAAATAAACGGTCCTTGTGGAATGTCATTTGGGCTGCGCCTCTCACCGTTGCCAAGGTGACCCGCGTGAAGCAAATTATGCGCAGTTCTTTCAATGACGTCATGTTAGCCGCGGCTGCGGGCAGTGCCAGAGCTTATTTACAGGAACAGGGTGTACCGTGTCCTAAAGATATTAAGGTGAGTGCATATATACACACTCTAAAATAACACTATGTCAGTAATTCACATTACCACTCACGCTATGCTTCATATTGCATGCATGCTCACTTGACTCAATAGTGTTTTGTCAATCCTTTGGCTCCAAAAGTTTGTGGAAACCACATATTTTCTCCTCCTTAGCTAACATATTATAGCATAGGGAACAGCATAGTTTGGGCTCCAAAGGGAAAGCACCCGGGAATTATTGAGCTTTCAATAAGCAGGGGATTTGATCATGGCAGTCACTTTTCCATGCATGGCGACTGACTGGCTGACTGACTGCATGGTTCAAAAGTTTTCCAACTAATTCCCTATTATTCTTTTGTGTTGGATGACAAAAACAGTGGCTTTTTCTTCTCCTTATTTTCTCTGTCACCACAAAGACAGGCACTGAGAAATGATCCGCTTAGATATTAGGTTTGTTTGTTTGTACAAACAATCCCACTCCACACTTACAATAGCTACGGGAAAAGCAAATAAATTAGATGGCCATAAAAGCTATTAGTAAAGATATCCCCTTTTTGTTGGCTCCCTAAAGTGCTGTTTACTTTTGTTTAGAAAGCCTCATTTCCCATATGCAATAAAACTCTATAGTTATAGTTAGTGTGAGTGAGTAGGTCAAATGATGACATATCTGGCCAAATATTTGGCAACTAACCAACTATAACTTCGTTGAGCCGACAATGCAGATTCAAAATGTCTTTAAAATGAATATATAGAAATAATTGCATCGGATCCGATACATAGTTTGCGCAAACGAACTAACTATTTAACTGGATGTGGGTTTCCATTTCCAATTTCCTGTGCTGTCAAACAAAGCAGTAGAATTGGAGGGACTTGAAACGGAAAAGTTTCTAACTTGGGGGTATACCTGAAGCCGCATATTTCCACGTGCATATTTTGCGCAGCCAATCAGATGAGTATAAGCTATAGAGGTCTGCTCCAATTGGCTGCGCGATTTACGCACATAGAAATCCAAGAAAATATATGGCTTCGGGTATACCCCTAATACATAGTCTTTTGGTTCACATTTGTTAAGTCGAAACCAACAACTCAAGTGCGTTTACCAACTTATTGCGAATATCCCATATATTTTGCTGTGTAAATAACTGAATGGCTACTAGCCATACTACTGTTATAATGTTATGTGTATGGAACTATGCATACATACAGACTCACAGACAGACTGGTGGATCTTTTTATGTCCAATAATTGAGTAGAGCCACAAAAATTGCCAACAAATTGGTCAAAACGGATTCCTTTGACCTAAATATATAGTTCACTTACTTTGGATGTAATATGTAGAGTCTGACTTTTTTACTGGTTTAGAATCTAAGACGTTTTTGCGCTGTTTTAGAGACTATAGACGCGTTTTTTGCACTAATATAGACGTTTTTTGCATTGCTTTAGAATCCATTGTAAGAGGTTTTTTGCACTGTGTTCTATATTTCATCTTTAGTAGTTTTTACGATTCTATAGTATTTTCTGTACTGTTGTAGATTTCATAGTTGTTTTTGAATATTCTATAGTCTATAGTCTTTTTCGAACTGTTAGTCGTTTTTTAAGATTCTATAGTCTATTTTGTACTGTTGTAGATTTCATTTCATAGTCGTTTTGAAGATTCTATAGTTACTTTTGTACTGCTCTAAAACCCATGTTGTTTTTACTTTAGAAAGTTTAATCTACTATTTTTGAGACACCTAGCTTGAAAAGGTGAATGTGTCAAAGGAAGAATGTGGTGCTCTACAAAAACAAAGATTCAACTTTAACTTCCATAATAATATGTACACGAATGTGAATTGAAAATATCAAAGACTAAAATGTAATGCATGCTGTGAGACAAGCAAAATCAAAAGAGGAAAGCTGGAAACCCTTATCTACACAGTACAGTTTCGAACAAAATTTCAAAATTTCAACAAATTTAGAGACATTTTGCTTAAAGATTTTGTATTTTTTCAAAATATATGGTCACTAACACTGACTCACCTTTTCATTACACCTACACAATGTTTTTTTTGGTCAAATGGAAGATTGTTAAAAAATTCATGATGAACCCATTTGACATGGGAACAAAGGTACATACATAACGTCTCTTTGTAGAAAGAGAAAAAACACAGATATCCCTTGGAACTGTGAGTGACTAGTACAAAAAAGTAGGTGAGTGCTTTGTTTGTTTTATTGTAGAGCAGGAAATTGAGCAGGGAACTGAAAAAAGTGAAAGTTACTTATTACTGCAACTCTCGCCACTCTCAGTCCACACACAATTCCATGGGCTCCATGGAGCATTCATTTTCGTACAGCCGTATTTTGATCACCCAACTTTGTTCCAGCACTCATCTTTGCTTTAGTGTTCTGGCTAGGTTAGGTTAGCCCAAGAGAAAGTTGGGTGATCAAAACACTGCACCCATTTTTCTTTCTTTCTTCCTTCCTACAGATTGAAAAATTCATCCATTTGGATTCTAATTCTACAGCTCTGCGGACCCATTAGATAGATCCTTGCGCTTATATACTGTGCGTTGTGGCATTGTTTTGGATTCCGGGATATGTAGTTTTAGTGGCAGTAACTAGAAACCCATAATAGGGGTATTCACGAATATCTGGGTAACTCAGTCAGTCAGTTAGTAAATCGGTAACTTTTTGCAATGTATTTAGATGGAGAAAAGTATAGTGACCTTAACAATAGCCCGTTACCTCGAATATCATTCCTAATATTCCTAATATAGTAAATATAGTATATTATACACTATATTTGGAGCCAAAAGATTGAAACAACAAAGTGGGACTTGAATTATAAATACATATGTGCCGGAGCAGGGCAACTTGTAGCTTTTTCGGGCAACACAGTCTACTATGGACAGATCGATACAACTAACTGTATATGTGCTATTTGGTAGCTTTTAGTTAGTACAATGTGTACAGTTTACCATTTACTTTGTCTTGTCCCATATCCCGCAGTTAGGTTAGGAGCACCTGAAACCAAATGCACGCAGGTCGTATCTTTTCTCGTACGCTGGCCCCTTTTGCCGCCAATACGGAAAATATGAACCATAGCATTGGTCTGGTCACATTTTGCAAACAAAGAGATAGGAAATATTCTATTTGAATCTACTGCCATGATTTTTTATTGGCGACTGATATTGAAATTGATTTTTAGAAATTTCATTCTAATCCAGTTTTGTATTGAAAAGCGTATATGGTTAGATTTAGGCGCTTAGGAGTCTAATAATGTAATTTTTTTTGGAAATCAGGAATTGCTTGTTGAATATTGGATTCCTGAAACTTTTATAATATAGTTTGTTTTGTTTTAGAAACTATGACGTAAGAAAGTTTGTAACTTTTTGCGATTTTTTACTTTAAATTTGTCAAATTTTTAGAATTTTAACTATGATTTTTTCTTTTTTACAGACTAGACTACTATTTTTTTGCTCATAGATGTAACGAAATCTAATTGTAGAAATAATATTTAGTAAGCATTAAAAATGTTTTCCTAAAATTAGAGCGCTTGTTTAGGGAAAAGACTGACCTTTGCTCATTGTACACAGAAGAGGAAGAAAAGTACACATGTGAGTGTTATTATTATGAGGACCAACTTATATGTGTTCTTTCTTATTTTTTGGGGAAAAAACACAAGAAAATGGAAAGGAAAGAAATAAAGGTTATTTTTTTATCCAGGGGAGCAGGGATCATTAAATTTATCCATTAATTCCACCTGAGGATTTAACGTGCCTCATAAAATGTTGTTGGCACCTTTTTTATGATTCGCACATGTCGGGCTCTAACAATACTTTTGGAGATGTGAATTTTCCACGGCTTTTAGAATCCAATTTAAACTGAGGATGACTGCCCAAAGCTTCACATTTTGTCACAGCTTTAGAGTATGCATTAGCACCTTTGAATTTATAGTTCGTTATAGAAAAATTTAGTGTCGCTAGAATCCACAATGAAATTTTAAACTTCTCATTATATTTAAAAAAATTTGCGCTGTTTTAGAATATGTAAGTAAGTCAAAATTTCCTGCTGCTTTAGAATATGTAGATAAAAACTTTGTACTCGTTAGAATGTGTAGAGCAAAAAAAATCTCAACAATTTGTTAACTTTGAGTGTTGTTGAATGTTGTAGGTAGTGATTCCAGTGGACTTGCGAAATGACATCGCAGGTCCAAAGACAAGTTGCCGACTGGGCTGCAAAGTGGCCTCCGTGGTGACCAAGATCCCTTGTGGGACTGAAGGGTCCATTCCTCGACTCTGGGCCACTCGACATAGACTGGACGAGTTGAAGGCTTCAGCGGACCCTGTGGTCGCCTATGGAGTGACCACCTTGGTCCTCAATCTTCTTCCTCATTCCATGGCTCGCTCTTTTCTCGATGTCATCACCAACAAGGTATACAATAAATCCCCATCATTGTGTCAGCCCTGCTTCTTCTTTGGATGGCCGTCTTTTTATCACCCAACTTTGTTCCAGCATTCAACTTTGTTCTATTGTTGTGGTTCGGTAAGTTAGTCCAAAATAGAAAGTTGGCTGATAAAAACACGGCAATTCTTTTTGAATCTAACTGAACACTTTTCCCACACTCAACGGAAAAAGATGTTTATAGTTTAACATGGCAGCATTCTAGAGCTATTTTTGAATTGCATGCTTTACAATGCAAACTTAACTCAAATTATTGAAACTAATTTTCCGTGCTTTAGTTAGACTGCAAATGGTAGAAAAAAGACATTTTCATGTTCAGTTTACTCTAAAAACCGAGTTTTTGAGCTAGAATCCACATGAAGCACTTTTTCTAGTCTTTTGAAATCATCGGTAACTTAAAAATGACGCAATTTCATAGGTTACTCTGAAATAAACTCAATAAACCCGAGGCGTATTCTAACTAACTTTATGTGTGTGCACAAATAAAGCATTCCAAATCAATACTAATGTACAAATAACTAGACAGGATAATCAGTTGGGAAAGTCAATACTCAATAGTAGTAAAAAAAATTCCCATAAACTTAACTACGCATTTGTTATAAGTGAAAGCAAAAATTACATGCAGATAGTGTTACTTGGCTGTGTTCTCACTCAGACATGCTATTTCCATATATTCTTGGAAGTGAAAAAATAGAGAAAACTTATTTGTGACAAGCTGCTTAAATTCTCATAGAAAATTAGAGTGTGTGTTCAAAGCTTTTGAAATTAATTCCATTAGTGTGGAGGATCAGAGTAGTAGTCTATTCACTGAAATTCAAACTCTTGCTCTCATCCATCTATTCACCACGCTGCAAGCAGTAGTATGTAGTACTACTGGATTCCAAATATATGGAAAAACTTTACGCCCTATTATATTACACAGTTTGGAGTGAAAAATTTCAGTATTCGTCCCATAATTCTAAACGATGAGATTAGATTTATCCTACGTTTTCATTCCAGCAGCGAAAAATTAATAAAAAACGGATTTTAGACCTTGTTTTCATTATTGGAAACGCTTATAAAGGAATTCAGGGTTGGATATAGTATTGTAAGAACTGGTTATATATATGCCTGTGCTGTAAAGGATTTCAAATGGATGGAGAATATGAAATTTTTGGATCAATTAAGTGCGGGCATTCAATTAATGGCACCCTTTTGAGTTCTCACTAATGGGCTCCTCCTCAGTGTTTTGAAATGAGAGCCGGAACTATAGCTTTGCCTATTCATCAAAGTCATAATGGCTTGGCTGTAAGCTCAATAAAGTAGAATACACCATGTTGAATAGCTACAAGGGAAAAGATGTTGCTTTAGTTACATTCAAGTATTCTTAGCCAGGCACTGCTAGCTATTCACAAAAACTATACACTAAAAATGTATGTATTTTTGAGATTATGAAAGGAGTCTAAAATTGTTGCTACTCTCGAGTCTGTAGGGATAGCTTTTGCACTGACTCAAATTCCTAAGAAACCAAAAACCGTTGCTCCCAATATTTAAAGGATTGAAACTGCTGTAGAATGATGTATTTTACATTCTAAAGCCAACTTTTGCTCTCCTCAACATATTCTAAAGCTAGCACTTTTTTCATTTACTAAATGCGAGTGCTATATGACTATAGAGTTAATTGTAGTATTTTTCCATATGTAGTCCAAATACGTATGGATTCAGATTAGAAAATGTAGTCAACTATTTATTCCATAGTTCTTTTATGGACTAAAAAAATGAGAAATCCCAAAAGTAAGTAAAAATGATGTAGCAAAGAAAATGATACATGAGATCTAATAGGGCACCCTGGGTGACATAATGATCGTTGCGCTCATACCGTTGTTCTCATTTCGAGGCACTCATTTCGTTGCCAACTCATATGGTTGCGCTTTTATCATTGTTGACTCACATTATTGCCACTTTTATCGTTGTACTCATTATTGTTGTATTTGTTATCATTGCATGCATAATTCACATATGTTATATTATGGCTCCCAA
>Ga0210040_10002987_pt1 | contig 23262 bp, 24 predicted proteins | sample CryGeyCG12114_NA_FD_185462 | JGI IMG/M metagenome (GOLD analysis project Ga0210040, IMG submission 185462) | Groundwater microbial communities from aquifer - Crystal Geyser CG19_WC_8/21/14_NA (SPAdes) (version 2) | ecosystem: Environmental > Aquatic > Deep subsurface > Groundwater | place: USA...
GAAGCAGGCGAACATATAAGTTCAGAAATGGAAACAATACACAGACAGGGAGGCATGTTTAATGAATAAATGGTTTCCTTATTATAAATAGTGAATCCTCTCCCCTAAAAGAAGGTACACGCTCCCCGGTTTTCTGCACCTGGTAAAGATTCTTGGTTTAAAGTCCATCTTAAAAAAGCATTTATAATTTATTTTTGTATCAAACTTCCTTTCTGTTTAAAATGAATGAGGCCTCCCCACGAAATAATCAAATAAAAAGAGTTGGTTTCATCTTACTCGAAATTGGAAGTATTTTAATGAGTTCAGGTGCAAGTACTGAACGTGTGAGGAGAACAGTACAACGAATAGCAAATAGTTTTAATTACAAAGCAGAGCTCTTTATAACCTTTAGCGCACTTTCTATAACAGTAATTAACCCTCGCGGAAGCGATACTTATAACGGTATCAAACGTACTCCATCTCATACCGTTAACTTTAAAACAGTATCCGGAATAAGCCGAATGAGTTGGGCAGTTGCAGAGGAAAAGTGGACTGTCGATCAGATACGGCACGAACTTTCAAGATTAAATGCTTTACCACATTATTCCAGGTACATTACACTTCCTTTAGTTGGTTTGGCAGGGGCTGCGTTTTGCCGTTTTGCAGGAGGAACAGTATCAGATTTATTAATCGTTTTTGTGGCAACAGTTGCAGGATTATTTGTGAGGCAGGAAATTACTAAATTGAAATTCAATCAATACCTCTGCATTTACTTTGCTTCATTTACAGCTTCCCTAATTGCAGGTCTTTCAGTAAAGCTGGGAATGGGCGGAAACCATGAACACGCTTTTGCCACTTCTGTATTATTTTTAATACCAGGTGTGCCCTTGATCAACTCATTTTCTGATGTTATAGATGGCAATCTTCAAAATGCACTAATACGGGGATTGCATGGTTTTGTTATTTCTTTCGCTATAGCTTTAGGCCTTTTAACCTCCATGATTCTTTATAAATTTTCTTAAATGGACTGGACTTTACTGTTAGAAAAGGTTGTTTGGTTTGGTATTGCAGCAATAGGATTTGCTGTTTTGTTTAATGTACCTGTGAGAACGCTTCCGGCCACTTTTATCTTAGGCGCTGTCGGAGGTTTTTGCAAATTATTTTTATTAGAGCATCAAACAACCATTATTCTTGCTTCGCTTGGGGGATCGCTTGCTATTGGCCTGCTAAGTATTTCTGCAGCCCATATAAAACACGCTCCCCCGCTTGTTTTTTCTACTCCCGCTGTCATTCCTATGGTGCCCGGCATACTTGCTTACCGTATGATGCTTGGGTTGATAAAATTAGCGGGAGACGTTACCGGCAATTCATACAATTCTATATTAAATGAAACCGTTAATAATGGTCTAAAAGTTATGTTGATACTAATGAGTTTGGCAGGTGGTGTTGCCATACCAATGCTTATAGCCAGAAAAGAGTCGGTAAAACATTTAAGATTAAAAAAGAAAATTACCGGCACCGACAAAGAAAAGGTTTAGTACAAATACAAACATTGATAAAGGCAAAGAGATTATTATAGCCTGAAGGGCTTAAATTTGAATAGTGGTGGTAAAAACCAATGGTTAAGGTAAGTAGAGGAGAGTCGGCGAAGATGGAGGTGCACCGAAGACTTGAAGGCGTTGACATATTGCACCAAGAGGGCCGCTTGCTTGCAGCAGCCGATGGATTCGTTGCTATAGAAAATGAAAATAACTTTGGAGGTTAGAGGCCGTCTAAAATTTATTTTTTTGGTTACCATCGGTAGTTTTCTATGGCATCACAGTTGCGTCGCATTACGTTCATCGGCAAATCATTGTGCATCTTTGGCTTTAAACACAATGATCCTTATTATTTTTAGAGATCTTCTAAGGTTATTTTTCTGCGCCCACATGCTAAAAGCTATAGATTATATAGTGCTATTTATGTAATCCACCAAGAAATTGCATCATGATTTAATAGCTATTTTTTGAAGTTTTTTTTTAAGAAAAATTAAATCAATTAGTATGAAGCCTTTATTCGCAATTATGGGACTTGTAATTTTCTTACTTTCTCCAAAAACTTATTCCCAAAGAATAACTTATAAAGAGTTAATTGGAACTTGGGATAAGAGTGATACTATTGAAGAAAAATCATCCTTTAAATTTATTAATGCATCAAACTTAACTATTCAAAATTCAAAAAATACCCGTTTTAATGTAATGTATACATTAATTACAGATAGCATTAAAGACAAATTAATCATTTCGATTGAATTTAATACAAATGGAATAAAACGTTTTAATAATTATGAACTCCAAAGTATTAATGTGAATACGTTAAGATTGGTGAATTTGAATTCTTATAACGGAGTGTTTCAAAAGCCGTCCGAAGTAAATAAGAGAATTTTTTACTTAATTCGAAGAACTTCATAGAATTATACTCTCCGGACTATGACCAATGTGAGGCTTTGATGAAGAATTTCAAGAACGGACTGGAACTTGCTCAATATAAAGTAAGAGAAAAATTAAATGAAGTTCCGAATGAGCATCATGTACCAATTAAAACAACAGACAAAGCCCTTGAACTTGCTAAAACTTCCATTAATGAAGCCGGAGTATTAAAGAAAAGGCATTGGAAAGAAACTCACTTACTTGACTCAGTATTGTAAAGAAAATGGCTTGAAGACGCATTTGTCGAAGTAGAAACAGACGATACCCAGGCTATAAATTTTTATAGAACAACCGGCTTCAGTGACGAACTACAAGCAATGCATTTTACTTACTCTATTGAGAAAGCAAACTTTGACAATAACAAATAATTTCGGACTATATAGAACAACGAACCGCTAACCTGGCAAAAAGCAAAGCTGGAAGAATATGGGCTAAACAATTTATTTTAATAAACAACTAAACATGGGCTGAAGTGGAAGTAACAAGGAATACCTAACCTTCAAAGCTGTTATTCAGCAGCAGTAATGCTAAGACATCCTGTAAACCAACGGCAGACAAAGACAGTTACTTGACTTTTTCTTTTAAAACCTGACTTAATTCTTTAATGACACCTGCTTTGTCTTTTTTGATTTTTTTGCCAAGTTCTTTCCTTGGGCAATTTGAATTATACTTTGCCCCCCAATCCATTATCTCTATAACAATTGGTAACAAATCTGCACCTTTTTGTGTAAGACTATAAATAAACTTTGATTTATTTGCAGGTGACACTTCTTTTGACAATATCTTTTCTGATTCAAGAGAGCCCAAACGATTAACAAGAATATTTGTGGCAATTTTTTCTTCTGATTCTAAAAACTCACTATACGACATTTTACCTCTAAGCATTATGTCCCTAATTATCAATAAAGACCATTTGTCGCCAAAAACATCAAGAAAACAACTTATTGGACAGTCCGACCTTTTCTTTTCCATAACAAAATTAGTTGTTGCAATTTGCAATATCTTTTTATAATTTTACTTGCAATTTGCAACAGCAAAAATAAATAATTAACACGTAAAGCGATGGAAAAGTCACAACAAACAAGACAATTATTAGAAACCTATTATGAAGGTTTTTCAAAAAAATTCAATTGGGAAAGTGTCATAGCAGAAGACTTTCAGTATGACGGTGGAGATATGAATAACACACAACCAATAGTTGGAAAACAGGCTTATATAGACATTATTAAGCGATTTTCACAGAGGTTTGAATCAATGTGCGTGAAAAAAATGATAATAGAAGGTGACACAGCAAGTGTTATTGGCAATTATGATTTTCAATTTCCTAACGGACATAAAATAAATGGAAACGTTGCTGAATTTTGGACTGTAAAAAATGGAAAATTACAGTCTTTGACCTTATATTTTGATACCTTGACTTTTATGACAAACCTAAAATAGTTAATTACGGATGGCTTACAACTTAGCACTTGCAGACAGAGTAAGAAAATTCCTTGAAGCAATTCCTAAAATAAAAATTGAAGAAAAGAAAATGTTTAGTGGACTTACTTTTATGGTGAACGGAAAAATGTGTGTAAGTATCAGCGACGATAATTTAATGTGCAGGTTTGAGGCGGAAATTCAAGACGAAGTAGGCGAAAGAAACGGCTTTCAGACAATGATAATGAAAGGGCGGGAATATAAAGGCTATTGTTATGTGAACAAAGACGGGTATGAATCGAAAAAAGAATTTGAGTATTGGCTGAATTTGTGTTTGGACTTTAATGAGAAAGCGAAATCGTCAAAAAAATAAAACGATAGATAGAAGCACTACCACTAACAGGGGTCACTGCTGCATAGCTAATAATGGCTGGAATCTGTTTCATTATAGCCGTTTTTAACCATTCAGAAGGAAGTGTTTGGTAAGAAAGAATACTTTAATGCTATTGTTTTATTTGCTTTGAACCATTCTTTAAGTTCTTTTGATATTCATATTTCTTCTTCTAATAGGAAATCCAGGCTAATCTGCAGTGTTTTAAACACAACCACCAAAAATAATATTGACTTAAAATCTTTTTTTGTAACTTTTCAATTGCAGCAGGGGGAACATTTTGCTGGCTGTACCATGGCATACCAATTGAATACTTTAAAGAAAAATAATTAAAAATGAAACGAAGCTTTCTTTTATCTGCCATTGCTATCGGAGTCTATTATCTATTAAGGCAATTTCTACGAAAAGAAGAAGAAGTGATTCCAACTGCTCCACGTAAAAAACATCTTACTAATGCATTTTCAAGGGCTAAAGAACACTCAATGTCTGTTGTTGAATAAGTGCTGTAAACTATTAGGAAGTCCTCATATAAAGAAACGATACAGGGAGTATAAGCTGTCAAACTTTCTGTAGCAGACTTACATGAAGAATGTAAAGGTTTAAGAGGTAAATAGACTTAAATAGTAGTATTAACTGACACTAATCTTTTTTTGCATTCTGATAAAAAAGATTAGTGTTATCAGAAGAACTGCTGCAAGTAGCGAAGGAATTATTATTATTATCTGTAAAATTATATAAAAGAAAATAGTTAGGCGATCAGAAGTAACAGGGTCTTTATGATGCTGCTTATAGCGTTTTATTATTTTTTAAAAAGGTTCTACCTTGGAAATTATTTACATAAGCGGCCCTTCGTAATACAGTTTCTTCAAAGTTGTCAAACCCGTAGGGATCCCGCCCTTTCTTACATGCTACTCCAAAAGTCTGTAAAAAATAAACCCTGTGAAAATATCTTTGTATGTTGCTCCCCTCACTTTTGGACGGCTAAATCAAATTCATCTTTATTTAAAGGGCTACCTGCAAAATTAAATCCTACATCAGGATTACTGCCGATAAAAAATCTGTTTCCCATTTACACTCTGCCCGTACCCAGTAAAAAACAAAATAGTACAACCATCAATAAAATTATTGAACACTTTTACAGATGAAGAGACTTTCGTTTTTTTTATTTTAAAAGCTTCCTGAATTTAGTCCACATATCTGCACATAGGTTGAAGATGCCATTGGTACAACAGATGAAGTGATTGCGACGCAACTATGATGCTATGAAAAACTATAGCTGGTATCCAAATAAAACATTTCTGGACAGTTTCTTTTGATGGTATAGTTTTTCCTACTCTTTCAATTGCTCTCTAATTACTTCCAAAAATCATATATCATGTTTAAAATAACAATGCTTGTTATCGTGTTAACTGGTTCTTTCGCTTCTTGTCGCACAAATACGCCTGTTAACAGTGTAAACACTTCCTCTACGGATACTTTTCCGCCAGTAGAAACAAGATCTCCTAATACTGATTATAAACCTGCCTTTGCCGGACAAACAAGGGTAGCAGGTGTAAAAACAACGACACCCTATGAAGCAAAAGTAATTACGGGGGACCTTACGCGTCCCTGGGGTATCGCACCTCTGCCGGATGGTCGCCTTTTGATAACTGAAAAGGCAGGAACTATGCGTATTGCTACAGCAGCCGGTCAACTAAGTGAACCTATAACAGGAATTCCACCTGTAAACTCCGGTGGACAGGGCGGCTTACTTGGTGTTACCATTGATCCGCAATTTGCAAGCAACAGGATGGTGTACTGGGTATTTTCTGAAAGTACTGCAGATGGTAACCTGACCGCTGTAGCGAAAGGATCTTTGTCTGCCGATGAGCGACGAATAAATAATGCTGCTATTATCTACCGTGCCACACCTGCCTTTCCCAATACTATGCATTATGGTGGAAGAATACTTGTTGATAAATCAGGTAATCTCATAGTCAGTACCGGAGAACGCTCTGACCTTGCAACGCGGCCACAGGCCCAGGAAATAAACTCGGCTTTGGGAAAAGTTGTACGTATTAACAAGGATGGCCAGCCGGCAGCGGGCAACCCTTTTACAGGCCGTGCTGGTGCACGACCAGAACTGTATTCCTACGGGCATCGAAATGTGCAGGGCCTTGCCTTTCATCCTGAAACAGGTGATCTTTGGGAAAGTGAAATGGGGCCCCGTGGTGGCGACGAAATAAACAGGATACAGCCCGGCCGAAATTATGGCTGGCCAGTTATTGGGTATGGATTAGAATACAGCGGGCAAAAGGTTGGCCCCGGCCTTACACAACAAGACGGAATGGAGCAGCCGGTTTATTACTGGGATCCGGTACTTTCACCCAGTGGTATGACCTTCTACAGCAGTGATAACTTTCCAGAATGGAAAAATAATTTGTTTATTGCCGGATTAAATAGCAATCATATTGCACGCCTTGTGCTTCGCAACAATCGGGTGACGGGGGAAGAACGTTTGCTTGCAGGGGAAGGCCAGCGCTTCAGAGACGTAACACAAGGAAAGGATGGTGCCTTGTATGCTATTACAGATGAGGGAAGATTGTATCGAATAGGAAGAAAATGATAAGGCTTCGTTGGGTGTACAAAAACACTAATGCATTCCGAATCGTTTCGCTGCTTTTCGAAACAAGCGGAAAAGATAACATGCAAGGATATTTTATACATATAACTATATAGCATCGCTATTGTTTTTAACAACGCCATTACCAACACTGCTTATAGTACGACTTTTGCCTCATCACCTATTTAGGAAGAAAATTTATCATAGACATTTGCAATATTTCACCTAACCTTTTTCCGAAAAAGAGAATAATTTCTAACAACCGGAACATTTCTACATTCCCCATTTTGAGATTTGGTTGAGTATCAATCCTTTGTTAAAATGGCATATAAATGGACTTAAGGGATTTCAAATTATTTACAATATGAATCCAAATTTTATCCAAAAAGAAACCTTACTTATTGAAAATTGTTTAAACGGTGATAGAAAGAGCCAGAAAGCATTGTACGAGTTATATGCGCCAAAGCTTTTTACAATTTGCCTGCGATATTCTAAAAACCAGATGGATGCAGAAGATGTGTTGCAGGAAGGCTTTGTAAAAACGTTTAACAATTTACACAAATTTTCAGGTGAAGGCTCTTTTGAGGGTTGGTTGAGAAGAATATTTGTAAATACTGCTATTGAGCATCTTCGCCGGAAAAAAATGCAGACAGTCGATTGTGAAGTTTTTGAAAATTCATTTAACGATAAAGAACCTTCTGCATTAGACAATTTATATAACAAGGATTTACTAAAAACCACCAATACTTTGAGTAAAGGTTATCAAACTGTATTCAATCTTTATGCTATCGAAGGTTTTTCTCATCAGGAAATAGCAGCTAAGTTAGGCATCTCAGAAAGTACAAGTAAGTCTCCGTTTTCAAGGGCAAAGGCAATACTTAGAACAGTTGTTAAAGACCGTCGAACTGAGTCGAATGTAGAGGTAGCAATATAGGGCGAAGAAAAGCGGAAGAAAAAGAACGAGGAAAAATTTTCAGGGTGCCTTGTAACAGAAAAGAAATACTACTTAAATGAGGTTAAGCTTGTAGCTATACAGGAGTAGCCTGACAACTCTGTGGTCACTATTATTACAGATCAATATGCGTCTCACTTTACCTTCCATTGACGGATTTTGCAATCAGTTTTTAATGACCGAACAAGGAAGCAATATTTAAAGAAATGCTTTTTCAAGAGTACTTGTAAGAATAAAGAAAAGACTATCTCAATTTGTGATAGTCTTTTCTTTTATAAAATTCCTTCTCTCAATTAATTTGCTTTGGAAACATTATCAATACCGAAGGCAAAAGAATAAAAGGCTGGCTTTTAATATTATTTGTAACTGCTTTAGCCATTCAGGGATTACTTGTTTAATTGGTCCAATCCACATAAAATTTGTAACCGACGGATGCCTAAATATTGATATCTTAATCAGAAAAAGTAACGGATAGTGGCCTCGACAGGAATCGAACCTGTATCTGGAGCTTCGGAAACTCTTATACTATCCATTGTACTACGAGGCCTCAAAGGGTTGCAAAAGTAATAGTTACTTACCAAATCCTTGTATATTGCTGCCAAATATCTTTACAGCTATAGCTAATAATATTACACCAAAAAATTTCCGCACGGCTATCAGACCTGCTTCTCCCAGGGCATGTTCAATAAACCTCAACGATTTTAATACCAGATATACCAGCACCAGGTTTGCTAAAATACCCAGTAAAATGTTTACTTCGGCAAAGTTGGCTTTTAATGACATTACAGTTGTCAATGTACCAGCGCCTGCAATTATGGGAAAAGCGACCGGAACAAATGTACCCGCCCTCGCATTTTTTTCATTTTTAAAGATCTCATGTCCTAATACCATTTCCAGTCCTAATAAAAAAATTACTATTGAACCACCCACGGCAAAAGAATGTACCGTTACTCCTAAAAGTTTTAGAAATGGTTCTCCTACATATAAAAAACCGACCATTAACGCACCGGATATTAATGTAGCCCTAAACTCTCTGATGCCCCCAAACTTAGCATTTAAAGCAATAAAAAGTGGTATGGAACCTACTGCATCTATGACAGCGAAAAGCGTAAAACTAACTGTTAAAAACTGTTGTAAATTAAAACTCATAAAACTTGATTTATTGCAAAATTAAAACATCGATGTGTTGCAGAATACTCACAGATTAATATAACGAATATTTGCAATAAAAGTTATACTTCCGGTTAAATTAATAATGTTTTTATCAGGGAAGTAAATCACAAAACCAAAAGCCCATAGTTGATAGGGTGGGGGGATGATCGGCAAAGCGATTAGCCTTCTCGCCTGCAGGAGCTTTGTACTCCCGAAAAACTTTTTCACCTGTCTTATAAGTAATCGAATTTTTAAAAATGGGACCATCAAAAACGAAAGTATGAAACTCGCCGTTTTCTCCGCAAGGGTCAACATTGGGGGGAAGGTCTTTGAGAAAATTTTTATCAATAATGCGACCGGCGAAACTCGGGTCAAGCAGTTCTGCTTTTACACATACGACTATGGTTTTAAAACCAAGGTCTATAAATTCGTGCAATAGTTCTGTTGTGTCTCTTTTCCACAATGGAAATACTGCTGTCATTTGCACTTTGGCCAATTGTATTTCTCGGTATGTTTTCAGGTCTTCCAAAAAAATATCACCAAACACATTATGTGTAAACTCCTCATTCTGTAATTGCTTCAGTGTGTTCATCATCTGCACTTCGTAATCTTCCATTGAAGGCTGGTCAGGCAAAATCAGTTTTTGCAAAGGAATACCAATAGAAGCTGCCTGTAGCTCTAATAATTCTTCTCTCACACCATGCATAGAAACACGGCCATATTGATTATTTACATTTGTAAGGAGTTTTTTTATCGAGTAACTTTTGTTATTTAAAATATGATACAATGCAAGAGAACTATCTTTACCTCCGCTCCAATTAAAGAATGATTTGTAAGCCATGCTTTTTGTTTAGTAAGCCCCGCTCTTAAGGGAAAAAAAATGTGAGAAAAGTCGAATAAAGAATCTACAAGCACAAGTGAGTGACACAACGATGATGCTATGAAATACAAAAGAACGTCCACAAAAAATAGCCAAGCAGCTTTAAAACCTTGCCGGCAATTTACTTCTGAAAATATTTTTCTTTAAAGAAATCGCATTTATTCGTAAGGCTTTCAAGGCAGCTATGGCAAAGGCAATCCCGGTACTTCGATTCTATGTGCGCCTGCACTTCTATAGAGAGTTTTACACCGCTGCAATGGCAATTGCCAATGTCGCCAACTTTACATTCAAAAAATTGGTGACAGCGCGGACAACTCTTTTGTTCATGCACCGGCATATACTTCTTTTAGCATGGAAATATTTACAAACTTGTGTTTAAGACGAGCAGGAACTTCAAATAAATCCAGATGAAACAGCGCAGCAAGCACTTCAATGCCATCAACCAAAGTACCTGCACTTGGCTGAGTAAACAAGTCAAAATCTACAATAAACACCTGGTTGTTTTGAACCGCTTCCAGTTGTGACCAACCTTCACGTGAAGTAAGCAAATGAATCTCCTGAGTCGAGCGCTTTACATCAAAACCGCACGGCGCTATTACCAACACTTCCGGGTTATATTTTACAATTTTTGCCCACGGCGTTACAATTGAGTCTCCCGAAGGATTACTTAGCATATCCACACCACCAGCTTGTGCAATTTGAAAAGGAATCCAATCACCGCAATTGTAAATCGGTTCCATCCATTCCATAAGCATCACCCGCTTTAGCGGCATTTGCGCCTGCCGGAGTTTGTCTAAAATAGCATTGGTTCTTTTTTGGAGTGCGCTCAAATATTTGTATGCTGCCTCTTCCCTACCCAGTGCAGTGGCAATAGTAATTGCGGTAGCATATACATCGTGCAGACTTTGTGGCGTTAGCGGAACCAGTTTCGGCTTTTTTTTTAGTTTAGCCACTGCTGCTGCAGTACATGCTGTATCAATCTGGCAAACCTCACAAACGTCCTGCGTAAAAATAACATTTGGTGCGGCAGTTTGCAACACCTCATCATCTACATAATACATGCTTTTGCCCTGCGCTTTTGATGCAGAAAAAATGCGGTCAATTTCAATGCTGCTGTAAGTATTTCCTTCCAAAACATACCGCACCGCTCTTGGCTTTTCTGCCAATGCATCTTTCGGACATTCAAAAGTTACCGCATACAGCAAATCCTGCAGACCCATATCATAAATCATTTGCGTAGCTGCCGGAAGAAATGAACATGCTCTCATACTTTTAAATTTACCTGTTATTTTAAATATCTTTTTTTGTGGAACGAACAGTATATCTTCTTTCGACATCGTTGTGTCACTCACTTTTACTTGCAGATTCTATATTCAACTTTTTTCACCATATTGTTGAACATGGATGACATGGATTAGATTGATTTCCACACTTTTAAAACTGATAAAAATAAAGCTCTCTGATTTAAACAAAGCATTCAAGAGTCATTCTCATCCGTTCAATCCGTGTCATCTGTGTTCCTTCTCTGCTTAAGCCAATTGCAAAGATGAATATCGTTTCTTCATCCATTCAAATGAGCCAAACATAATAATACCATAAACCAATGTGCCTGCCAAAAAACGTCCTTCAAAAGGAATAGCCGCGATAAGGCAATTAATAAATCCGCCTAATGTCTGCGCATATATTTTTGAGCCAATCCATACACCAATGTCTGAAACAATCCAGTGAATAAACACACAAGTGAGAGCGGAAATCAGAAAAGTATGAACAGCAACGTGACGCATTATCCATCTGCCTGCAAGTGTCATTAATGCAAAGGCACCATAAACCCAATACCAGCCGCTGTACAAAAAACCATTTCCATAAGCTTTGAAAACAGTCTGTTGCAGAATAAAGTCAGATATAAACAAGGTAAGTAATGGAAATAAGAAAGCTTTCCAGCTTTTGTTGAAGTAAGCGCCACCAAAAAGTGCCATTGCGCCTATCGGAGAAAAATTAGCTAATGGCGAAATTTCATAATTGAAATTGGAAATAACTCTAAGTGTACCAATGATAATAATAATTAGTAAAAGAACGAGTGTTTTGGGATTGAACTTTGTTAAAGTCATATTTGTGGTTTTCGTGTTTAAAGATTTGTGATTAAAGTTTCCCGTCAATGTAATGACCAATCAGTGTTTCTTCATTATCGTCATTAAGAGCAAAGCGAAGCAATCTGCTTTTATAATTTTAATACGTTTCGAAACCATAAAAACAAACGGCTTCATCGTTCCTCCTCGCAATGCCGTACAAATGTGCGACGCAACGGAAGCTTAATAGATATTCTTTCGTCGGCTACCAAAAAATTCTTTTAAAAATCTGCTGTAATACCTGCCATAAAGTTGAAACGGCGGCTGTTGTAACCTGGCACATCAAAATATTGCTGGTCGGTCAGGTTTCTAAAATCAACAAATAAACGGGCTTGCTTAACAACATTATAAGCTGCATAAAAATCAAGGGTGTAATATTGAGGCATCGTCGCAGGGCCGGCATCGTAACTACCTTTCATACGTGTACCAACAAACCTGAATGAAGGCGCAACAGTCAATCCTTTAACAGGTTCTACAGTAAGTGAACTGTTGAAAGTAAAATTTGGACGGCGATACAAATTCCTGATTTTTACATCCAAGTTTTCGCCTTCGCCATCTACATAAGTAAGATTGTTTATCCAGTTGCCAATTCTGCTAATACCAATGTTGCTTTCAAACTCAAAACCATAATCTTTTTGCTTGTCACGGTTTATATATTGACTTGCGTAAGTTGTCTGGTCTGTATAAAAAATAATCAGGTCTTTTATATCCCTTTTAAAACCCAATACACGAAAGGAATTCTTTTTGTTATTACTATAAACCTGCACGCCCAATTCATAATTGAGGCTTTGTTCAGGGTTTAGATTTTTGTTGCTGTACTCGCTGTACAATTGATAAAGAGTTGGAATTTTGTAACCAGATGAAATGTTTAAGAACACACGTGTATTATCATCAATGTTATATGATGGATTAATGGTAAAAGTAGCATTGCTTCCGTAAATGTTGTGATTGGTGTATCGAACTCCAATCTCGTTATTAAAACCTGATAGGTCAGTTAAAAGGAAGGAAGCATAGGCAGAGTAACTATGAATTTTAGCGCTGTCGTCGCTTAAAGCTGTTTTATAAGGACCAAACGAACTTATGCTAAGATAGCCCTGGTCAGTATTTTGATAAATACCTTGTACACCTACTAATAAAGAAGCTTTGCTGGAAAATGTGTAGTTACCATAAAGGTCTGAAATAAATGTGGTAGCATCATAAAAGCCATGAGCATAATTACTAAAACCGCCTATGTCTGTGCTGTCATCTGTCATTTCTCTTTTTGACTTCTGCAGGGTATTTGTAAAATTCAAATTAAGCTTAGAAGCTTTATAATTAAAGCCTAAACTATACAGGTTGCTCTTGTTTTCACTGATATAATCTTTGTCGTCTGTAAAAGCGCCTGCATCAATATCTGCAGTGTATTTTCCAACCTGTACCAAACCATTTACTGATAATTTTCGAGTCAACCTGTAACCAAGATTTGCCTGGAAATTGTTTTGCACAAAGCCATCTTTATCAAATCCTTTATTGCCGGTACTATCATTTGCTGTAGAAAAACCTCTGCTATCGGTACGACTGTAGTTTACGTTGTAAGTAAAGTCTTTTAGGCTGCCGCTTACACCAGCACTGCCACGAAAGGTTTTATAGCTACCGTACGACAATAATATATCTGGGCTGATTGCTTTTGTACCACCTTTTTTGGTGATGATATTAATAACACCTGCCATAGCATCGCTGCCCCAAAGTGTACTTTGAGCGCCTTTTAAAATCTCAATACGCTCAATTTGTGAAGGATTAATGCTGTTAAGGTCAAACGAATTGTTGATTTGTGATGCATCAATTACAGGAACACCGTCAATCATAATAAGCGTATTGCCTGTATTAGCTCCCCGGAAATATACATCCTGGTTAGTGCCGAGGTTATTATTTGCGCCATTGACAAAAATACCTGTCTGGTAATTTAAAATTTCTGAAACTGTTTTACCAATATTGCGCTGAATGGTAGCCTGGTCGATAACGGTAACTACCTTACCGGTTTGCGATTGTTTGATGGGAGTTTTGGTAGCGGTTACCACTACTTCGTCTAAATTGCTTTGTAGTGTGTCGGTTTGTGCAGATGCAGCAAGTGTTGAGAATAAAAATACTGTTGAAAATAACTTTTTGGTCATAGTGATTTACTATTGACCTCCGGAAAATGAAATAGACAGAAATGAAAACACCTGTGCGCACCAGACGATTACATCTCCTGCTTTTCACCCGAAAGCCTGATGATAAAATGATTTGAAAGGCAGGTCTTCTGACTCGTTTTCTGTTGAACGCCTTCCCATCAATTAAGACAGTGACTTTTTATTCAACAGGTGAGTTGAGAATGGTGAGTTGTGAGTAAAATACTCACTGCTGACCACTTACAATTCACTACAACTTACAGCTACGGGGATAGCGCCGGAATTACACCGGCTTCCCTTTTAATCCCGGTTATTATGCGGGAACCATTCAGGTGCAAATGTAGAAGACGGGAGCGAATAGAAAAATTTATTTTTAAATACCTTGAAGTTTTCTGTAAGAATCCGGAGACGCTCTCTTCTTGCCCGTTAAGACATCAACATTTTACGGCGGCACTATATTTTATAATATTATTTTATATTATTAAGTTAGTCCCTTTATCTATAATTATGAATTATGTAGACATCTTCCTCATACTTATTGTTGTCTTTTCTATTTATTCAGGATATTTAAGAGGATTTATTATTGGCACTACACAATTACTAGTGTTAGCTGCCGGCTTGTTGGCTGCCTTTCTCATGTATCCTTACATAGCTGCTTTTCTCGAGAAAAACTGGGCGTCATTAGGAGTCTGGACCGTTCCGCTATCATTCATATTTGCTTTGGTTGTTGCACGTATTATCCTCTCAATTATCGTTGACATGCTGCTAAGAACTGTTTCGTCGAGTGTGCACGCAAGTACGCCGAATAAAGTTATGGGAGTTATACCGGGAGCGGTCAATGGAGTTCTTTGGGCAACTATTATGGCTGCAATAATGTTATCTATCCCTTTTTCTGATGGTTTATCAAACCAAACCAAGGACAGCGTTTTAGCAGGAAGAATGGCTGATAAAGTAGAATGGCTTAATGATAAATTCTCTCCCGTCTTTGATGAAGCAGTTAGTAAGACAATGAATAAATTGACGGTAGAGCCAGGCTCCGAAAAATCCGTTAAACTCCCATTTGCCGATGACAAGCCAAAAGTCAGGGAAGACCTGGAAGCGAAAATGCTGGTGCTGGTGAATGAAGAAAGACAGAAAGCCGGGTTAAGACCTCTTGCAGCAGATCCTGAAATGCAGGTAGTAGCGAGAGCGCACTCAAAAGATATGTTTGCAAGGGGATATTTCTCTCACATTACGCCCGAAGGTAAATCACCTTTTGACCGCATGAAAAACTATAAAGTGAGATTTCTGACTGCGGGTGAAAACCTTGCTTTAGGTCAGACACTCAATATTTGCCATCGTGGCCTAATGAATTCTCCGGGTCATCGGGCCAATATTCTGCACACAGCATTTGGTCGTGTTGGCATCGGTATATTAGATGGAGGAATTCATGGGTTGATGATCACACAGAATTTTCGAAATTAGTATTGCAGAGAGATTATCTGAATTTATAAACAACGCCAGGCATTATTCCTCCCATGTAAGGGTCAAAACCTATATTAAGAGAAAGGTCGCCTTTTTTCTTCTTTTGTCTACCACCACCTGTTCTTATCAGCTTTGCATAACGATGATAGTTATTTACTACCTGTGTACCACATGCATACCCTAATATTGCTCCGGCAAATACATCAGTAGCCCAGTGGCGATTTTCAATAATTCTGCTAAAGCCTATAAGACCTGCCACACTATAAGCAATAATGGGTACTGCAGGTTTATATTTATATTCCATAGCATAGACCCTTGCCGCTGCAAAGGCCAGGGTTGTATGGCCCGAAGGAAAAGCACTGTTGCCGCCATAAGGAAGAGTGTAAAAAGGTCCATGAAAGCTGGATACGTTCATTGTAGAATTCTCCTCAATGTCATGCGGCCTGTGTCTGCCTGAAACTGCTTTAAACAAGGTTGACCAAAAAGTGGAAGTAATGTATGCCTGGGTAGCAAGAGCCGTTGTTGTTCTAAGTTTAGGGTTTTTAAAAACAAATCCATAGGTTGCTATACCGGCAAAGGTTGCAACCTCGTAAACCCCGCCAACATCCGAAACTGTTTTACTATAGCTGCCAAGTGTAGGATTTCGCCTCCTCATGCCTGCAGCCCACTTTTGTATAGGTTTATCAAGATAACTAATACCAATTGTTGCTCCCACAAGACCTGCACCTAAAAGCCACCCCCTTTTATTGATATCAAGGGGTGATAACGCCTGCTGCTTGAAATCATCTAATAATAATATGCCAAAAACTCTTGTATTGAGTTTTGTTCTTTCGTTATAAAATAAAGGTTCTATAACATTTACCTGTCCTGTAGTATCTGCCTGCTTTTTTAGACTGTCAAGTTTATTAATTAAAGTATCAGTATTCTGACTATAACTGATGGCGGGAATAAGGGAAAATAATACAATTATCAACTTAAGCCTATTCCGCATAATTATCTTTTGGTTATCTTTTTTACAAAAAAAATGCCAGTGCATTTATTAAACCAATTTTTTTATTTTTTGAACGAACATTTGAATAATCATCAACATCTTTGTGTCACTCACTTTTACGGCAAATCTTTATTCAACTTATTTTTAAAACAGAAATCAAATGGTAAGATCAATCATTTGATTAAGATACAGACAAGATTATGGAGTTGTTATGGAAACAGGCAAAATTTTACCGTTAAAAATCTTATAACCTGTTGTAGCAAAGTTTGCAATATACTTTCCCATTTCTGCTGCCGATATTGGTGATTCAAATCCCGGGAAGGCCTTTGCCAACATTTCTGTTTGGGCTGAACCTAAAGCGAGACAATTAACTTTAACCTGCTGTTCGACCAACTCTGCTGCAAGGCATTCTGTTAGTACATGCAGTGCAGCTTTACTTGCAGAGTAACCAGCCAGGCCAGGAAATTTTACACTGCCTTGAAAACCACCCATGCTACCGATATTAACAATATGTGAACCTGGAGGCATTAAAGGCAGCAGGTTTTGAATCATTTTTACGTGACCGAGCAGGTTAGTTTGCAGCATCTCCACAAAATCCAATTGCCTGGTTTCCGTAAATGCTTTATTGATTAAAGAACCTGCATTGTTTATCAAGACATCTACCTGTCCTATTGTATTTTTTAGGAGTGGTATTAATTCAACTTCATAATCACCGTGAACTATATCGAAAGTCGTCGTAAAAAGATTTACATCAGGATTATTAGCTATAACCAGTTCTGATAGTTTTTGCAACTTGTCTTCAGACCTCGCAATAGCTACGACTGTATTATTCGTATGACGACTAAGTTCTAAAGCTGTTTCAAAACCTATCCCACTACTGGCGCCTGTAATTACAATTTTCATAGTCTTTGATTTTTTGTTCGAGCCGCAAAGACTCGTAGATACTAAGCTAATGTATGTCTTTGTATAACTATGTGTATTGTCTTTGAGGTTCAAATAGCGTTATGTTAGTTGAATGGAGCGTCGCAACGATGTATAATTGAAATACAATTGCCTGCTCCAAAAAAAAGAACTTTCATAACTATGACTTCTCTCAATAAGTAAAGCCTTTATCTTACTTATACAACCTGGGAAGTTGTTGCTGCAGCTTTACGCTCTCCTATCTGCTGACGCCACATGGCATAGTAGAGTCCTTTTTCATCAAGCAGCTCATAGTGACTTCCGGTCTCGGCTACTTTGCCTTTTTCCAGTACATATATGCGGTCAGCATGCATAATCGTACTAAGTCTGTGCGCTATTAAAACTGTTATCTGCTCACGCTCTGCTGATATTTTTTTAATGGTTGTTGTAATAGCCTCTTCGGTAATACTATCGAGCGCAGAGGTTGCTTCGTCAAAGATTAATAAATGCGGATGACGCAAAAGTGAACGGGCAATAGAAAGTCTTTGCTTCTCACCTCCGCTAAGTTTTAGTCCACCTTCACCAATGACGGTTTCAAGACCTTCTTCTGCCCTGCTTAAAATATAATTACAATTTGCCTTTTTCAATACGTCCCACAAATCTTCATCGGTAGCACCAGGATTTACAAAGAGTAGGTTTTCTTTAATGGTACCGGCAAACAATTGTGTATCCTGTGTTACGAATCCTATCTGGCCACGAAGTTCATCAAAGTCAATATCGTTACTGTTGATACCATTGTAAAAAATTCCCCCATCCTGTGGACGATACAAACCAACAAGCAGTTTTACAAGAGTACTTTTACCGGCACCGGAAGGACCAACAAAGGCAATAGTTTCACCTTCCTTAACATCAAAAGTAATATTGTCCAACGCTTTATATTGCGCTGTCTGGTGTTTAAAGTTTATATTTCTAAATTCAAGTTCGTTGATACCTCCAACCATCTGCGGATGATCAGGTTTCATTTCTACTTTACGCTCCATGAGGTTATGAAAGTTAGTTATGGAAGCCTGTGCTTCCCGATAACTCACAATAATATTTCCAATCTCCTGCAAAGGACCAAAAATATAAAAGCTATAAAATTGTAGGGCAATCAGCTCACCGGTAGTTAAAATGTGCCGATAAATTAGCCAGATCAATGTGAAGGTGATAACCTGGCGGAGAAAATTGACCACAGTGCCCTGAAAAAAACTTAAAGTTCTGATGCTTTTTACCTTTCGTAATTCAAGGCCGAGAATTTTATAGGTATTGGTGTTTAGTCTTTTCACCTCCTGCTCTGTAAGGCCAAGGCTTTTAACCAATTCAATATTTCTAAGGCTTTCTGTGGTAGTGCCTGCCAGTTGTGTAGTTTCTTTTACAATGTCTTTCTGAATAGTCTTTATTCTTTTACTTAACAAATTGGTTACGACACCTAACACAAGAACGCCGCCGAGATAAACGGGCATAATGCTCCAATGTTTACTGCTTGCATAAATAGAAATAAACACAACGCTCACCATCAACATGAAAAGTACATTGATTAAATATCCTATGAACTTTTCTGTATCTGCTCTAACCTTTGTAAGAATGGAAAGCGTCTCACCGCTGCGCTGGTCTTCAAAATCCTGGTAAGGCAGTCGCATGCTATGTCTAAGACCGTCGGTAAAAATTTTCGCACCGAATTTTTGAACGATAACATTGACCACATAATCCTGAAAAGCTTTTGCAATGCGGCTTACCATAGCCGTACCAACTAATAAACCTAATATACCCATAACACCCCAGACAAACTGTGTCTGGGTTCTTGGTTGTGTTTTAGCTATATCAAAATGATAAGGATGATTTGCAAATTCGTCTATCAGGCGACCAATGAACATTGGGTCAAACATAGAAAATACCTGGTTGATACTGGCCAGCAACAAGGCCAGGGCAACCATCCATTTATAGGGCTTTAAATATTGTAGTAACAGTTTCATAAAGAGTAATAAATAATGTGCAAAAGTCTGGTAATAAACGCTAACAAAGCCTAAAGAATTTATGCTTACTGCAAAACGTAAAAAAATGACTTAGGCAAAACAATCGGGAAAAATGCTTTATTTTCTATATTCTTATTCATCTACATAACTGGCTTTGTTCTTTTTATCCTGCAGGTAGCTCTCCCGCAAAAAGACTTTAGGTATACTAACATAACCTTCAACAATACCATTAGCACATGCGTAGGACAACAAATTTTCTGAACAAAAAACAATTGGTGTTTGTAGTTTGATGAGTTTTTTAGCTCCTTTATCCGTTATCGCGTAGGCCGTTGAAAACTCATGATTTCCGGCGATGAAAAGGTTGGGCTTGTATTTTCTTGCATAAAAGTTTCGAATCATCTCGTGGCTCCATTTCAACTTTCCTATCAACTTTTGAAAATACATTGCCTGCTGCATCATAAAAGTTCCAAAGTTCCTTCTTAAATTCTTGTGGTAATCGAGGTACCAAATATCCCAGTCATCAGGTAACTGGTCAATCATCTCTTCGAAAAGTGACAAGCCTTCCTTTTTAAGAATAACGTCGTCCTCTAAAATTAAAACCTTTTTAAACTTATTCGCCAGCATATCTTCATATACCAATCTATGACTCCAGGCACAGCCAATTTGGGTAGTATTTAGAGGCTTGTCTTCTTTATGCAGAGATTTGGCTTTCTCCTCATCATAAACGCCTTGCTCCAGCAATTCGTCGAGAGTCAACTCTTTTTTATCATTACCATAAAAAAAAGAAAAATTCAAGCCTTGTAAAACACTTTGCATTTTTTCATGCCTTTCTGTAGACCTCTTTAGGGTAACAACATAAATTTTATCAAAATAAGAATTGAGGAAAGATAATTCTGCCATGTAGGACGAAGAGCAAAAACAAGGCCTTGTAATCTAAAAACATAATATTTTTTTGACGAATTTTAATAAATATTTTATCATGCATGTTGGTCACAGGTAACAAACTATATTTAAGGATATTTTTAGGTTTCGTGCGTTGATACGAACCGTTTAGAAAGTAGCTTTAGGAATGAAAAAGATTTTCATTTTAGCGCTGTTTATTATCTTCCTGTTTACACAGAAGCTATATGCCTGTACAACTTTCTTTCTTGTGAAAAACGGGCAAATGGTATTCGGCAAAAATTATGACTGGATGACCGGAACCGGAAGTATCAACACAAACCTGCGAGGTCTACAAAAATCATCGTTACCTCTTGATAGTGGCCCTATTTTAAAATGGACATCCAAATATGGCAGCGTAACTTTTAACCAATTTGGCAAGGAATTTCCAAATGGTGGAATGAATGAAACTGGTTTAGTAATAGAGTTAATGTGGCTAAGTGAAAGTGAATATCCTTTGAAAGACAACCGGCCCGGTTTCAATGTTCTACAATGGATACAATACCAGCTTGACAATTTTAGTTCTGTCGATGAAGTACTTGCTACAGATAAAAAAGTCCGGATTGTATCTACAGGTACTCCTCAACACTACCTTGTAGCAGACAGTAAAGGAAACGTAGCAACTATAGAAGTTCTTAATGGTAAAATGGTGGTACACAAGGGAGGCCATCTTCCCTATCCCGTTTTGGCAAACAGTACTTACGAAGCATCAGCGAAAGCTTATAAAAATAAAGAGTCAAAAGATAATTCTCTGAATAGATTTGCCAACGCCTGTACAATGGTGCAACAGTACCAGCAAACGACAATTAAGAAGCCGTTGGTTGATTATTCTTTTGATATTTTAAATAAAGTCTCTTAAAGTGGTTTTACAAAGTGGAGTATTGTGTATGATATTACTAATAAAAAGGTTTATTACAAGACAAGTGAGAGACCAGCTCAAAAAAACTTTTCAATTAGCAAATTCAATTTTACTTGTAGCACTGAACCGCTAATATATAATATCAGCGGTTCAGATGCAGGCGACCTTAATAAGAAGTTTACCAGTTTTTCATCTGGTCAAAATAGGACAATATTGAAAACAGCATTTAAAGAAACAGGTGGTGCTATCAATATAAATGAACAGTTACAAAATGCGGTTGCAGATTTTGTGGAGACGGTTAGGTGTGGGGGATAAGAGCCAATAGCTTCCACTTATTTTTAGGAATAGGTATTAGTTTGGGAAAAATTTATTAATCTTATTTTAAAAGCTCAAGCCGCAAGGCTTCGTTCTTGCAACAGGACTCCATTCGCTTGTTTCTGAAACCGCTGCGCTGCTTTCAGAATGCCTTCGTCTCCGCTTGGCACCCAACCGAACGATGTCCCTTATGCAAGAACTGTTGGACGGAGTGGATATTAAGATTTACAATGCGGAAGCTAATAACTGGATCAAGCAATTTATGCTTACTAATTAAACCGCTCCAACGATTCAACCATCAAGCAGTACAACTGTTTAGCCCGCCCATCCTTCTCTATCCAAACTTCTATATTGAATAGCCTCGGCTAAATGTTCAACTTTAATGTCTTCACTTGCAGCCAGGTCCGCTATTGTTCGCGACACTTTTAAAATACGATCATATGCTCTCGCCGAAAGATTTAATCGCTCCATAGCTTTTTTAAGCAATGCTTCGCCTGCCTGGTTTATTACACAGATTTCCCGCAGTTGTTTACTGCTCATTTGCGCGTTCGCATATGTTCCCGGAGATTCTTTGTAACGCTCTGCCTGTATTTCACGTGCTTTTATAACACGCTCACGAATTGATGAAGACGCTTCTCCTTTACTAATATTGCTTAGTTCTGAAAATGAGACAGGAGTAACTTCTACATGCAAATCTATCCTGTCTAACAAAGGTCCTGATATCTTGTTCAAATATTTTTGAACAGCACCAGGCGGACAGGTACATTCTTTTTCAGGATGATTATAATAACCACAAGGACAAGGATTCATACTTGCAATCAACATAAAATTTGCAGGAAAATCTAATGCAACTTTTGCTCTTGATATCGTTACACGACGTTCTTCCATTGGCTGCCGCATCACTTCAAGAACTGTTCGCTTGAACTCTGGCAGTTCATCTAAAAATAATACGCCGTTGTGTGCTAAAGATATTTCTCCCGGTTGCGGTACGCCTCCACCACCGACTAAGGCAACATCTGAAATGGTATGATGCGGACTTCTGAAAGGACGTTTATTTATCAGAGATGCATTTTCCGGCAGCTTTCCTGCAACACTGTGAATTTTTGTTGTCTCTAACGCTTCCTGTAAACTTAAAGGTGGCAATACAGTTGGAAGTCTTTTAGCCAGCATTGTTTTACCTGCTCCGGGTGGTCCTATAAGGATTGCGTTGTGTCCACCTGCCGCAGCAATTTCTAACGCTCGTTTGATATTTTCCTGGCCTTTTACATCTGTGAAGTCAAGCTCAAACTGATATTGTGTGTTGAAAAATTCTTCTCTTGTATTTACATCTACAGGCGTTAAAGTTGTTTGATCTGCAAAAAAATCAATTACTTCCTGTAGGTGTGTTACTCCGTATACTGCAAGATTGTTTACCATTCCCGCTTCGCGGGCATTTGCTTTTGGTACAATTAAACCTTTGAAACCTTCTTTGCGTGCTTGTATTGCGATTGGTAAAGCGCCTTTTATTGGTTGAATTGCCCCGTCGAGACTTAACTCACCCATTATTACATAGTCTTTCAGGGCTTCAGCATTTTCAATTTGTTCGCTGGCGCCAAGAACGCCAATTGCAATTGGTAAGTCAAAGGCCGATCCACTTTTCTTGATGTCTGCCGGAGCCATGTTTACC
>Ga0210040_10002988_pt1 | contig 23255 bp, 13 predicted proteins | sample CryGeyCG12114_NA_FD_185462 | JGI IMG/M metagenome (GOLD analysis project Ga0210040, IMG submission 185462) | Groundwater microbial communities from aquifer - Crystal Geyser CG19_WC_8/21/14_NA (SPAdes) (version 2) | ecosystem: Environmental > Aquatic > Deep subsurface > Groundwater | place: USA...
TATTCTTATTGTTAATCTCGATAGTATGAAGCTAAACCAAAATGAGCTTAGTTTTTGGATAGCCATTCCCATGAATTTTTTACTCGGGCAAATTGACTTGGGAGTAGACTCATCGCCACATGGTTGTATATTTTTTGTGTTCTTGATTTCCCTTACTGTCTTAATGTGATGAATCCACCGCCACAACCTATTACTCTTTTCCACCTGGAACAAATGTTGACTGCACAAATGAATTTTTAATGCTCCGTTTATCCTTGTGTAGTAGTGAGTTCATCTACGAACTACTATATTTTTTGCACCATATGAAAAACCCGTACAATTGTTAGACACATGAAACGCTTTAGGAGTTGAAGATAAATGTTGTAATACAGAATAGCATTCCCCTCTGGTTCTTCTTCTGTCCTGTTTGCCTGGCTAGAATACAAACATTCAAGTAGTTAGGGCTTTCTTCATCATTTGTTGTGCACACAGAGAAGAAAAAGTTTTTGTAAAAGTATCTGCATTTACTTCAACTTACTCCCAGTATCATTATTGGCCAACAGAGATGGCCACCAGCCAAACAGTAAATGACCTGTCATCGAAAAATATAAGTTCTTGGGACTTACACAATTTGTGAACTAACTATTTATATTGACTTTAAAAATATGAAGTGGCAAAAATTAGGATTCTTTTTTTGTATTGTTACATGACTATACATATGTTCAAGCTTTCTATGGTTTGAATAGTTTCACTCCTGAAAGACGGATTTATTGCAATTGTTGGAGAAAGTGAATAGCTCTCCAGTGTATAGAAAATCCAAGCGAGCAATTAAAGTGCTATTCATTCTCGGACTTAATCTGATTTGTCAATAGAGGGGAAATACTTTGTTGTTCTATTTAATATGCTCACCAAATATTGGTTGATGGTTTCCACTAAAGTCCAAATAAGCAATGTAGATTGCAATTTAAGGCAATATGTTTACCAATGTTTACAAAATAAAAATTGCATTAAAATGTCTTTATGATAGTGAGAAGATGCAAAAACTTTAAAAAAACTGAACAAAAACTCATTTGGAGGAAAGTTAGCAATTTTTACTTTCACCTCCAGTTATTGGTAAGAGAACAAAAATTTATAGCGCAAGAAAACAAACACACCAATCCCAGGGTTTATTTCTTCCTTTGATGAGCTACAATTTATAATTACGAGAATATACCTTCATAAACTAATGTTAGTAGTACGGTTTTTGATTTCTGATACTAAATCTATGGATACTAATGCTATTAAATACAAATAAACTGATTTTAATGAGCCATAACGTACTAATTACATTTCGAGCACAAAATTATTGAGGAAATTGTACTTGACAGAGCATTAGCTTTTGTTTCAACATGTAATCGGTAACAAGTAACTAGTATGTACTCATTAAAATCTCACGGAATTAACTTTCTAGAAAATTTTGTTTGCTCCAAATACTTATATCAATCAACTGCTATAAGGGATCGGGGATTGGTTGGCGAAATTATAATAACTCTAAGTTTTTTCCCGGAAATATGAAATAAAATTGTAGAAAAGAATGATTAATGCAGCCCGCAGTAGAAAAGCACCCTTTACACGTAACGGGATTCAAACCTTACATCTACAACTCTTCTTAATTTGTTTCAAGACAAAACCTCGTATACCTACTTTATGCTTTCTTTGGGTTCATTTTAATTCTTCCCGTAAGTTCAGACAAGAGTCAAGCTTTGATTTAATGTTCTAGAGTAATTTTGTTAAGAGATGAAAAGGAGCAAGAAAATAAAAAAAAACTTCAGAACGGTTGCGAAAAGTGAGTTCCAATCCTGCATAACTAACTACACTAAATACAACCAAAGGCAGAATCTTATGGAATATTTATGTGAGGAGTGGAGTTATTGTTTTACTATGCAGCAGGGCATAAAAAATCTGAGCCAACAATAATTTATTAGATGCTTGTTTCGAAAACTTCATCATACGCTTCTGCCTTCAACTTCATGCATATGGATACATTTTTTAATCACGTAGCTCTAGGATGAGCGATGGAACAAGTAAGGTTTAGGTAACTTAACTACTTGGTTATGCACACTCTTATGCCTGGGAACGGTTCATTTAATCCCAACACGGTAGAAATTAGCCATAATTTTTAATTCAAGAATTGCCGCATCTTGACTCAAACAACTCAATTTACAGACTTCATGAGGCCGGCTGTAGTCTTAAATATGAATGTAAGACCAAGTTTTGAGATGAGATTCTTGATGAGTAGTGAAGGCAGAATTTTAGAAATACTATTCAATAATTGACGAGGATAGAAACAATTCGAACTATTATTTATTCATGTGTGGAATCAATAATTCTGCTGCTGGAGCTAAGGTAGTCCTGGCTTGGCATACGGCGTCATTTTAGAATCATCCAACATTGGATCGAAACAAAAAAAACTGGCATACCAATAACGGTTAGTGTTACGTGCTAAGAATATAATGGGATTTTACTTTCTCTTGGTTTTCTTTATGTTTGACTGATTGCATACAAATAGTAAGCCAAGCTTAAAACGTAAGTTTTTAAGTCGTCTACTGAAGCTTGCAGACTTTTGAAACGCTATTGTAGCGACAATGGGAACTTTTTTCTACATCCCTTAGTGTTGTAAAACGTGGAAGAAACTTTTAAAAATTGGGCTGTTGAAATCTCTACTTTCGTAAAACTGATTTGGACAGGACACTCTGCCAGGGCTTCAATAAACCCAAAATATACAATGCAGAGGTACATACATTCTTATTAGGAAGTTCCTGAATCTGGGAGCAAACTACAACGTGAATAAATAAAGAAATGAGAGAGCGCGAGAATAGTGCACATAAACAATGTTTCCAACCAAGGAAAAATAAGTGTTGCGGTCATAAAAGTTACCTGCAAAATGCCAGATAGCAGAGCACGTTGGAATTGAACTCATTAAAAATTAAAAAACAAGTGTTAGTTTCCAGAGAAAATTTGCTCCTTGCTTTCCCTCAAATCCTCATTGTGCACACTTCACTTGCAGTTCATATCTTATTTGTTGTACTACCCATGTTGGGCTCCTCTGACTGAGCTCCGAAATGCAATCACAGCTTCTTACAAATCCCGTAAACAAGTCAAAGTTGGAAAAGCATCAGCATCAGCACCATAGAGGAGGATAATAGGGCATGAAATTACTCTGCTGTAAAATACAGCATCCCTGCTGCTTTTCTGCCCTACACCAAAGAACGCACACCTCTTCCCCAGTTTGTTGCGGCCACTGCAATAATGCGGCTCTTTCCCAGTCTTACAAACCATGCCAATTACATGCGTGTCTTATGGTTAGTTAGTATCTATGAGTTATAGAAACGAAACAATGGACTCCCCTACTATAGAGTCTCTAGAGCTCAAAAGATACATGCAACAGAACTAATATGAGAAATTACTACCAATCTTGCTTGCCATTGCATGCCTTCTTTCTTAAGGTTTTTAAGTGTGCTCAAGATTGCTTGTTTAAACAATAAAAATCATGAAACTTCCTTTTAGAAACTACGATTTTACATATAGTCAGCATCAATTTATAAGACCTGTAAAATTTTACCAGCTCAGTAGGCCTTTATTTCGATTTTTTTGGTGACTACCTTTGTTTGAGTAAAGGCTTAAAAACCTTGACGCTGTAGTAGAGTAGTGGTTCTAACTAACTCCAGTTGTAGGATTCACAAGCGGAAGGAACAATGGCTGAAACTGAAAGCTTGCTTTTCCCTTTACCTTCTATATGGTGCCTCCACATGATTTGAAGGGAGCGGAGCTAAGTACATTTTCGCTGCAGACTTTTTCTCACTCTGTTGTATAATGTTCATGTTTACGGTGGACATATTAGTTTGTGAGTTGGTTCAGAGTGAGTCCATAGTGTCAACTGAATGGACTCCGCATGTAAACTAAAGTGAGTGGAGTTACTTTCTATTTGTGTCCACGGAAGTTTACAAACAGTGCTTTACACACACAGTAGTATAGTTAGTTAGTTTAAGTCCATAGTATAACGTGTGTACTTAGATCTATCTGATCTGAAAGGAAAGCTTTCACACCCTTTCTTAATCATCATTGTTTGTGACTTTTCAACTACACAATAGAGAGAGATTCTTTTTCAATAGATATTTACTTTGTTTTGTGGGGAAGCTAACTATACTGGAGAACACAGGCTTTTAAAGTGAGTCCATAGAAAATGTGTTTATATTATTATCAAGACAAAGAGATGGGCTGTTTGCTGTTGAAAAAGGCTTCCCCCATGAGGCTTATTACAAGTTCAAGTTAACGCTGAAAGGTGGTGCCGTTAGTTTTCTCAAGGGATTTGTAGTTGTACCTTGTGCTCACTGAAAGTTTTCACTCTGGGCACTCAGCAGTGATAAACATCGTCTCACGACCCATTACTGTCTTACGGGAAACTTTTCACGACCTTATCTTGTTACAATAACAAAGTCTCGAGTGAAAGTGTCAGGTGAGTGATGATGACTCAAGTGTCAACTTTCTATTCGTCAGAATTCGTCTAAACAATTGCCCACTCTGATAATAGTGTGAGACTCGTTATAGAAATTCTAAATTAATAGATCCCATCTGTTGAAAGTTTTTCGACAACTTCCTTGCTAGTTAATATAAACTTAACTTTAGTATTGTTTGTGTTTCAATATTGGATACATTTTCAGCATCAATTGTATTTGTTGCGCAGTAAGTATCTAAAAGTAAAGAACAAGATATACGCTTGAAAAGACTTTTCAGAAAGACATCCATGATTTGAAATGTTTACTAATGTGTTTGCTTTACAGAACATCTGCAATGCTCTCCAAGTTTCGATGTTGTAAGATTGTCGTCCTTATGCTAATTCTGCACGAATCTGTTTTGTATTCACATCTTGTGCGGAGTGCGCCCATTGAGGATCAAGATGAGCAAAATGTCGTCCATCAGAAAAACAAAATGGATTCATTTGCTGCCTTCAAAGGAAATAGTAAAACTACTTCGGCAAAACCCAACCGAGTTCATAGGAGTGCATTCAATGCATCCATGGCAGCAAACGTTATACAATCTTCAACAGAATCAAAAAATTTGACTCAAGAAATGGATTCAAATGAAGACAAGGCTGCTCAAGATGTCAAACTTTATAGATTGGTGCAAAGATTGCTTAAAGAGTCTCCACTTATTGATGGGTAAACTTTTATGCTAGTGTTATAGTGCTCTCAAATTCTGATGCGAAGCCCGTGATAGCCATCTTATGCCCAAACAAAGAGAATACACTTTATTTTTCTCAATGTGCGTATCTCCCGCGCTGCTGCCCTGCGGCAAAATGGTTTTCCAAATTATATTAGTCTCAATAGACGATTTCATTTGCATAATTGTGGGGTAAGCAACTCTGCTAGTTCATATATTCAACATAGATGGCCAGGCGTTTCCCAGCGAAATTTGTGAATCCCAAAAAATCTTAAATTTCCCTTTCTTTTTGATTTCCCTATAGTGGGATAGCAGTTGCAGAGAGTAAAAAATGTAAATGCTCCGTTCATTTGCATTGTCTACACCAGAAAAGAGTAGCTCATTTTAAATAGATGTTGTACTAGCGATTCAATATTCATAAAATATTTTGATATAAAAAGTATAAACCATGGGATGATTTATAACCGTAACGCTTGTCATATGAATGCTCAAGAATATTTTTAATAACTAAAGCAAAGAAAGTTAAGTTTAAATACTTCACCTAAGAGGTAGCTTTAATAATTTTCAGAGCATTACTGGAAAAGTTTAAGATTCTTTTGTTTTCTTCAAACATTTTGACATATAAACCAAAGCATTGTGACCAAGTTTTACGCAGTAATGTGCGACTGAAATACTTTATTGCCATCTTTTGTCTGCGGTCTCCAGCTATTTTAGTCTCCATGAATGTGACACCTGAATTTTAGAAACTCACTTTCACATTTTGTGGTTCACTCAAGACACAATGACTTGCCATGGAATTTGAGACGGTTTGTGCACAGTCAACTAAAAGAATTCGATTTCAACTCAGACCTGAAATCAGTTCCCCCGTGGTCCAAAAGTGCTTGGTCGCATACGGATTTGCCTCGTTTGAGAAAGGGACTTGTTGGAGCTCAGGTATCCAACTAACTAACTAACTTTGCCAAACTTTTTTCGTTCCCTCTTTGTATAACAAGGAGAAACTGATGACTGGGACATTTTTATTCTTTTAGTTCTGGGTTGCATACGCACCCTGTCAAGCCCAGGATTTGAATGCTGTTCAAATCACGTTGGAGCAGATTGATTTGATCAAAAGGCTAATCAAGAAATACCCTAATGAAATGACTTTGGCACTTTCAGCAGACGGTAAGTTAAGCCTAGCTAGTTAGTTAGTGAGTGAATTCCATCAATATGCGTGCATATTGATCCCAAGAGAAAGTCATAAGTTAATAAACTTTCATATCCAAATTATATTTGTTTAATTATTTTTGAAGATATCGAGAGAGCTCACGAAGAAGGGAAAATCGCATCTTTGATTGCTGTTGAAGGTGGTCACTGCATTGGCAATAGTTTATCCACTCTTAGAGCCTTTTACAAATTAGGGGTTCGATACATGACATTGACAAATGCGTGCAACACACCATGGTATGGAAAATATGGCCGTTATTTTCCCACTTATTGTGTACGATGATTCCTGAAGTTTCACTTTGCTCATAGGGCTGACTCTCATAAAGTGGAAAAGCCTGGAAATCAACCGGAACATGGTGGCATGACTGACTTTGGAATGGTATGTACAAATAAACTTATGATAAATGAAGACTTTCATCACAAACATTTATTTGTTCCAAGTTTATCTCTTGTGTCTCTCAAACCTGTCAACGTTGACAGTATCTAGATATCATTGTGATTCCTGATAGGGAGCTAATGGAACTTTTCTTTGTGTGTTGGTGAAATGTACTATGTTCGTTAGTTACTGGTGAAGAAAAGCTGTGTGATTGTCTCATTTGTTATCAGTCTTAAGATAACTTGGACAGCTACGATAGGAACCATTGCCCAAGTAGACATCCATTCTTTAATAACCCATTAGTTTGCAAAACAACTATTGAAGCTATGAAACTTTCACTTATTGCGTTTCCTAAATGGCTATTAAATACTAACTAACTAGTCATACTAACCAATGTTACAAATGCTACTTTGTCTCTTTAAAACTAATGTCGGCATTTCAGGACTAGCTTTCAGCCTGCACTGCATGCAAGTATTAGTACTAAAAGTAAGTACGATATGGGCAGTTATTCCGGACCACATTCTGTGTTTATTTGGGTCATGTTGCATTGTCGTTAAAGTGAACTTAATATTCTGCACATACATACTTACTAACAAACTTATCAACTTCATGGTTGTGCCTGATGAAAAAAATTCGCATTACAGTCTGTGGTTCGTGAAATGAACCGGTTGGGTATGATTGTGGACCTTAGCCACACTTCCACACTGACAGTGAAAGATGCTCTCAAGGTTTCATCTGCTCCTGTAATCTTTTCCCATAGTGGTGCATACACATTGTGTAACTCGACCAGGAACGTGCCTGATGACATTCTAAAGGAGTTGGTAAGAATTTGAATGAGCTGAATGTTTCATACCTAATGTAATATGCGAAAAATGTGGACTGCGGACTTGGTCCCAAGGTTTCCTATACTGCTATGCTAACAGAAACTATAACAGCAATAGTTGAGTATGGAGAAAGGAATAAAATAATTTTTGATTGACAGTACTGGCAGTTAGCAATACATTGAAAGGACATTCCATAAATGTAAATGCCATGCTTATTGTGACCTCAGATTTCCAATGGTGGACTCGTGATGGTGACATTTTACAATATATATGTCACATGTCAAGACCATGCGACTGTTCGTGATGTTGCAGGTTAATTTGACGAAATAAAGCAAACAGGTCAAAAAGTTTGTATTATTGGAATTCAATGTTAATAATTTACTGTTACCTGGTTTAGAGCATATCAACTATATTCGATTACGTATTGGAGTGGACCATGTTGGAGTGGGAGGAGATTTTGATGGAATAAATCGGTAAATCATTACGTGCTTGGTTTTAAACCGTGCTTCACAATATAATAGAAAGGAGCAAAGTTTCAATCCAAGAGTCTTAATGATGTGCTTTGAAAGCTTTGTAAACTTTACTTCTTTGATATGCTAGACACTTAGAACTGATTGTTTCTCTGCTAATTTGCTTTGCTCAGTTATGATTATGGTTATAATGATAGATATATTTGAAAATTTGTGTGTAATCACAAAGTGCGTTGTGAAATCAGTAGGGATTACAGTTACTGGAATTGAAATTATTTAATAGAAAGACATTGAAATTGAAATGTGATTTTCAACATCATTTAAAAGTTGGGCTTCTCTTTAAACGTTTAATACAACTTCAATCAAAATTATGTTCAATTAGGAACTCAAACTTATGTACTTATATTTAACCATTATGGTACTTTGCGAGCAAGTTTATAACATATAGTATAGCTGCATTGATACTTATAATTTTCATGTTTTCATCATTCGTCGAATAACTAATTATTTCGGAAGTTTAGTAGAGTTCATACTGTTTTGATGACTTGTTTACAACGCAGAACGAAATCACAATTAATGAAGCAATGGCCCCAAAGTTTGCTGCTACAGCTGTGTAAAACACAGCTATTGAAGAAGACTTGAAAAAGTGGATGAATTTGCTTTCACTTGGTTGTACAGTGATAGAAACTGAGTCCAAATAGGAATCAAAGTTGTCTACAGCTGTGCCCCATGAATTCATATATTTTCCGTTTTCTGTGAACGAGTAAAATGTTATGGATAAACATGCGGCAATTGTAAACCATAGGATTATGTGTATGCCGATCCAAATTCGAATTCTAGTTTGCAGTTTCTGAAAATCACAAAGTTTGGAAATTTAAACACTTGATTTTCGGGAACGAAAATGTAGATAAAGATAGCATGCGAATATGAAACAAACCTCAAAATTGGAAGTTAAAATAAATGCAGAAACCATTGCTTGGAATGTGCCAATGATCATAGCAATGATACAGCAAGCTATTATAATAGGCCGAGTTGGTTTCCAAACAATGATAGAGTCCATGTACATAACTTGAGATGTAGTGGTATGTGCGAAAGGATAAGTTGTGCTGGTACTCATATTCGGATATTTAGTTTCGGGAAAATCCGTTGCTATCTTGGTCAATTTTGATCCAAATGTCCAGCCAGTTCCACCGACCATTATAGTGGCAAAAATCTAAAAACAAAATATTGGTTACATAACTGAAGCCTAAATCCAAACCATCACTTTATACAGAACGTTATATCGCCAGTTACTATAATCACTTACAATGGAAAGAATGCATAGCAATTTTATGGTGTAATTTGACATCCGCTTCATGACTGTTTAGGAAATCGTTCTATAAATCCAGTGATCGGTTTTGAATTTCATGATATGTTAATTTAAATTGAATTTAAGACTTGTTTGATGTAAAATGATCGCTGAAATTGAAGGAGGAGTAATTATTGCTATATTTACTATAGCATTGATAGGTGTAACACTGGTAAATAAGAACCCACTTACAAATATGATATGTAATTTGGCAGTACGATAATTATATTAATTATGGATACCATGTGTGGCCATATAACCACATGTTGTGTTCATAGCCATACGAATGTAATAACGAAATCCATAAATTGCAGACTTTTGGTTAGCAGTGTTATTTACTATTGGCATCTTGTATACGGATGAGGGAAACCGCACAAAGAAACAAATGGTGCTTGAGTAATATACAATAAAAATGTATATTATTTGCTACGAAAGTGAATTGACTACTCCGCATGTGTGCACTAAACATGCACTTGGTAATCTTTGACTGTAAATATGTGCTTTTGATATTCAAACTCTGTTGTTTAACCACAATGTAAATACGCCTAAAAATAACATTCAAATATCGCAAAATGTTATACATTCAGTGAGCTAGCAAGATGAATATGCTATGTAAAAATTTCGGTATTTTATCAATTTTCATATTTACAGAACTCCAGAAGGACTTGAAGACTCGTCAAAATATCCAAATTTGTTTGTTGACCTTGCAAGAGAGCCTCATTGGTCCAATGATGATTTGAAAAAAGTTGCTGGAAAAAATTTTTTGCGAGTATTTCGTGAAGCTGAAAGTGTACGGTCTTGTTATTTGCATTTCTAACAAAAATTAGAGTCTGTAATGTAGAATTTAACGTTTGTTGAGTATAAAATGCTGCAACTTTTTACCAGGTACGGGATTTCCTGCAATCTAGTGGCGAAATTCCATCTGAAGAGGTTATTCCACCAGTGTTTCTTCGAAAGCAAATGAGATGTCGCTTTAATATGAGTTCATCCTCTTTCTAACCTTTTTAACTATCTGACTCTGACTTACTAAAGTTTTCATTGTACCTTTTTACCATGTTGAAACTCCAGATCAATAATGGAGTGTGCGGCATAAAACTATTTGCCTTAGTACTCCTGGTATTTTAGCCATAAACACTAAGCAACACGAGTGTAATATGATTTTTTTCTCAAAACTTGGAAACTACAATAGAAGCAGTCAACGTCAACTAAGGTTTCACGTTTTTTAGCTGTGCAGTTGAATAAGCAAAAAGTTTGTTCTTTTTTAATAGCGTTTCCCTTTTTAACCTACTCTTCTTTTAGATAATAAATGTTCTTTGCGTTCAAATACAAGTTACTTAGGATGTGAATTTATTTGATTGTTGCATCTGTATACTTTGGTGGACTGGACAGTTGAACAGCCCATTTTTTGTGGTTCTGTCCCTTAAGCAAATACATTTTGTGTTTGAACAGTAGTAAACTAACTCCCACAGAATGCCATATACTGGCATGGATATCGATAGCGTAATTAGAACCAATCTGAACAAATAAGTAGTAAAGTCGTTCTTAATTGGATAGAGTAAAAATTGCTTACAAACGTTGCAATTTTCTATCAAATAGTTAGATGCACATTGCAGGCAGGTGTTCACCCCACCAAATGCAAACAGCTAAAGCTCCCAAACTACGTTATAGGTCAAATAGCATGTTTATTCTCTGGAAAATAAATACACAATTCAAAGATCTGGAGGGGATTAAACAATATATTGGAATACATTACATGTCTCACTTGTACTTTCGACTATGGTGTATAGTAGCATATTCCCTATATTTGAGATAGGCCAAACCCCCAATCTGCACAAATTAGGCCAAATTCACTCCTTGCAGATGTCTTGTGTCAAGTCAGGTTGCACACACTTAATTTTTTCAGTTACGGGAATTGGGCTTTTGGGCTCCGAATCCGTTATCAATGCAGACGTGAGAGACACGCGGAATGGTTCAATGACCGGATCATCATCCCAGTATGTGGAAGCAAAAGTGGGAGCGAGAAGAGAAATTACTAGAACTAGTCCACCGGAGCAAAAACCCGCTAAACCAATTAGCTTGCATCTATCTAGGTTCTCATTGAAACGTCGGGCTTCATTGTCAATTACTTCCAGATTCCCAGTTCGACCCACTACGGTCTTCTGCTTTGGGATCGCGTAGCCAATCACAATGGTCACTGCTCCCATTAAAAACAGTGTTGACCCAATTATGAGACCGATCTTGAACCACAAGTGACCACAGCGCCGATTTTTAGGATGAATCAGGTAGTGGTAATCTTCTCCCTAATAAAGTGAAAGATAGCATTAATTGCGATGCCATGCTATGTGGGAGAATAATTTGAACTCAAATCTCCGGTGAAAACTAATTTTATGTCTATTTACATAGCATACAGAAATTAAATGTAGATTTACGACTTACATGTGCATTGTAGGGTTGATTGACACTTTCATAGAAATGGTGCAGATAGCTTCGCACTCCAAAATTGAATGCGCTTGATTCAGTCGGCTCATCAGAAACGGGCTGCTCCTTTTTTTTCTTGTGTTTCTTCTCAGAGATTTTTGCTTCTTCTGAGCCATCTTCGACAGATGCTTCCGAAACGCTAGACAGACTAGGTTTATTTACGGGAATGGTAGTTGCTGGACCTTTAGCTTTCACCTTTTTAGCTTCCTGAGAGTTTTCTTTCTCTTCGACTTGCTCTAGTTCTTTGGGAGAGCTTTTCTCTACACTTGCTTTAGATCCCTTTTTCTTTCCCATATTGATGTTGCGGGAGATAAGCTAACAAAGTTGATTAGCTTATTGTTGTTTCAACATTCGTTTGAGAAAGGGACTTGTTGGAGCTCAGGTATCCAACTAACTAACTAACTTTGCCAAACTTTTTTCGTTCCCTCTTTGTATAACAAGGAGAAACTGATGACTGGGACATTTTTATTCTTTTAGTTCTGGGTTGCATACGCACCCTGTCAAGCCCAGGATTTGAATGCTGTTCAAATCACGTTGGAGCAGATTGATTTGATCAAAAGGCTAATCAAGAAATACCCTAATGAAATGACTTTGGCACTTTCAGCAGACGGTAAGTTAAGCCTAGCTAGTTAGTTAGTGAGTGAATTCCATCAATATGCGTGCATATTGATCCCAAGAGAAAGTCATAAGTTAATAAACTTTCATATCCAAATTATATTTGTTTAATTATTTTTGAAGATATCGAGAGAGCTCACGAAGAAGGGAAAATCGCATCTTTGATTGCTGTTGAAGGTGGTCACTGCATTGGCAATAGTTTATCCACTCTTAGAGCCTTTTACAAATTAGGGGTTCGATACATGACATTGACAAATGCGTGCAACACACCATGGTATGGAAAATATGGCCGTTATTTTCCCACTTATTGTGTACGATGATTCCTGAAGTTTCACTTTGCTCATAGGGCTGACTCTCATAAAGTGGAAAAGCCTGGAAATCAACCGGAACATGGTGGCATGACTGACTTTGGAATGGTATGTACAAATAAACTTATGATAAATGAAGACTTTCATCACAAACATTTATTTGTTCCAAGTTTATCTCTTGTGTCTCTCAAACCTGTCAACGTTGACAGTATCTAGATATCATTGTGATTCCTGATAGGGAGCTAATGGAACTTTTCTTTGTGTGTTGGTGAAATGTACTATGTTCGTTAGTTACTGGTGAAGAAAAGCTGTGTGATTGTCTCATTTGTTATCAGTCTTAAGATAACTTGGACAGCTACGATAGGAACCATTGCCCAAGTAGACATCCATTCTTTAATAACCCATTAGTTTGCAAAACAACTATTGAAGCTATGAAACTTTCACTTATTGCGTTTCCTAAATGGCTATTAAATACTAACTAACTAGTCATACTAACCAATGTTACAAATGCTACTTTGTCTCTTTAAAACTAATGTCGGCATTTCAGGACTAGCTTTCAGCCTGCACTGCATGCAAGTATTAGTACTAAAAGTAAGTACGATATGGGCAGTTATTCCGGACCACATTCTGTGTTTATTTGGGTCATGTTGCATTGTCGTTAAAGTGAACTTAATATTCTGCACATACATACTTACTAACAAACTTATCAACTTCATGGTTGTGCCTGATGAAAAAAATTCGCATTACAGTCTGTGGTTCGTGAAATGAACCGGTTGGGTATGATTGTGGACCTTAGCCACACTTCCACACTGACAGTGAAAGATGCTCTCAAGGTTTCATCTGCTCCTGTAATCTTTTCCCATAGTGGTGCATACACATTGTGTAACTCGACCAGGAACGTGCCTGATGACATTCTAAAGGAGTTGGTAAGAATTTGAATGAGCTGAATGTTTCATACCTAATGTAATATGCGAAAAATGTGGACTGCGGACTTGGTCCCAAGGTTTCCTATACTGCTATGCTAACAGAAACTATAACAGCAATAGTTGAGTATGGAGAAAGGAATAAAATAATTTTTGATTGACAGTACTGGCAGTTAGCAATACATTGAAAGGACATTCCATAAATGTAAATGCCATGCTTATTGTGACCTCAGATTTCCAATGGTGGACTCGTGATGGTGACATTTTACAATATATATGTCACATGTCAAGACCATGCGACTGTTCGTGATGTTGCAGGTTAATTTGACGAAATAAAGCAAACAGGTCAAAAAGTTTGTATTATTGGAATTCAATGTTAATAATTTACTGTTACCTGGTTTAGAGCATATCAACTATATTCGATTACGTATTGGAGTGGACCATGTTGGAGTGGGAGGAGATTTTGATGGAATAAATCGGTAAATCATTACGTGCTTGGTTTTAAACCGTGCTTCACAATATAATAGAAAGGAGCAAAGTTTCAATCCAAGAGTCTTAATGATGTGCTTTGAAAGCTTTGTAAACTTTACTTCTTTGATATGCTAGACACTTAGAACTGATTGTTTCTCTGCTAATTTGCTTTGCTCAGTTATGATTATGGTTATAATGATAGATATATTTGAAAATTTGTGTGTAATCACAAAGTGCGTTGTGAAATCAGTAGGGATTACAGTTACTGGAATTGAAATTATTTAATAGAAAGACATTGAAATTGAAATGTGATTTTCAACATCATTTAAAAGTTGGGCTTCTCTTTAAACGTTTAATACAACTTCAATCAAAATTATGTTCAATTAGGAACTCAAACTTATGTACTTATATTTAACCATTATGGTACTTTGCGAGCAAGTTTATAACATATAGTATAGCTGCATTGATACTTATAATTTTCATGTTTTCATCATTCGTCGAATAACTAATTATTTCGGAAGTTTAGTAGAGTTCATACTGTTTTGATGACTTGTTTACAACGCAGAACGAAATCACAATTAATGAAGCAATGGCCCCAAAGTTTGCTGCTACAGCTGTGTAAAACACAGCTATTGAAGAAGACTTGAAAAAGTGGATGAATTTGCTTTCACTTGGTTGTACAGTGATAGAAACTGAGTCCAAATAGGAATCAAAGTTGTCTACAGCTGTGCCCCATGAATTCATATATTTTCCGTTTTCTGTGAACGAGTAAAATGTTATGGATAAACATGCGGCAATTGTAAACCATAGGATTATGTGTATGCCGATCCAAATTCGAATTCTAGTTTGCAGTTTCTGAAAATCACAAAGTTTGGAAATTTAAACACTTGATTTTCGGGAACGAAAATGTAGATAAAGATAGCATGCGAATATGAAACAAACCTCAAAATTGGAAGTTAAAATAAATGCAGAAACCATTGCTTGGAATGTGCCAATGATCATAGCAATGATACAGCAAGCTATTATAATAGGCCGAGTTGGTTTCCAAACAATGATAGAGTCCATGTACATAACTTGAGATGTAGTGGTATGTGCGAAAGGATAAGTTGTGCTGGTACTCATATTCGGATATTTAGTTTCGGGAAAATCCGTTGCTATCTTGGTCAATTTTGATCCAAATGTCCAGCCAGTTCCACCGACCATTATAGTGGCAAAAATCTAAAAACAAAATATTGGTTACATAACTGAAGCCTAAATCCAAACCATCACTTTATACAGAACGTTATATCGCCAGTTACTATAATCACTTACAATGGAAAGAATGCATAGCAATTTTATGGTGTAATTTGACATCCGCTTCATGACTGTTTAGGAAATCGTTCTATAAATCCAGTGATCGGTTTTGAATTTCATGATATGTTAATTTAAATTGAATTTAAGACTTGTTTGATGTAAAATGATCGCTGAAATTGAAGGAGGAGTAATTATTGCTATATTTACTATAGCATTGATAGGTGTAACACTGGTAAATAAGAACCCACTTACAAATATGATATGTAATTTGGCAGTACGATAATTATATTAATTATGGATACCATGTGTGGCCATATAACCACATGTTGTGTTCATAGCCATACGAATGTAATAACGAAATCCATAAATTGCAGACTTTTGGTTAGCAGTGTTATTTACTATTGGCATCTTGTATACGGATGAGGGAAACCGCACAAAGAAACAAATGGTGCTTGAGTAATATACAATAAAAATGTATATTATTTGCTACGAAAGTGAATTGACTACTCCGCATGTGTGCACTAAACATGCACTTGGTAATCTTTGACTGTAAATATGTGCTTTTGATATTCAAACTCTGTTGTTTAACCACAATGTAAATACGCCTAAAAATAACATTCAAATATCGCAAAATGTTATACATTCAGTGAGCTAGCAAGATGAATATGCTATGTAAAAATTTCGGTATTTTATCAATTTTCATATTTACAGAACTCCAGAAGGACTTGAAGACTCGTCAAAATATCCAAATTTGTTTGTTGACCTTGCAAGAGAGCCTCATTGGTCCAATGATGATTTGAAAAAAGTTGCTGGAAAAAATTTTTTGCGAGTATTTCGTGAAGCTGAAAGTGTACGGTCTTGTTATTTGCATTTCTAACAAAAATTAGAGTCTGTAATGTAGAATTTAACGTTTGTTGAGTATAAAATGCTGCAACTTTTTACCAGGTACGGGATTTCCTGCAATCTAGTGGCGAAATTCCATCTGAAGAGGTTATTCCACCAGTGTTTCTTCGAAAGCAAATGAGATGTCGCTTTAATATGAGTTCATCCTCTTTCTAACCTTTTTAACTATCTGACTCTGACTTACTAAAGTTTTCATTGTACCTTTTTACCATGTTGAAACTCCAGATCAATAATGGAGTGTGCGGCATAAAACTATTTGCCTTAGTACTCCTGGTATTTTAGCCATAAACACTAAGCAACACGAGTGTAATATGATTTTTTTCTCAAAACTTGGAAACTACAATAGAAGCAGTCAACGTCAACTAAGGTTTCACGTTTTTTAGCTGTGCAGTTGAATAAGCAAAAAGTTTGTTCTTTTTTAATAGCGTTTCCCTTTTTAACCTACTCTTCTTTTAGATAATAAATGTTCTTTGCGTTCAAATACAAGTTACTTAGGATGTGAATTTATTTGATTGTTGCATCTGTATACTTTGGTGGACTGGACAGTTGAACAGCCCATTTTTTGTGGTTCTGTCCCTTAAGCAAATACATTTTGTGTTTGAACAGTAGTAAACTAACTCCCACAGAATGCCATATACTGGCATGGATATCGATAGCGTAATTAGAACCAATCTGAACAAATAAGTAGTAAAGTCGTTCTTAATTGGATAGAGTAAAAATTGCTTACAAACGTTGCAATTTTCTATCAAATAGTTAGATGCACATTGCAGGCAGGTGTTCACCCCACCAAATGCAAACAGCTAAAGCTCCCAAACTACGTTATAGGTCAAATAGCATGTTTATTCTCTGGAAAATAAATACACAATTCAAAGATCTGGAGGGGATTAAACAATATATTGGAATACATTACATGTCTCACTTGTACTTTCGACTATGGTGTATAGTAGCATATTCCCTATATTTGAGATAGGCCAAACCCCCAATCTGCACAAATTAGGCCAAATTCACTCCTTGCAGATGTCTTGTGTCAAGTCAGGTTGCACACACTTAATTTTTTCAGTTACGGGAATTGGGCTTTTGGGCTCCGAATCCGTTATCAATGCAGACGTGAGAGACACGCGGAATGGTTCAATGACCGGATCATCATCCCAGTATGTGGAAGCAAAAGTGGGAGCGAGAAGAGAAATTACTAGAACTAGTCCACCGGAGCAAAAACCCGCTAAACCAATTAGCTTGCATCTATCTAGGTTCTCATTGAAACGTCGGGCTTCATTGTCAATTACTTCCAGATTCCCAGTTCGACCCACTACGGTCTTCTGCTTTGGGATCGCGTAGCCAATCACAATGGTCACTGCTCCCATTAAAAACAGTGTTGACCCAATTATGAGACCGATCTTGAACCACAAGTGACCACAGCGCCGATTTTTAGGATGAATCAGGTAGTGGTAATCTTCTCCCTAATAAAGTGAAAGATAGCATTAATTGCGATGCCATGCTATGTGGGAGAATAATTTGAACTCAAATCTCCGGTGAAAACTAATTTTATGTCTATTTACATAGCATACAGAAATTAAATGTAGATTTACGACTTACATGTGCATTGTAGGGTTGATTGACACTTTCATAGAAATGGTGCAGATAGCTTCGCACTCCAAAATTGAATGCGCTTGATTCAGTCGGCTCATCAGAAACGGGCTGCTCCTTTTTTTTCTTGTGTTTCTTCTCAGAGATTTTTGCTTCTTCTGAGCCATCTTCGACAGATGCTTCCGAAACGCTAGACAGACTAGGTTTATTTACGGGAATGGTAGTTGCTGGACCTTTAGCTTTCACCTTTTTAGCTTCCTGAGAGTTTTCTTTCTCTTCGACTTGCTCTAGTTCTTTGGGAGAGCTTTTCTCTACACTTGCTTTAGATCCCTTTTTCTTTCCCATATTGATGTTGCGGGAGATAAGCTAACAAAGTTGATTAGCTTATTGTTGTTTCAACACTTTCAGTTTAGCCATGAATTCTAAAGTAAATGAACGAGTATGCACATTTAATTACATAGTTCAGTTGCTATTTCTTGTAAGATGCACTACCCTAGCAGTGAACGTATTATACACAAGAAAACAAAACTCAAGTAGCATAATAATTTTTCAAATTTATCCTGCGTTGAAATACTTTAGAGTTCAAACCATCTGTGCTCATCTCTTTTTTAATCTAAAGGATAATATTATCCTTAAAAAAGAGATGAATAAAATAATGGTATGTCTAAATAATATTATTCAGACATACCATTATTTTATTGAAACGCTTTAAGTAAACGAGACAGCTATTAAATTACACTTTAAGGAGATGCAAAAGTTATCTTTTGTTGTGATCTGTATTGAAAATATGTTATTTTTCAAAATTTTGTTCTTACCAATTACTTATATCAAACAACACCAATCAACACCGATACTGGATTACTTATTGTACAAAAGTTTCGCAATAAATTTGCTGTTTATGCTTACTTTAAATCAAAGCAAGTAAGTAAGTAATAAATTATAACGCCCAATTTCTAATAGAGTTGAGGAGAAAGTGAGCCCAAAGTGACTTTCACATTTCTAAGACGCTATTCCAAGTGATTGCCAAATCTTTAGCTTGATTTCTCCCACGCACTGCTCACTACATACTGTCATACTTTCTCCATAGACGAGTAAAAGCAACTTGTGGAAAGCTGGTTAATCTCCTATGTATGTTTGCCTTGTATTGTGAAAATAGGGCGTACCACTGCGTCTGTGCACTGTAGCCAAACTAGCATTCAGTTTTCCGACATATGCGTAGGTGTACGTGAACAAATAAATTGAATGCGCTCTCCGTCAGTGCATGGCTGTTTGCTTTCATATGGATGAATGAGCCTTGGTGAGGGATTCAGGATTCATTTAATGAAAAATCCAACAAGACGACTGTAGTTCCAGTTCAGCAAATATAACTTTATATTACGCACATGAATTATTGGTGAAAGCATGCATGATAAGGGCTAATAATAACCACTGTCGTGCATGAGCATAATCTACATAATGCAGCACATTTTTACCAATTTTTTTGCTGGATCAGATACTTCTTAATTAGAAAACAGATTCTGCCTATGCTGCGTACGTAGTGTACATCAATATGGTTGACTAACATAATTGCTTTATTATGAGAGAAATGACTTGTTGCATAAATTTTGTACCACGAGAAGTTGTTCTGAAAATGCTCTACCCGTATTCTACTTCAAAAACGTCTCGTGCATGTTAAAAGATATTTGTAAAGACTGAATAGGTCATAGACATGATGGAATACGGATGTAATAAAACTTAAAAAGAAAAATATTAAATTGAGCTTTATTAAAATATTTATAATGCTTGTTTTATTGCCAATTTCTTTTTAAATCCCTATCCGTATTTGCAGATGCGAGAAAATCTAATAGACAAACATGCATCGTTTATTCGTTGTGCTCCATTCATCAACACACACGGTCCTTCACTGTCTCAGAAAATGACATTTAATTCTTTTTTATTTAGTCATATCATCAAATCTCAAATCTAGAGTTTTCCACTTTTTCTTGTCAATTTTAGTCGATGCACTAATGCAGTAAAGTTGCACAACAACAAAAATAAGTATTTTCAGTTTATAAAAGTGAAGAAATTTGTCAACTGCAAACTGTAGATGAATGAGTGCTGAAAAAAATTTTCCTTGTTAGGTCTCAAGCGTAAAACATTTCAAAGACTCAATAAATTCAATTTTGTAAGGATTGCGGGCTATATTATCAAAAACGAAGATTTTTAAACTCTTTCAATCCAATGCATAATGATGGCTTGGATATTTCGCTGCGGCGCTTAGCATCCGCACCCATAGAAAGTTGTCCTGGCGCAATTCTACTATACCATGTCACGCAAACACATCGCATATTGCAAATTGCATGATAGCTTAAGTTGCTTAAGTGCTTGGATTTCGTTTTGGTGTCGGTAATCGGTGCCCAAAAACTAGTCAACTCGTTTCAAAAGTCTTAATTGGTTTTGAAACTATTGTGAGTGTAGAGGAAATGACCGGCATTTTAGAAAAGAATCCCGTGTTCAAACCAGAAACGGGGACCGATACCTCCTTTGATATTCGAATTCACAACCCTGTGTCTTCCTTAGATGACCCACAGTTTAGAAAGGTTGCAGATCTTCATACTCCACAAAACTATGTGACCCCTGGTACCGTAGTCACTCGAGAACCCGGTTTCATGAGGTTTTTATTCTTTTCTCTTACGATCATTATAAGTTAGGAATGTTTTTAATTGTAGACATTATTTAGTTGTTCGGATTGCATTTACTTTGTTTAAGTGACATACATGTTTTTAATTGTATTCTTAAATAATGCACAGGGGTCATGGCACATTCTCTTCAGAGAGTGGTCTAATCGCCTCTGTTGTAGGTTCGGTGGAGCGCGTGAATAGACTTGTCACTGTTCGTGGCATTGGTTCTGTCTACTATGGGGAAGTTGGAGACGTGGTTGTAGGGAGGATCTCCAAAGTGGTCCAAAAACGGTGGCGAGTCGATATCAATGGGAGGCTGGATGGGATTTTGTTGCTTTCCAGCATCAACTTGCCTACTGGAGAACTAGTACGCTCAGCGTAACATATTATGCATAAGCATAGCATAAGTAATAATTTCTATTCATAAGTATAGGAGCTAATCGACTGATTGTTGTCGTTTTTGTGCAGAGAAGACGGTCTGCTGAAGACGAGCTGTCAATGAGAAAAATTCTGAAAGAAGGAGATGTAATTAGTGCAGAGATTCAGTGTGTGTATAATGACGGGAGCTTAGGACTTCATACCAGAAGTGTCAAATATGGAAAGGTATATTCAGATTGCATTAGAGTTAATTTACGCATGACGACTTATTCAGCTGATCTGATAGAGCATTACTTGTGTTGTATAATTTGCAGCTGGGCCCTGGAACGCTTGTTAAAGTGTCATCTTCGTTGATAAAACGTAGGAAAAATCATATTCATAATCTGCCCTGTGGAGTGTCAGTGATTCTTGGAAATAATGGCTATATTTGGATATCGTCTCTTCCGAACGGTAGAATGCCGGGTACCAATTTAGAGGAAGACAAATCTGATGAGCAAAAGCCTACGATTGAAGAGGTTTTCATCATTTCTTTATTTTTTTTTACTTTTGATTTTGATAAGGAGTTCTACTGAAAGTTTACTTTGTAGATCAACATTACGGAGGGTGATCGAAAAAGTATTGCAAGGTTAAGGAATTGCATCCACGCGTTAGCTCAGGCATGGCTGCCCATCTTTGATACTAGTTTGATGTATGCTTTTGAAGCTTCCATGAAATATGAGGTATTTACTTTTGTGCTCTTCGCAACTTAAACTTACTACCTTCAAACCTTACAGTCCTATTGGCTAATCTCGTCTTTTTCATTGTACTTCCGATGCTTGGTTTGTGTAGTGCCGAGAACTTTCTAGACCTGATGTGATGACTGAAATCGGTGAACTTGTGAGGCAACAAATGGCACTGGAGGAGGCTATCTCATAAAAAAGGATTTGTGTAGTAGTTTTAGTTTTGTGTTTTGTATTTCTAATTCTGTTTTGCATCAGTGATCATAAAATAAACTCGAAAGTTTATTTTGTTCACCGTGAGTGTTTTGGCTAAAATTATTTTCATTCCATATTTTTCGAATGGAAACTTTGTCATCTTGCATGAAAGTTTGACCATATCTGGAGTGGAGACGCTTTCGATGGTTGTCGTGGACGGAGAGGAAAGGAATGTCTGGAAACCCTGTTCTTTTAGCTTCTTCGTAAGTAAAATAAGCCATGAGGAGACATTTGAGACAGATGGACTGCATCAATGGACTATTTCGTAAAAGATGAAATTAACACAAATCAGCTTTTATTAGAACCCTTTTAGTTCGTTAGGTAGTTAAATAATTGACATTTTTTAAAGTTTTCTCTAAAAAATTGAGCGACATAATTACTGTCGCGGTCGTTCCGGTTAGCATGTAATGCAATTGCAAGGGGTAAACACGTACCCTACCTTCTCTAATATTCTACCACGTTATAGGGAAATTTCCTAACTATGAGTTCACAATGGGGCATAGAAAGCTGTAGTGCCACTTTTGTATTTTGACAGACAACAAAGGAAAAAACAAAAACTTTTTGTGTGTGTACAACTTGACGGAGCCTGACACAGGCGTTAGAACAACTGCATAAGTTGTAGAACGCAGAACGCATTGACAAATTAACGTTACGCTTCCAATATTTTTAGTCAGTGATAATTGCAAAGCTTTAAAAAGTTGACACTATCATGAATATATGCTGATTTTTAAATTCGTATAATTAATTTAAGGATGCGACAATGCTCCCGACCTCCTATCTCTCTATATGGGAAACCCTGGCTCACGTATGTAGATTGCTGGGTGCTAACTTTTTAGTACCCTGGATTTCGTGCATTGGTGTGTCATAGAAAAGACTGTCAAATCCCAGCACGCTCGCACGCGTCCTTTGCATATTACATTAAACAGGTAGAAAAAACGAATAATCTCAAAAATAAAATAAAAAGAAACCTAGAAAAATTTGAAAACTAATGTATGTTTATGTTTTACCTCTCACTTATGTTTTTAATGATGTGATTAGTGTCAAAAATCAAAGAAAATGTAAAAAAAATAATGTTTGAAGTGAGAACGTGAAAGGTAAACGACACTGTGTGCGTCGTTGTTGAACCTGTATGCCAAACTATCAGTCACTACTTACCTCAAAATGTTAAATTTCGTGCTACGAAATTCACTTACTGCTCATGCTTAAGTAGGCAACCAAACTCAATGATGAGTACTTCTTCTAGTGTATATAGTATATCTATTTCTATGG